>Ga0066648_10000942_pt1 | contig 17340 bp, 15 predicted proteins | sample CryGeyCG12114_NA_FD_59537 | JGI IMG/M metagenome (GOLD analysis project Ga0066648, IMG submission 59537) | Groundwater microbial communities from aquifer - Crystal Geyser CG19_WC_8/21/14_NA | ecosystem: Environmental > Aquatic > Deep subsurface > Groundwater | place: USA: Utah: Grand County... | reverse complement strand
ACACGTAGAACCGGCACTGGCAGTCGGCGCACCAGCAAATGTCAGGCCAACAGCGCCACCAAGACCGAGTAAAATAAGCGCCATAGCAAGCACTACGCTCGTTCGAGGAGCGAAAAGCGCACGTTGAAAAAGACCGCGCAAGGACGCGGTGAAATATTGATATTTCACTATAATAACTCCAACTCGTCAATACATGACGATTCGAGTATACTATATCATATTTAATTAATTATTTCAATAGATATAGAGTCTATTGCTGTGCTTCGATGGCACGCTCAATATCGCGAGACTCATCTAAGTCATCCATTTCGTAACGCAAGGCTTGTTCCTGCATCTTTTCAACCAAGAACGGCGCTTCATATCCAAAAAAAGCAAAAGCCCCCGCACATAGCGGGGAGCTTTTGGGCTCAACCCTAAAGTGCGGGGGTACTAGGAGAGGGGGCGGAACAGGTGACGAAGCGGACGCATCAGGGCCTGCATCATGCGTTCGTTACGCACGTCCTGTGCCTGAGAGCGAGCGAGATCGGCCGATCGTTGCCGAGCGGTTTGTCGTCGAGCCTTGTCACCGCGGTGATTTGCCTGGAACTTCGTTTTTGCTTTGTAGCGGGATGAGCGCATCAATGCCTTTCTCCAATAAAGGTTCAAATCGTTGTTATAAACGTATATTTTTATTATAGCACCTAATTTAGTTTATGTCAATTAAAGTAGTCATTACTGAAACTTAAATAAGCCACCCTCGCAGGATGGCTTATTTTTATTGACAGCATGTTACTGCTTCAAAATACTATTAGCCGGATCGGCCTCACCACGGTCGGCGGCAGGACTTTGACCAGCGCTACTTTGCGTTGCACCGTTCACTTCGTACTTTGTATTCTGCGTCTCAAAGAAGTTAATGAGCTCAAGCGTGTCATTCGCCGTTGCCATCCACTTCGCAGGGTTACCAACGTTGTAGTGAGGACCAAAGCCGAGTTCTTCAAAGCGACGGTCAGCGAGGTACTTCACGTACTGATTGATGTAGTCAGCGTTCAAACCAAGGATTCCGTTTGGCAGGAGGTCATGGTTGTACTGTTCTTCCATCTCTACGCCATCAAGGATCATCTGCTTAATTTCAGCCGCGAATTCTGGTGTTTGCAGATCTTCGTTTTCCTCAAGAACCGTTAGGATCAAGTTGATACCGAACTTAAGGTGGAGGCTTTCATCGCGCACAATCCAGTCAATTAAGGAGGCAAAGTTACGGAGCAGGTTACGCTGACGGAAGGAAAGAGCGACCATGAAGCCCGAGTAGAACCAAATACCTTCAAGAATAATGTTGTAGGCAATAAGGTTACGGACAAAGTCCTTTTTACCCTCGGTCGTGTTGATATCAAGCGTATCTTCAGTCATGCGCTTGATAAACTTCGTTTCAAACTCTTCTTTACGCGCCATAGATGGCGTCTGGACGTGGGCAGCATATGCCTCGTCACGGTCAATTGGGAAGGTTTCAAGAATATACTCGAAGGTCATACAGTGGTTTGCTTCTTCCCACATCTGCTTCGCAAGATACAAGTGTGCTTCAGCCGCGTTCACATATGGATATACGCCGAAAGCCAGCGCCTTGTTCACCAAGAGCTCATTTGGGTTGAAGTAACTCATCAGGAAGGTCACCGCGTGGCGCTCCTCATCGGTCATCTTCTTCCAGTCGCTTAGGTCCTGACCGAGTTGAATCTCGTTAGGAAACCAGGTGTTTGCAACCGCCTGATTATATAAATCGTATGCCCATTCATATTTAACCGGCTTAAGCAAAAGCCCGTCTGTAATACCTGTTCCTAAAATTCCTGCCATTCTTGCTCCTTCTGGTTGCTTACTGGCAACCTTCACACATTAGGAAGTCTTGTGGATCAATCGGAGCAGCCATGGTTCCGTTGCTCGCAGCGTCTTCTTGAGCTTGCTGCTGAGCGTTTGCCATTGCTGCGTCAATTGCTGCAAGCTTTTCTTCTAGTGTCATTTCGTCGTTGATGATTGCATTAGCGTTAGCCATTCTATTTTCCCCCTAATTTATATTGTTTTCAGTTAATTTTTGTACGATTACCGCTTATGCATTTGTCATAGGCCCACCTTATTTCGCCAGTGCGAAGCCAAAGCCCGACTTTTTCGGACCAAGACTTTCGGCCTTGTTAACTTTCACGGTCGATTGCTCGGCTGAGTGGCGCGGCTTAACGTGCAAATAGTACGTCGTTTTGAGTCCGCGCTTCCATGCCTGGTAGTAAATTTCTACATACTGGTCGATGTCGCGTGTTTCAAGGTACATATTGCGGCTGATAGCCTGGTCGACCCACTTTTGCGCGCGGGCGGCCACTTCGATGAAGGCATAGGGACTAAGCTGAAAGCTTGTTTTGTAAACGTCCTTGAGGGCTTGTGGCACATCATCGATCTGGGTGAGGTCGCCTTGGTAACGGAGCACGTCTTCCTTAACGCGGTCCCACATACCAATAGCCTTGAGGTCGTTCACAAGGTTGGTGTTCACTTCAAGGAACTTACCGTTCAAGGTTGTGCGGCTAAAGATCTGAGCAAACTGCGGATCAAGACCCGGTGTCGTACCAGCGATGTGGGCGATGTTTGCCGTTGGGGCAATTGCCATGAGCGTTGCGTTACGCATACCGCTTTGAATCTTTGGACGAAGGGCGTCCCAATCAAGGCGCTTCTTGCGGTTTACATCAACCTTAACCTTACGGTCGGTCGCGAGTTGATCAACGGTGTCGATTGGTAAGATACCCTTACTCCAGCCACTGCCAGGGAAGGTTGGATAACTACCCTTGATTTGCGCAAGCTCGGTTGATTCGTCGATTGCCATGTAGCTGATGAACTCAGTGAGCTGGTCGATCAGGTCGTATGCTTCTTCGCTCTCATAACTATGACCAAGCTTTTCAATCACATCGGTAAAGCCCATCAGGCCGAGGCCAAGCGCGCGGTTCTGCATATTGCTGAACATTGCCTCAGGAATTGGTGTATTGGTAATGTCACACAGGTTATCAAGCTGGCGAATAGCGCTCCGAGTTGATGATTCAAGGCGGTCCCAGTCCCATGTTTTGTCTTCACGAAGGTGCGCGCTGAGGTTGATCGACACGAGGTTACAGACCGCTGTGTTGTCCTTGTCCTGAGGAAGCGTAATTTCCGTACAAAGGTTAGAAAGGTGAATTGTGCTCGTGTTGTTATTAAGCGCCCGCACGTTAATCGTGTCTTTCCAGGTAAGCCATGGGTGGCTCGTTGCCTGGAGGTTAGTCAAGATGTTCTTGAATTGCTCGCGTGCTGGAATCCGGGCAAAGTCACGCATTTTACCAGCTTCGGCAAGCTTTACGTACTCAGCGTAGCGTGCGCTGAATTCTGCACCATACAATTCTGGCAAGTCGCTTACTTCTGCTGGGTCAAAGAGGTACCACATTTGGTCTTTGTTCACGCGCTTCATGAATTCGTCGCTAATAAAGACGGCGGTGTTAGCAATACGGGTGCGAAGGTAGGGGTCCCCTGAGTTCTGCTTAAGGTCAAGGAACTGTGGGAAGTTGAGGTGCCAGTTTTCCATGTAGAGCGCAGCCGCACCTTGCTTTTTACCCTTACGAGAAACGGCGAAGAGAGCAGTGTCAATGAGCTTCATAAAAGGAATCGGACCAGTTGATTCGGTATTCGTTGTCTTAACAGGCGAGCCAGCGGCGCGAAGCTTATTAAGGCTAATGCCGATACCACCGGTGCCCTTAGCGATCCACATGGTATCGCGAATACCTTTAGCGATTGATTCCATATCATCTTGAACTTCAAGAAGGAAGCAGTTTGAAAGTTGTGGGAATGAGCCTCCGGCGTTCACACGAGTTGAGCCGCCAGGAACGTAGTCAAGAGCGCTCATGTGCTCGTAAAAGTCGAGCGCACTTGCCGTTGGGTCAGCTTCGTTGAAGCTGAGGCCCATCGCAATACGCATGTGAGTGTACTGAGGTACTTCAATTGGCTTGCCGTTTTGCTTTCGAAGGGCATAGCGGTTGTTGTTTGTAATAACGCCGAGGTAACGACTTAATAGGTCACGGCTTGGGTCAAGAGCCTTAGCGAGTTTTTTGTGGTTAAACGTTTTACCGACCATGCGCGTATCAAGAAGACCAAGTTCTACACCAGCCTTGAGGTAATCGGTGAACTTTTCTTCATGAAGCCTCTTCAATTCTTCGGCCGTCGTGTAGTCACCAAGAATATTCTTATAGGTATTCTTAAGTAATAGGCGGGCAGCGATCTTGTCAAAATCAGGGTCGTCCTTAACATTTTGAAGGGCAGTCTGAATAACAGCTTCGTCGAGTTCTTCGGTAGTAATACCATCAAAGAGCGTAAGCTGAAGCTCGGTTGCAACTTGAACAACCTTTTGAATTTGGTCTGGCAGACCTTCACTGGCGGCTACCAGTGCTAAATTGATCTTGTTAGCGTCAAACGGTTCGCGTGTGCCATTTCGTTTGACGACGTTAATTCCTTGCATACATGCCCTTTCGTGGAGAGGCAATAGGGAACTAGTCAGCCCCTATGCCCGCTGTTTTAACTTATGTAACTACCCTGATTCGACGCTAGCCGCATGCGATAATCTTTCTACCCCTAGAAGACTACTTACGATCTATACTGCTATATGTAGCGTACTGAGAATCAGTATAGGCGCTATAGGTAGCGTACGTCAACCATTTTGTTTGTGTTTTTTTGACAATCCTTTATGTCTCTGAAGTGCAAAAATGTCAAAATGATTGAAGAGTTTTGTAATTGTTTTTGTTTTTGTATTGAGCTTATCAGTAGTGTAGTGCAGGCTGAGCAAACTTTCAAGGCCTTGTAATATTGCTTTTTTATTATACTTATGGTATAATGTATGAATACTTGGAAATTCCATAGTATTGCCCTTACCACTACCAAAGGATTTTCACATGACCATCGTCCTGCCCGCGTTCATCGCAAGCGTCTTCGCTGTGATCGCATTCGCCCTCCCAGCGCTCGTAGCACTGGCGGCGGTACTACTCAGCAAGCGCAAGCAGAGTGAGCTCCAAACGCTCATCCTGGCCATCGCCTGGGTTGCAGCCGTTGCCGTCTACGTCGCCACGATCTTCGCACTGCCGTGGAGCGCCCAGGGAGGAATCTTCTTCGCGGCTCCCGCTCTGTTCGTGTCGATCGGTCATGTCGCCGTCGCGATCACCGTCGCTTCGCGTCTGTACGAGACTCACCGTCTCCAACAGCCGGACATGTCCAACGTGACTACTTTCGAAGAAGTCCGAAGAACCGGTACGAAGTAAGAGCGGCCCCGCTCCATACTGCATCCAGCAGTCATGGAGCGGGGCTTCTTCATATCTGTTAAACTAGTATTTATGACTACTCGCACCCGTTTCGCTCCATCTCCTACCGGCTTTATGCACGTCGGTGGCGTCCGCACCGCTCTTTTTTCGTGGCTCATTGCGCGTCATGACAATGGCCAATTCATCCTCCGGATCGAGGACACCGATAAGGTACGCGAGGTTGAGGGCAGTGCCGCGCATATCATTGAGAGTCTGAAATGGCTTTGCGTGCAGTGGGACGAGGGGATTGATATCGGCGGTCCCTACGAGCCATACCTACAAAGCGAACGGCTTGATACCTACCGCGAATGGGCACAAAAGCTAATAGATTCAGGCCGAGCGTACGCTGATCCCTATTCTAAAGAAGAACTCGAGGCCTTCCGTGAAACGGCAAAGGCGAACAAGAAACCGTTCTTATTCCGCGACTACCGACCCGAGGATCCACCACTCTGGGACGGTACTCAGCCACTCCGCTTTAAAAGCGAACCAAAAGACTATACCTGGAACGATGCCGTTCTCGGTGAACTCCACACTGGCCCCGAGGCGGTTGATGATTTTATCCTCATTAAAAGTGATGGCTTCCCAACCTATAACTTTGCCCATATTGTTGACGATGCCGAAATGGGCGTCACTCACGTGCTGCGAAGCCAAGAATTTACCGCAAGCGTGCCAAAGTTCCTTAATCTTTATGAAGCACTGGATCTCGAACAGCCCGTTCTGGCGACACTTCCTTACGTCATGGCAATTGATGGTAAAAAGAAGCTGAGCAAGCGCGACGGTGCGAAAGATATTCTCGATTACAAAAAAGAGGGCTACCTCCCAGAAGCCTTGATGAATTTTCTTGCAACTCTCGGCTGGAACGACGGCACGGAGCAAGAAATTTTTAGCGAAAGCGAACTGATTGAAAAATTTAGTCTCGACCGTGTGCAAAAAAGCCCAGCCCGCTTTGACGAGCAGCGCCTTCTATGGCTCAATGGCCAATGGATTCGTCGCTTGAACAGCGAAGAATTATATGAACGTGCCGAATCATTTTGGGGTGAAGCAGGGAAGACAGCCGACGTATCATATAAGCAGACCGTTCTAGAGCTTGTAGCCGAGCGCTTAAAGACGCTCGCTGACATCCCCCTATTAAGCGACTACTTTTTTACAGAGCCAACGCCAGCGTGGAGCATGGTAGATGAAAATAAACAGCTTGGCCGGCTTAGCCGGGATGAACACATTGCCCTCCTTAAAGAAGCGCGCGATTCGCTTGAAAAGACAGATTTTAGCACCGATCAGATAACTGAAACGTTAAACGCGCTCCTCGAAACTACCGCCCAAAAACCCGCGATTTTGTTTAGCCTTATCCGCTATGCGCTTACCTGGGCACCATTTAGCCCTGGGCTTGCCGAAACAATGACTGTACTTGGAAAAGACACAACGCTTACGAGGCTCCAGGCCGCGATAGACGCTGCTTAAAAAGCAAAATCGCCCACTCCAAAGAGCGAGCGATTTGCTCAAGCTCTAAGGAGTGGGCTTGTGTGAGGGTTAGAACTTGGCGAACGGCGAGTCCTGAAGGAGTGGAATCCAGAGGGGCTTGTACTTGCCCTCACATCTCAGAAGGAACGTTTGAAGAATCTTCTTCATCTGATCCTCCGACTGAGCCGTCTCATCAACAGCATTCCATCGGCGGAGGAGGTGACCCTCGTAGTAGAACAGGCCGAGCGGCGGTGCGAATTGCGTCACGTTGAGGTAACGCAGTCCGATACTGTACGGATACACGCTGCCAGGCGAGCGGAACTTGAACAGGTAGAAGCTTCCTTCTACCATCGGAGCCGTCTCCAGGCGGTAGTCGTGGTCGAGCAGCACCCGTTGGGCGGCACTGACCACATTGGCATTGCTCGTGTCGAACATGCAGCTTGCCCCCGGAACGGCGGCCTCGAGCTTCATCATCCCGACCTCCGAAACGGCGTGGAGCAGATCTTCAATCGGTTGCATTTCCTTCATAGTTTCCATGCTTCTCTTTCTCTTCAGACTGATCAGGCGTGGTTTTGTTCTTTTACCTCAAGGTGCGTCGCAAATAAACAGCCTTCCGCAAAACCGGTGAGGACTTTTACAACTAGTTACACTATATAATATTAATTAATTATAGTCAACAGATAGAGGCCGTTTAGCGTAAGCTTTGTTATACTAAAAGCAAATGTTAACAAAAATTAAAAACCACGCCTCGTACCTCGCCCGACTTCTAAAAGATAATAAAGGCGTCCGATTATTTGTTATTGCGATTGCCCTAATAATTATTGTCGGTAGTGGCCTTCTCGTATTGCTTCTTACGACAAAACAACCTGAAAACGGGAACACAACCGCCGCTGTAGCCGTACCAAAACCAACTCCTGCCCCTGTAAAATACTATTCACCACTTACCGGCCTAGAGATAACCGATCAATCGGCTGCTAATGCGCCCGTCACTGCCGTGATGATCGAAAATAGCCCCGACGCCCGCCCGCAAAGTGGCGTAAAAGCTGCCGGCGTCGTATTTGAAGCAATTGCCGAAGGTGGCATTACGCGGTTTGCCGCGCTTTACCAAGGTGCTAAACCAGCGTTAATTGGGCCGGTGCGAAGCGTTCGGCCATATTACATCAGTTGGATTGCGCCGTTTGACGCGAGCATTGCCCATGTTGGCGGGAGCGCGAACGCTCTTACAGAAGTACGCAATGGCCAATACCGTGACATCGACCAGTTTTTTAATGCCTCGACCTATTGGCGTTCGACCGACCGTTACGCACCACATAATGTTTACACGAGCGGTGAAAAACTTGATGCCCTTAACCAGGCCAAGGGCTATGCCTCCTCAAGTTTTACCGGTTTTAGTCGAGTTGACCCCTCACTCACTGATGCTAGTAAGCCACAAGGTGCAGCCGCTACATCAATAAATGTTAGTATTAGCGGCTATTACTACGATCCAAGTTACACGTACGACGCAGCGACAAAAACTTATCCACGGTCATTACAGGGCGCACCACAACTCGACCGCGAGGCAGGTCAATTTACACCAAACGTTGTAGTCGTACTAAAAGTACCGACCGTTCAAGGATTTGAAGATGGCTACCGTGAGCAAATGACCGTTATCGGCAGCGGCACCGCGTATATATTCCAACGTGGACAAGTGTTCGAAGCAACCTGGACAAAAGCCAGCCAGCGCGACCAACTGAAATTTATGGGCGCAGACGGCAAAGAAGTTCCTCTCGAACGTGGGCAAACCTGGATTACCGCCATTCCTACCGAAAAAAGCGTACAATGGAAATAACGAAACATAAGCATCATAATGACAACTACTAAATCTGCAAACAAAAATCCTGAGACCCCTAAACCGGCGGAAATCTCGCCACGCCTTGATAGTTTTTACCGTCGCTTTAAACAGTATGCATTATTAACGGCCCTAGCCGGGCAGGTAGCGGTCGGCTTTCTTATTATTGGCATGATCTGGTTTTTGCATTACCAATTGCCCTCAGATATCTTATTCATTGTGGTATTAGGAAGTTTCTTCATTCTTGAAATCTTCACGACACTCATCATTACCAGTACTGTTCTTAAACCAACCGAGGTGTTTAGCAATGCCCTCGTTTATATCTCGGGTGAAAATGGCCATGTGGTGGCGCCAAACGTAAACACCGACCGTGACGAACGAAGTGGGCTCAAAGGTTTGGTAGATGTTATTTACAAAAAAGCCGCTGAGAGTCGCCAGCCAGCAGAAGCCTCAGGCGAGGGGACTGCTGTACACGAAGCACTCCTTCAGCACCTCCCAGTCGGTGTGATTGCTCAAGGCTTGGACGGCAGCGTGCTGTACGCCAATGATGCGGCACCGGTGCGTACCGACAAAAACGACCGCGTTGTTATTGACCTTATATTTGATGGCGACGACAGCCTCGAACATTGGCTGACGACGGCTCAAAATCACAAAATTAGTGACGTTCATTTTTGGCAAGGTGTGTCTGATCGTCCTCTCGATGACCCAAAGCGTCGCGTGTTCGACGTTCTTGCAAGCTTTGAGCGAGGGGTTAACGACCAGTTTGAAAGCGTGGTAATTGCGATTGACCGCAGTGGCGCGTATCGTTCGCTCGATGAAGACCTTGATTTTATTGCGCTTGCTGCCCACGAGCTACGGGGACCAATCACCGTTATTCGTGGCTACCTTGATGTCTTAAAAGACGAATTGGCGGCGGTTCTTAAGCCTGATCAGTTCACGCTGCTCGACCGGTTAAACGTCAGCGCGAGCCACCTGAGCGGCTATATAAATAATATTTTGAACGTTTCCCGCTACGACCGCGCTCACCTTAAGCTGTACCCACGCGAGATGAAACTCGAAGATGTATACGCTGGTGTTAGCGATGACCTGGCGCTGCGTGCTAAAGCTCAAAACCGCCTTTTGAGCGTCACCATTCCCAACGATCTCCCAACCGTTGCTGCCGACAGTTCCAGTATTAGTGAAGTCTTTACCAATTTTGTCGACAACGCCATCAAATATAGCCGGGAGGGCGGCCAAATCGCCGTAACAGCAAGCGTTGACGGAAACTTCGTTAAAATTAGCGTCATCGACCACGGTATTGGAATCGCAAGCAGCGTCCTTGATTCACTCTTTAATAAGTTTTATCGCTCGCACCGCAGTCGCGAATCGGTGGCAGGCACTGGCCTAGGGCTCTATATCAGCAAGGCCATTGTTGAGTCACATGGCGGACAAATCGGCGTGAGTAGCCACGAGGGTGAGGGATCGACATTCACGTTTACGCTTCCTATCTACAGCACCGTCGAAGATAAATTAAAAAGTACGGGTGGGGCAAATCAAGGTATAATCGAAACAAGTAGCGGGTGGATTAAGAACCATAATCTTTACAGGAAATAGGGGCGAACGACATGGCAATTAAAACAATTTTAGTAATCGAAGACGACCGGTTTATTGGTGAGATGTACGTGCGGAGCTTACAAAAGGCCGAGTTTGATGTTACCTGGGTAGTCAGTGGAGTCGATGGCATAAATGCCGCTCGAGCAAAAAAGTTTGACCTTATCCTCCTTGACCTGATGTTGCCAGAGAAGCGGGGCACTGAAGTACTCGCCGCTCTCCGTGCCGACAATCCACCGACCATTACGCACGTGATCGTACTCACGAACTTCGACCAAGACGATAAGTCACGCGCCGCCCTTCAGGCCGATGCCGATGCCTACCTTATTAAAGCCGACATAACACCGCGCCGACTAATTGAAATTATTGGTCAGATTGATAAGTAGTGCCAAGCGCCGTCCACTCCACCATTCTCACAAACACGTCCTCTCTGGGCACTTCTCCGTCTGACCAGTCATATGACTGGTCAGATTCAAACGTACCATGGACACTCCGGAGTGGCCAATCACTAACCGACGGCTGGCCTTCACAAGCTCTCAATATGGTAGTTGATCTCATTGATAATCCAAGCAAGGACTTTGTGACCAACCTTGATGCGACCATATCGGCATATGGAGGTCCATGTATTATTCGACTGCAGGCTAAAACCTATCACATTACAAATTTTATGCATCCGCAAACGACGAGTAATTACGGACTTGGTTATTACAACACACGGTTGCATGGTTTCTTAGGGCAGGGCGCCGACCAAACGATAATCCAAATGGACGCCAACTCGTATACAAGCGCTCAGCTGGCTACTATTGCAACGCTCCGCTCAGCATCAGATGGCGACCCGGTCGGTTTTACGGTAATGCGCATTGGCGATGGCGTAACATCTTGGGGAGAGGTATATATGTCAGGGCTCACCTTCCGTGGCTGCGACCAGCAAACAATAACCGACTACGACGACACGACGGGAGCTGCGGGCGGACCGGCACCCTATAACGGAGTGACGTACTGGGGAGTGGGCGGCGGCATTACACAGAATGTGCGCTTTCAGGCAAATGCTCATGCCGCGACCTCACAGCCACCTTTCGAATGCGGTGCCATAAGCACTCAATATAGTATCCATACGTTCCGACGCTTGGAGATTGATGGCCGCCTTGCACCAGAAATTAACGCGTCGCGGCCACGCCGTTCAGCCGTTTATATGGGCAATAATGAGGCATCGCTCGTTATGGAAGATGTTTGGATACACCACTCTAATAGATCCCGCTACGCTGTAAATGACGGAAACCGCTCAACCTTTGGTACTTACTCGCACACCCATGTCAAAGTAGAGCACATTACTGATGTAGACGACGGTCTGGGCGGCCGAACCAATGCCGCCTGTGTAGGGTACGAGAACTGTGCCGGTGCCATCAATTGGAGCAACCCCATTCTTCACCAAGATAATGCCATTGCTTGGAATACGCCCCACATTTCACTCACTACCGTCGCTTCGCAAACTTACGCGAATCCACAAGGTGGCAGACTGACAATTACTGACCCCGTTTGTACGAGTGTTTGGAGTGCCATGAACGGATATCTATTCATCCGAGCAGTGGCGTCGAACACCCATTGGTATACTGACGGGCTTACTACCACGATTACGATCACAAAAGCCGGCACGCGCTTACAGCCATACATTGTTAGCTCGAACCCAACAAGCGCATCGCTCGTTGCTGCCGGTGTATCTTCCGCTACACATTACCTTGTTTATACAGGCTAGTATGACGGAATAGATACGTGGTACAATTTCATTAAGCATAATTACAATGCATCGACATAAAAATGTTTATACATTATATTAGGGAAACATAGAATAATGACACGTTTACCACAAATTGGCGGCGATAAGGGCAACTGGGGAGAAATCCTTAACGATTTCCTCAGTCAGTCGCATAACCTTGACGGCAGCCTCAAAGCTGCATCAATTCCCGAATCAGCTCTCTCCAACGACCTACAGGCAAAAATTAACGCAGCTGTTTCCGGTACCGCACCTGACGCATCGGCTTCTACTAAGGGCATCGTTCGCCTAACCGGTGACCTTTCTGGCACGGCAGACTCGCCATCGGTTACCGCAGGAGCTATTACAAACGCTCATATTAATGCATCAGCGGCCATTGCCCAAAGTAAAATTGCCAACTTAACAAGTGATCTTGCAAGTAAGGCAAGCACGGCGGATCTTTCAACTGGTCTAGCCGCCAAGGCCAATACGGCCCACTCGCACACCGCTTCTCAAATTAGTGATTCTACCGCTACCGGCCGGTCAGTCCTTATGGCAACGGACGCGGCCACCGCCCGCACGGCCATTGGTGCCGGTACATCAAACTTGGCGCTTGGCACAACATCAACAACTGCTAAAGCCGGTGACTATACACCAACTAAGGTTGATGTTGGCCTAGGAAACGTTGATAATACCAGCGACCTGAATAAGCCTGTCTCTACTGCCCAAGCCGCCGCAATCGCCGCCGTTTCGCCAGTAACTGTTTACACACTTAGTCGACCAGGAACCCTTACGACTGCAGCCGGAACGGCAAAATTACCATTATTACGTTCGGGAACGATTCAAAACATCATGCTGAGTCTTGGCGCCACCGCTAATGCCGATGTAATCGTTGATTGCAACCTTAACGGCACCACGGTCTTTGCTAACGCCAACAACCGCCCACGCGTTACCGCTGGACAATTTGTCTCAACAAAGACCGCTGTCGGAATAACCGCTACAGCCGGGCAATACCTTACCATCGATGTCGATCAAGTTGGCGGACCAGCACCTATAACTTTTGTTGGAAATTCCGCCGGTACAAACCCTGTTAATCAAAATAATGTTTCAATCGTCCGTCCGTCAGGCTCTCAAACAGGCGACCTCCATGTTGCCTCAATCGTTACAACCGTTGGTGGTACGGTAGGATCGACGACAGAACCTGCAACCGTGGTTACTGCTCCAACGAACTGGGTAGAACTAGGCACTCCACAGCGAAGTGCCCATAAAGGTACTGCTCGCGATTTGGAAATGCACCTTTATTACTGGATTGACGATGGGTCAAATGCGGGACCGTTTGTGTTTACAGCCACCCAGCCTTCCAGCAACGCATACATAAAAGGAACCGTCTCGGCTTATCGAAATGCATTATCAGTAGCAACGCACGCTAAAGCAACGCCAACCATCTCAAATAGCACGTGGACAGCCCCATCCGTTACGCCGTCTCAAGTAAACTCTATGTTGATCGTATTCCTGGGAATGATCGACGGTACCATAACCGGACTTACTGTACCTAATATGACTGCGGAGAGTGGATCGAGTGCTGTAAATGTCGCAACCGCCGATCAGCTTCTAAGTACAACCACGGCGACGGGAGCCATAGCAATTGCCGCCACTACCTCTAACACACCGCCCGTCGTATCGGCATCCGTAGTCTTAAACCCCAACGTAGTCCCTGGAGGCACCGGTAGTGACCTTACGGTGGCTATTGAATACCAAGGGTAAGCAATAGTGAGTGTCCTTGCTACTTTCAGCTACCCATCAGCGTCAGACAGTGTCATGCCACCATGGCAGGCCGAACAACAGCCACGCGTCCGCGGCGTAGAGCAGAATAGAATAACTGCTGTAACCGGAGCAGACATTCCAGGCACTGGGGCAAACAAGCCGTCGGGCGCAATGCGCATAGAATTACGCTCGTATCATAATAATGATATTACTGTTACTGCTACGGCCAGCGCTTTAGCGAGCGACACTACTATTACTATGGCGAATAGTGACGTAACGAGACTGTTTGATAAGGACTTTTTACTCAATACGCGCTCAGGTGAAATGCTTCGCGTTAACGGCACGCCCTCTGGAACATCCGTTCCGGTTTTACGAGCAGCACCGAACACAACTGCTGCTGCAATACAAAGCGGTGATACCTTTACTGTTTCAGGCGGAGACGTAAACGATTCCGGTGCGAACTACGCCACATCACGGGCCGAAGTATATGGTCGGTTTGCAAACTCGTCAACCGATCCGGCTGCCTTATGGCCTGATCCAGTCGGCTCCGAGCGCTGGTACTCTTGGAGTATTTTTCTTCCATCCGACTATCCAACCTATGAAAATATAAACCAGTGGGAATCACTAATACAATTCAAAGGCCAGTACGGCGGGTCTCCACCGATTGCACTCGATGTGTACCACAGCACCTATCGGCTTGGCGGAACAAAGGGCCTCTATACGGGGCTTGGCTCCATGAATAAAGGGCAGTGGGAAAAAATTATTATTGGCATGAAGCTTTCACCCGATCCTATTGTTGGATGGGTTGAAGTATGGCGCAACGGTGTACAAGTTATGGCTAGGCGCACCCAGGCAACGATGGATTATAAAAGTGATGGCGTAACTCCTGATCCGATTTATGTAAAACAAGGTATCTATCGAGATTCCGTGTGGTCTGATACTCATATTGCCTACTATTCACCCCTAGTCGTAGCTGATCAAAGTAGCGACGTGGGGATCACGGTCGCTCAATCGCCCCAGGTAGTTCCTGATACTACTGAGTATTGGGGCGTGCAAGCCTAGCAAGGCTTGCACATAAGCAAGCCCACTCATCAGCTTTGACTGGAAGGCGCTTTTCTGCTAAAGTAAATCGAGATCTGGTCCCTTCGTCTAGTGGTCCAGGACGTCAGGTTCTCATCCTGAAGATCGCGGGTTCGACTCCCGCAGGGATCACCAAAATGATTTTAAGTCAGCTCATACGCAGTAACGTGTGAGCTGTTTTATTTAGCTAGCAATACCAAGTTTGGTCAAGTTATAGACACCTTGCTGAGCAAGGCTTAATTTGCCGGTACCAGCTGTAGTAGTGAAACCAAAACGGAGAATAGTGGCTCCTGCGGGCACTACAAACTCACTTTCAAAATAGAACCATGGCATATCCATGCCTGATGTCGTCGTTTCAACCGGACGAACACCATAGGCGCCAATACCCAATGCCACCGCTTCAAGGCGCCACAACATATTTCCCGCTACGGCATTTTCAACACGAGCTAAACCAGCCCATTTCAAGCGATCGCCAACGGCAATATTTTTAGTGGACATGTTTACGTCTTGAGAAAGTCGGCTTGCCGTAGAAACAGTCGATACTGATGCGCGACCGAGATAGGACGTAGCGTCGGTTTCGTGACCAAACGTATATGTTCCGCTACTCTGCCAAGTAGCGTCATCCAACACCATGAGCGGGTTAGTAAGCAGGTTGATGTCGCTCGTGTTGTCTACAGGTAGCCACTGCGGTACACCCGTCAACAGACCAGCAAGGTCAGCGACAACTTTAGCGCCAGCGGCGGCTGCACCAACATAGCTAAGGTGTGTTCCATCATTTGTCATTGTCGATAAGTACGTACCATCAGCCGTATCTATTACGGCAGGCCACATATCAACGTAGAGTAAGCGGCGAGTATCGGCAATGCTTTTAAGCCATGCATTATTGCGCCTCATTTGAGTCGCCTTACCTGTTGTGTCAGAAGGAAGCGCACTATACAGAATAACGCGAATTCGAGCAGCAGTCGCTAAATCGATCATGGCGAGAATATTAGACCGTGTAACTGACTCAGCAAACGGATCGTTATGAGTATCGCCAATAAATACCACGTCTGGATTCTTGGCGAGCACGTCAACAGGGAACCGCTCCAACATTCCTGCGGTCGTGTCTGTACCTTGACCAGCATTAAACACGGGACGAAGGCGCCCTTTACTTAGCCAGCAGGCGTGCTCAAACCATGAGCGAGGCCCATGACGGTATTCAAAGGGCCCAACAGGAGGATACGTGCCATCCGCGAGCTGTCCCGCTCCATCGTCATTGGCGGTGGCGTTGTAGGGGTATCCAGCCGGATGAACCGAGTCTCCCATCGTACGAGAGTCTCCGACGGCTATTGCTCGGAGCGCACCCGTTGGAGCAATGAGGTTAGTCGTATTTGGAATGGTTGGCTTGTTTGTGAGATCGGTGTAACTTCCCGAGGTTGCAACTGTTGCGAGGGATGCAGTGGTAGCCTTTAAGTCTAGGGCTGTTTGAGTGGCCGTCGAAATAGGCTTACTCAAATCGTTGGTATTATCAACGTTTGCTAATCCAATATGCGCCTTTGTAATACCAGTTGGCGTTCCCGTAAATGCTGGCGACTCGAGCGGAGCCTTAGCCGCTAAACCTGGAATGGTTGGTGCTATAGCAGTACCTGCTAAGTCACCCGCAAGCTGGATCATACCTTTAGTAGTAGTAGTAGCGTCAACTAGTGACGGAATAGCTGGCTTGTTAGTAAGATCGGCGTAACTACCACTACTGGCAACTGGCGGGAGATCATCCAGATTGACCTTGGCGTCGAGCGCAGTCGCAAGCCCAGTCACTTTTGCCAAGGATATGTCTTTAAGTGTTCCATCATCATTAAGACTTTCGCTTAAAAAATCATTGAGAACCTGTCCCCAGTTTCCTTTGTCACCGCCAACTTGTGGTAATCTTGCCATTAATTGTATAATTCTAACCCTATTTAGGTTTGGTTATTTATGCTCGAAGTATGAAGCATGAGCGGGATAAGGTCAAGAAAATGCTGCTATTATAACTCTATGGATGAATCTAACCGTCTCGAAATTTACTTTGCCTGCTCGATTCGTGGTGGCCGGGACGACGCCGAGTCCTATGCGAAGATTGTAGAACACACTAAAACTCAAGCAACCGTTTTGACAGAAATATTTGCCGACGGAAAATTATCCGCACATGGTAGCAGCGGCACAAGTGAAGAAATCTACGCGAAAGACATCGCCTGGGTGCGCCAAGCCGATGGAGTAATTGCCGAAGTCACCAATCCAAGTCTTGGCGTTGGCTACGAAATCGCCAAGGCCGAAGAATGGGGAAAGCCAGTGCTCGCGCTCTTTCGGGAAGATGGTTCGCGGCGCCTGTCCGCCATGATTGACGGCTCGCCGTCACTTGAAATAGTTCGCTACACGGAGCTCGACGAGGCGTTTGATGCTATTAACGTATTTGTGCAAAAACTGCGAGAACGATAATCGATTTTTTTAACTCTCCCTATACAGAGGTGGGCATGTTCTATGCTACAATAATTGTAAGCATAACAAATACCAACCGGACACGATCAAATCAAAAAATATAG
>Ga0066648_10000941_pt1 | contig 17354 bp, 11 predicted proteins | sample CryGeyCG12114_NA_FD_59537 | JGI IMG/M metagenome (GOLD analysis project Ga0066648, IMG submission 59537) | Groundwater microbial communities from aquifer - Crystal Geyser CG19_WC_8/21/14_NA | ecosystem: Environmental > Aquatic > Deep subsurface > Groundwater | place: USA: Utah: Grand County... | reverse complement strand
CGAAGGTGAAGGCAAGTACAATCTGTGCAAGGTCGTTACCGTCGCACCGCGCTTCGTTCTAAAGAATAAAATCGGTGAGGAACTTGAGCTTCGAGAACCAGGCTCATCCGATATTCTGCGACTCAAGAACAATGACCTGTTGCCGGTGTACTTTATGACCCAAGGACTCGACAAACAGCTTTGCTTGTGCTTCCCAGGAGTAAACAATCAGTGGTCATCGCCCTTCCAGATGTCCAATGTGGGCATGACGCATGTCAAGTTAGCCAAGCACGGGCAGCGGCAACGCCTCATCAGAGTCGAGGTTATACTCGAGAATGCCACTTTGTTCCTGCATTTCAGCCTCGAGACGAAGCACTGGCCGTTTTCGATGCGAAATGAGAGCGACGTGGAGTTCTTGTTCTTCCAGGCAAATCCAAACATTAGTGAAGATGGAGAAGAAGATCGAGGCAGTGGTTGGAAACCCATTCGGTACAAGCTGCCACCTCGAAGCATTATGCCATATGCTTGGGATTATCCAGCCTCGAAAAACAAGGAGCTTGTCCTTACATGCCGTGGCAAAGAACGATATGTCAAGCTACAAGAGATTGGTAACCTCATCCCCATCAGGCTGCCACCGCCAGAAGCCGGCCTTCCACCGAAGATAGTGGATGTAAACATCGTGGCTGACGGACCTACCAACACACTTGCATTGTCCAACTACAAAGCGTCGACATCATTGTATCGATCCAAGGCACACGGCTCGACACAGTCTACGACGAGTGTCAACTCCGGGTTCGAAGTGAAACAAATTGAGTCTGAGATCAACTTCAAAGCCGAGTTGCGACTGGCTGGCGTCGGCATATCTTTGGTGAACAGCAGGCTGAAGGAGTTGCTCTACTTGACCTTCAGAGACATTGATTTCAAGTATGGCGACTCAAAGCTGTACCAGACACTGAACATGACCGTCAAGTGGATCCAGATGGACAACCAACTCTATGGTGGTATCTTCCCCATCCTGCTGTATCCAAGTGTGGTGCCAAAGACCGGAAAAGAAATGGAAGCACATCCTATCTTCCATGCTATGGTCACACGTGTCAAGGACGACTCTTACGGAGTGCTCTACATCAAGTATGCAACGCTACTACTGCAGCAAATCACCGTTGAGCTGGACGAAGACTTTATCTTCGCTTTGCTGGACTTCACCAAGGTACCGGGCGCTTCATGGTCAGAAGAAAAGGAAGGCAAGCTGTGCGATGAAAACCTCGGTGTGCCAGAACCTACCAGGGAAGAGCAAGGTCAAGATATCTACTTTGAGTTGCTCCATCTACAGCCTATCCAACTTGATCTTTCCTTTGTGCGGACAGAACGCATCAATGCAGAGGACACTGTAAGCAACAATCCATTCATGTTCTTCGTCAACGTCATGACCATGTCGATCGGCAACGTCAACGATGCGCCCATCAAACTCAACGCGCTCATGTTGGAGAATGCTCGACTGCCGATTGCGGCGCTCATTGCCAATATTCAATCCTTCTATACGCAGGAGGTTCTTCGACAGATACACGTTATCTTGGGATCAGCGGATTTCCTTGGTAATCCAGTAGGCCTCTTCCAAAATGTGTCATCAGGCTTCGCCGACATCTTCTACGAGCCATACCAGGGACTTATAATGTCCGACCGACCTCAGGAGCTAGGACTAGGAATTGCCAAGGGCGCCAGCAGCTTTGTCAAGAAATCTGTCTTCGGCTTCAGTGACAGTATGGCCAAGTTCACAGGGTCGATGTCAAAGGGACTGGCTGCTGCAACAATGGACAAGGAGTTCCAAGATTCGAGACGGATGGCTAGAAGCAGGAACCGACCAAAGCACGCACTCTATGGTGTTACTTCTGGCGGGAATGCCTTTGCTTCGAGTATGGCTTCAGGCATTGGTGGTCTTGCTCGACACCCGCTCGAGGGCGCGGAGAAGGAAGGTGCGCTAGGATTCGTAAAGGGTGTCGGCAAGGGATTCATCGGCCTTGCCACTAAACCTGCAATTGGTGCTTTCGACCTTGCTAGCAATCTAGCTGAAGGTGTTCGGAATACTACCACTGTTTTCGATGCTGAGGGGCTAGACCGGGTTCGACTTTCGCGTTTCATCGGCATGGATGGGATTGTTCGACCATACTCTCAAAGAGAAGCACTCGGGCAATTCTGGTTGAAGACTTGTGACGATGGCAAGTATTTCAACGAGGATTACATTGCTCATCTGGAGCTCGAGAGCAAGGAGATGCTGGTTATGATTACGTATGAACGGGTGTTGATGATACGAGCGCAGAAGTTAAGAACTGTATGGGAGGTCAAGTTGACGGACGTGCAGACCATCTCTAAGGAGAGGACGGGCATGAGCGTTGGTCTGAAAGGCGGTGCCAATGGGCCGTTCATACCTATCAAAGACGAAGGAAGCAGGAATTGGTTGTACAGGCAGATTGCCATTGGTGAGTTCGCGCTGTCTGCTTGTTTCGAAACCCGCTAACACTTTCTAGCTGTCAATGCTTTCAATGACAAGTACAACGCCAAGGGATGATATGTCGTCTTTCAAAGCGTTGTGAGTAGAAGAAGCATAGCCTCGGCGTTCTAGAAGCCTGATTGGGACGGATGATGACAAGTACGTTTCATGAGACGTCAGTGAATGTTAGCGAGCATTGATTGGTCGTACCATGAACAGCGGCAGGTGCCACCTGCTCCTCATTGGTCGCAAACCACCCCCTCTTGGGGCGGGCAAGTATTTTCCACCTCCATTGCACCCCTCCTCTCGACCACGTCCTTTCTCCTCCACGATCGCACACACTTGGTCACGTCACTGGTGACTCGGTCACCGATTGTTTGAGTGAATTGACGTCAACATGTAGTCAACATGCACTTCAGCGTCGTTTCCACGTGACCTTTTCGATCTGCTTGTCGATCTGCTTACCATATCCTCGATCAAGTACTTCATTCGCACAACCTTTTCAATGATTGCTATCACCCTGTGTTCACCATCCCATTGTTCGTCTCTTCCTTCTTCACGCTGGTTGGCATTGTTGCTTATGGACACTCGCGCATGAGTGACAGTGATCATCCACAATGGCTCTGAAGCGTAACTCAGACGCTCTCGAAGCAGGTAGGCAGAACGAGAAAGTGTCACTGGTGGTTACCACTGACAACGAACAGACTTGCTGCCAGACGGGCCTGACAATGTCATATCGACAGAAGGTGCTCGTGAGCTCAGTAGAACTGGACCGATCGCCACCACCGCCGCTCCTGCCGTGAAGCGCAGAACAGTTACGACTTCCACCACTCCGGCTGCATCCACTCCAACCACTTCTGCTGCAACTTCACCTTCGAAGAAGCGCGGTCGGCCAGCAAGCAAAACATCGAGTCGAAAATCTTCTACACCTGCAGTCGGTCATTCTGCCAAAGGTCGCCCACAAGGCCAGCTTTCTTCATCCAACACCAATCGTAAGTACAAATTTCTATTTGGTCAGGGTATGGACTGACAGCAATAGGTACGAGCGTGACAACTTCGCCTCAGGGCACAGTAGGTCCCACGGCTTCGGCTGCTAGAGATGGCGCCATCCACGGTGGACCAGCACAGAGCACTGAGCATAAAACGCACCACGGTCTCTCGGCCACTCAGCCTCTCTCTTATACCGACACTTCCTCGCAATGGAACGCCAGTCACGAAGATGTCTCGGCTGCTCCAATGGTCGCGAGAGATACCCACCCACACGCCGAGCTGGTGCTGAGCCTGACAGACGAGATCAACCAACTCGAGAACAAAAATCGACTGTTGACCACCGCTAACCAAGCCTGCATGAAGTATAGTGGCGACCTGTACCAGGAAAAAGTCATACTGCTCCGGGAGAACGCCGAATTGAAGAGGTTGTTGAAACAGCATGCTCCTCACATCCAACTGCCTCCTCGTCTAGCCAAGGCCGACGTCGATCGCATCAATCCCGCCCTTACAGCTGTCTCTTGCCCCACGTCTTCGAAGCCTCATAATGTTACAAGCGCTTCGACTTCTGCTACTCTTGACCTCACTCAAGATGACGCTGGACCACTTCCAGCACCAGCACTACCCCCGCCTGTCTCTACCAACTCGGCGCTGAAAAAGAAGAAAGCCACAAGTCTCCGTGATCAGCTTCCAGAAGTACAACTAGAATACCTCCAGGCAGAAATTCAAGCGAGCCGCAAAGAAATCCTCAAGCTCAAAGACGATCAAGGATCGATCTGTGACGTCGTGATTGAATTGGCGCGTATTGAGCGATACCTCACTTCCTTGTGTATTCGGTATGCAGACTTTGTGGAGCATATGGAGAAGGAATACAATTTCCCCGGCATGGTCGCTGCTGCGAAGAAATGGATAGCCGGCTCTTCTGGAGAGAGCTATCACCAACGCATTCAAGAAAGTATTGCTTCTGCTGCTGCCAGAGGCCATGGTGGCTATCAAGTTCCTTCTGCTGCTGGCCCCACATCACTCAACGGTGATGATAGGAAGAACAGCACCGTCACTATAGACAGCGGCTATGATGAGGCTGTTTCACATCCGAACATGGGCGATTCCCGCAACTCTGGTCAAAGTGAGGACTGGGTGCCACATACCACACCACCAGACATGTTACTCCCACCAACCATGTCTGTCCCACGACCCACATACGATGGCAATAGGTCTTCTCCAGAATTTGTGGACACCACCACGGTGCAGACCGACGGCGACAATGCCCAAACTCTACCTCAGACTGACATCCTCGAGGATGATCCGTCAGCAACCGGCCCACCTGGTACTTTTGACGACCATGATGGTGCGATCCACAACCTTGGTGTGCTTCAAGGCATGAAAAATACTGGCAACAGCCATGGCGATGCATACGGTGTGCTAGCTGAACTCGGCACTGGCTTCAACGGCGACAACAATCCAAGAGGTACCCAGGTCCCTGATCTCGCTACATTGGAGGCTGAATTACAGAACACGTTGACCGGCATGGGCTACACTGCTGCCGTCTTTGAGACTGAGAACATGCCTGATACCATGATAACCCAGCCGACTTCTGGTCCAGACACGGGATACTATCAGCCAGATAGTCAAACGTCATATGGCGTCATCCCTGCTTTCAGCAGCACTTCTGATAACCACGACATGGCTCTACCGAATATACCTGGCGGCCTCACCCACGAATCTGGCCACGAATTCAGTACAGTTTATGCAGACATCGATGCCAAAAACTGCAATGACATCGAAGCTATGTCGAATTATGATGATGCAGGCAACCTAGGTTTCGATGAATCATTCGAATCATATACCAGCTATCTCGGCGCCGACAATGAGGGCAACGGGGACGCCTTCTTATACTCATACTCTGAGTTCCCTGAGCCATCTGCGAACTAGATCGCCAAATCTAGATGAATGCGGACAGGCTGTGTATGTCATAAGCTATACCATGTAAGAACGAGCGTTGGTGTTACGTCGGCGGCGAGGTGGGATATAATACCTGCACACAAGGCTACTAAAGAACTATTGAGTATGTGCTGCTCGGAGCTGGAGTTACGACAACAACCTCTCGGATTCGATTCTAGCGGTACACATCGCATCGCGACCGTATCGCAAGCCACTACCTTCCTACTACAGTGTGTCCTCACCATACGTCCCTCTGAGTGCTCGCCAGACTGCAGCTGGCTTGAGCTTGTCGATGGAGCAATGTATGATTGAGCTGCTAAAGTGAGATGTTGGTGCCGTTATCTCCTCACATGTCCTCACCACACACTTGGCTTGCCCACCGCATGGGTGAAGCGAAAAAGTGAATGGTTCGAGCTAGGAGGATTGATATTTGGCGCTCGGTAGCGTCGGCGATGCTGGTTTTGATTGTTGAGATTTTTGTCTGCGTTGGAGAATGTTTGATCATGCGACGGGGCTGGTTGACTCATTGTTGAGACTGGAGTTGAGCTGAGCTGTTACACCAAGTGTTGGACATGGCGTTCGTTGGCATTCATCAGCGCGGATGGTTGTACAGTGCCAGAAACGGACATGTGGATGGCACAGCACACACCTTCGCAGCGACATTTCGGATTGTACCATAGATTACCAAAAGACATTTCCGAGGCGAGAATATATTGTCTTCATCAGACTGCGTCTACAATAAGCCTACGCTGTAACGCGTCGCACCGAATGAATGTTCCAGACCAATGCCTCCCAAGCGGACCCTTTTCTCTACACGACTGGCAACACCAAGCAACTACTTTCCTCTCCCTTGCCCCCAACATGAAGCAGATGCACGCCCACATTCTCAATCCGCGGCCCCTCACACCGCGGCAACCCAAACGGCACGACCGGCTTCCCGCTCACCGTGAACCTCAACACATCCCCGCGCCCCCAATACATCGCATACGCCCGCATCGGCACGATCAACTCCCTGACTTCGCCTGCCCTCATCATACGCCGTGTTCTAAACGCATATACCGGCTCGAACGCCGTGCTCTCCTCCGACCGTTCATGGGCGAAACTAGCACGCAGACCGCCCTCGGGCCCGAAGTGGTAGAGGAGGCCGAACTGCGACATGCCGATCTGCCAGTCGTGCATCAGTTTGAGTAGGGTATGTGCGGGCCCGGACTTAGGTCGGATCACGAGGGTGCCGGTGCGCCAGCGCGCGGGCGTCAGGAGCTCGATTTGGGTGAAGATGTCGATCTCGAGTTCCATAGGTTCTTCTTTCGGATGGCGTCGAGGAGGGGTGCAGGAGACGAAGAGGTGGGCGCGCGGATAGCCTGTTAGTTCGAGGGCGTGGGGAATGGTGTATTCGAAGGATAAGAAAGCGGTTTTGGCGTTGTAAGTGAGTTCTGAGGGGTCGGCGGGCGGGTCTAGACTTAGTGTCTTGTTTGCTGCGAGGAAGTACTTGGTGTACCGTGTTCGTGCGAGTGGAAATTCACTTTCTGCGCGCTCGATGGTGTCTTCTTCTCCGCCTATGCCGAAATTGAGGATGCTGAGGCGGATCGTTGGGGTTGCGGACCAGCTTGTCTGGAGGTCTTTGAGGCACCAGTCGAAGAAGCGTTTGAGGTCTAGAACGTTACGGTGCGAGTAGTAATCGGGCCATTCTTGTGTGTTATGAACGCGAAGCCATCGTGGGGTGCCGCTAGGGAGGAGTCTGAAAGCGCGGAGCGTGCCGCTTGTGTGGAAGATACTTGTCCAGCTTGCGACACAGTAGACGGGACAGCTGATGCGTTCCACAGCGCTGCGCTTGTCCTCCCAGTACTCGTCGTACAGGCCTTCTTTGCCAGGTCGCTTGAGAGCGGTGGCGAGGTCTTCGACCTTGGCTTGGCCGGCGAAGGCAGAGGCGATGAGACTGAAAGGCCCGGTGTCTGGAATCCCGCCGGCACAGATAACGTCCTTGTATACATCCATCATGCCCTCCCATGGTGCGATTCCGGCTAATCCTTTGGGGCGAAGGCTCGCGATCTTCCACTGGGAAGCTGCTAGATAACTGTTGCCTGACATACCGACGCGACCAGTGCACCAAGGCTGTGCTGCGACCCATTCAACAAACTCCGCGCCGTCTTTGGCTTCCTGGTAGCCCAGAAGATGGAGATTGCCAGCAGAGGTGTATGCCCCGCGCATGTCGACATTAATGATTGCGTAGTTGTTCGCGCACCAAAAGGCGGGATCGGGACCTTCCCATTTCTGCAGACTTGACACTGATGATGGTGGGACGCCGCAGTGGAAAGGATAGTCGGAGAGGATCTGTGTTCCCTTCTGTTTGCCATAAGGAGACCTGGGTTTTGGTGATAGGACGTTAGCTGCTGGCCACTCGACCTCGATTTCGCAAGCTAGAATCAAAGGTACGGTGTGAGGATGCAGCGTGTGGGCGACCGCTAACGATGGGCAGCTTTACCGCTGCCTTGACGGCGAGAAGCAACGGGACAAGGTGGGACTTACCAAGCAATAATAGCCGGGACTTTTTGATCACTACTGTATTCCTCACCAAGACCCTCAAAGCTAGCCGGTAAGAATACATCACTATATAGCGTGGTGCTATCAGTAACCGTCATTGGCACACTCTCATGCATGACTATGTCGCAAGGGAGGGGCATATAACCCTTCTCAACAATTTGGCCAGCCTTGTAGTGAATCTTGCGCTGGTGGAAGCCGGGGAAACGTGCTGTCCGGTCATCGATGGACTTGGGCTGGCGCCATGTTGTTGACTCTTGGGCTCTGGAAGAGAGTTGCTGGGAGTGCACCAGGGAGCCTTCAAAGCTACTCTGATTCATGGTCCTCGGCTACAAGTATCGTCCGGTGTGTCTATAGGAGCACGGATGAGACCTATGCTGATCTCACTGACGTACGAATGAGCCATGTTGCAGGTCATCAGGACCGGATCAAGGCTTTATAGCCTAGCATAGATGGCAGACTACATCCTCATGGATTCGAGGTCGGTGTCTCGCGTTTCTTGCTTTCGGCGGAGCCATTGCGTACACAGTACAGCATGGTCCTGAGTCCACATCGACCATAGCAATGGCCGAGCAGCAGAGTAGTTGGAGCAAAGTCAATGCTGCGAAGAGCCAAAGGCGCTCCGGTGCTTCAGACAAGACGCATCTGGCCTAGTTCCCGCAACGAGAAAGCGCGACGACAAAGCACGACTTGGATTGACAGGAACATATGGAGCGAGGCGTCGGAAACATCCGATTACGCCATGTGTCGAATTATTCTCATTCTGTGCGGATGACGCGAGGCAGGTCAAGCAACAAAGTACTCTTTGGCAACACATCAATACAATATTTTTGGTCAACGTGTAACTTTGTTAACATTGCATCGCGCATGCTTCGCGGCATACACGTACTCATTGGACGAGTAGTCTATCATAGGTAAATCTTCTATCTAGGGTATCCCATCATGAAAACGACCCATGACAACCTTTTCAATCATGAACTTTTCGTTAAGCATAGGAACTTCAGCAACACATAAGACCGATCCAACTCCAGAAATCCGCTCCGCCGTCTAATGCATAAGGTATCGAAAGACATAAGAAAGTGACAACTCCAGTATGCTTCATCGTGACATCATGAGAGCAGAAGTCATGATCTAGTCGTCCTCGTCCGAGAAGACTTCCTCACCCCTCTTTCGTCGAGCCATACGCTCCTTCTTCTTCTTTCGGAGCTCGGAAGATGTCAGTTTCTTTGCCTTCTTGGCGCTTTCGATCTTGTTGCCCATAGCATCGAATTTCTCCTCCTCCTCTTCACCATCCTTGGGGCCGAGTCTTGGGCCAGCACCTTGTCCCTGTACCCAGTTGTGGCCAGAAGGAGTCATCTTGCCGTCCATGACAGCCCACACCTCGCTGGTGAGAGACTCAGTGAACTCGGCGTTGTGGGAGATGACGATGACACCACCTCCGAACTCCTTGAGAGCATTGGAGAGTGCACCAAGAGAGTCTCGGTCAAGGTAGTTGGTTGGTTCGTCGAGGACGATCAAGTGAGGTCGTTGCCACGTGCAGGCAGCAAGGACGACCTTGACACGCTGTCCACCTGAGAGACCGCGCATACGAGAGTGAGAAATCAGCTCGGCATCGAGACCGAAGTTGGCACCGTGCTGCTCAATTTCTCGTCGGACTAGAGGTCGGAACTGACCAGAGGCAAGAGCCTCCTTCTGGTCCACTTCAGCAACCATCTTGGAGTGAGAAGCAATGATCTCTGATCGAGGGATCCAGGCGTTGTCGGCAGTCATCATGGGGATCCACTTCTCGTTCTTCATGCCAACGTTCTCACCAAGAACGAAGGAGCACTCATACTCGTAGGAGTTCTTGAACTTTCTACGCGAGTGGATACCGATGACTCGTCGTTGCGTGCCCTCGATCTTGTAGATCTTGTTCATGGCCTGCTCATCCTCATCTGTCACGATCTTGTTGGCTCGGTCCATGGTCTCTCTGTCTTCACCAGTCTGGAATCGCCACTGAATGTACTCAGATGGAGTCTTGTCGAGATGGTTATCGATGTGAGCGAATGCATGCTGCTTGATGTAGGCAATTCGGATGTTCTCGTGCTGGTAGACCTCACCACCAGTGGGGATGAGCTCACCAGTCAAGACGTTGACCAGCGTAGACTTGCCAGCACCGTTGGGACCGATGACGGCAATACGGGAACCAAGTGAAACCTGGAAAGTGATGTCTGTGATCTGTGGCTTGGACGAGCCTGGGTATTGGAACCACATCTTGTTGACACGGACAATGGCCTTAGCCTTGGTCTTGACACCCTCAAGGAAACCTGGCTCAGGGAACTTGAACTCGAGCTCAGATGCACCAAGCTCGAAGTATGATCGAGCAGATGGAACTCGCTTAGCGAACTCCTGTAGGTTACCTCTGTATCGCTTGAGCTTGAACTTCTCGTAGTGGATGACATGCTGGATGACATTGTTCAAGAACTTGGAGTCGTGAGAGATGATGATGGATGTGCATGGAGAGTTCTTGAGGTAGTCCTCAAGCCATGCAACATTCTTGACGTCCAAGTGATTGGTCGGCTCGTCGAGCAACAGGATATCTGGGGCCTCGAAGACAGCACGGGCAAGCGCCAACTTCATCTTCCAGCCACCGGAGAGCGAGGTGATGGGACCCTCGAGCTGGTCCTCTTGGAAGCCGAACTCGAGCAGCTGTTTCTTGATCTCGTCAACGCTGATGTCAAGGTTGACCTGCTCCAGTTTCATCTTGGTCCAGCCAATGACAGTCAACTCAGTATCAGCTGCATCCAGATCGTGCTCGACGAAGACGGTCTTGACTTCGCTCTGCTTGGGGAAGCCCTCGACTTGCTCGTTGTTAATGGCACGCATGAGGGTAGTCTTGCCGGAACCGTTGGGACCAAGGAGACCATATCGCTGACCTTTCTTCAGACGCAGGTGGGTCTGGTTGAGCAGAATCTTAGCACCATAGGCAAGGTTGAAGGTGCAGTTGCAGAGATCAACACCCTCCTCCTCATCTGGCTCTGGAGCATCGGCCTCGACGAAGCCTGGTGTAGCCTTCCTGCGGAGCTGGTCGCAGACTTCAGGAGCATCGGCCTCACCGACGAGCGGCTTGAGGAATTCGATGACGTTAGAGGACCAGTCAGCAGCCTCCATGGACTTCTCCTGGATGAGCTGACCAGCAATAGCTGAGACATATGTGATGACAACCTCAGATGAGGCAATCTTGGACTTGTGCTTCTCTTCCATGATAGATTTCAGGTGGCCCGCGACGGTTGGGATTTCGCTGGCAGTAGATTTCTCTGGGATCTTGTCACCTGGTCCGACATTACCGACTCTGCGGATGGTGTCGAGAGCCTGCTTGGTCTTCTCACGAGCCTCGGGGTCGGCGATGGTCTCTTCGTTCTTCTTCAGGGCTGGCATCAGCTTTGGCAAGAAAGCAGCGACGATGTTTGGGTCCTCGACCAGCTTGCACATGTTGTCAACGATGACGGCGGACTTTCGCTTGATAGCAGTCTCTCGCTCAGGAAGACCACGCTCCAAGAGGGGAACCATGATGGCCAGGGTTGGCTCATGGACATCAGTGACGAAAGTGGTGGCACCCAACAAGTGAACGGTCTCTGGGACGTTCTCTGGTTTGGCAATGCACTTGATCAGTTCTGGGATGAATCGCTCGATATCCTTGTTCTCAATGAGCTTGCAAAGCTGCTCCATTGTGCCGTAGGCCTTCTTCTTGACCTCTGGCTTCGTGTCCCACATAGCGGCAGAGATGGTGGGAATGAGAGCGGGCACCTGGTAGGTGAGCTGAGCTGGAACGCCCTCGATCATGGACTCGATGCACTCCAGGGCGGTCATCTTCTCTGGCCATTTCTGCGCGGTCTCGATAGACTTGCACAGAGCTGGGACGACGCACTTGACAGCGTTGGGGTTGATGGCCTTGACGATGGCGAGCGATGCGGCCTGCGCAGCGTTCTTGACGGGAACCATCTTGTCGCCAATGGCAGAGAGAGTCAGAGGCAGCATGTCAACGAGGTATGGCTCGATGGCTGGAGAGATTGTAGAGTGTTGAGCAATGGCTCGGATGCCGTCAACGGCACGCTCACGAGCGTTGGCATCTTTCTTGTTGCCGAGTTGCTTCTTGAAAGTCTCGACAGCCTTTTGTGGGACGGCCTGCTCTTCTATGGGGCCGTTCAGTAACGAAGCAACATTGCCGGCTGCGGCGTTGGCCTCATCGGCGGTCTTCGATATCGAGAGGGCCTTGAGGAGTTCTTCGAGTGTGTTGAGAGTTTGCTTGGTCTCCTTGCTGGAAACAGCGGGTACCGAATCCATCGTGTCAGCAGCTGGCATGCTTTGTGAGGACGTAGAGACTAGTGTGGAGGTTGGGTATTTATGGTCGAAGGGGGGCGACCAAATTCTTCAGGAATGTGTCGGTGAGAAACTTCTCGACACAACTTTTTTCTGGCTCTTATCTGCAGACACGGATAAGAGTGATAGACGGGTAGTGCGCTCTCTTTGATGACAAGAGAGTGCAAAGGGGTATAATCGGGTATTAAGAGAGAGGATGTCTATGATGGAGAGAAAAAATGAGGAAGGGGGGCAGAGGCGTCTGAACAGTTTTAATATCACTGGCAAAAAATTTGGCGGCCATGTCGATACGCTCATCCAGGCAAAAATCTGAAAAGCTTGGCGCTAGTGAGAGCCCTGATTCCGGACCCTAAGCACGAACGAGTAAGAAGAGCCAAATTCCCAACATCAGTGGATCTTGCTCGGCGAGAGAGCCTATGGTGAGTCTGCATTTGCTCGTTTTCGCCATCAGCCTCACCTTCCTACGGTACCTTGAAAAACTTTGGTGGCACTCTTTCGGTGTATCTACCTGCTTCCCTGGACGGGCTGCTTCGAGAGTTGGGCAACCAGAGGTCCCAGATCTCATCTCCCGTCGAGTAAAGGATACTTTGCATGCCCGTATGGGCTACGAGACATGATTACTTTTTACGGGATGCGACTATCCTAAGTAACCTGAAACGCCCGTTTGCAGGGGGCGTAGATGACACACCGCTTCACCCCGTTACTGAGGTTCTTGTCCCGGATTTAAGGCAGAAGAAAGCCTCTATTGAAACGTGTAACCACTGCACAGATTCTGCAGGCTCCTGCTTGCATATCAAGTGCCTGCTATGATCCTGTGTATGATACGACTTGCTACTGCCTTGACCGGGACCAGATTCCCTACATGCCAGTACGGAGATCCCTGGCGCGGGGCACCCCGTGGTTTTGCCCAACGACTATCGATAAGACACAGATCACGTGACACCATACAGAAGAAAGCGCAGAATCGTCGTAAAGGCGTCGAAACCACCTGATTACATGGTCAGAGGAACAGCATGCAACACGGCCTGCGCGCACGATAGGCAACGCTACACTTCCATTACCATGAAGAGTACGGAGTCAATACAAGCAAAATTCCCGCCCGGCCATTCCTGCCACGGACCTGAGACCTCAATCATTTGTCCCGAACGCCAGTCGTCAAACTACACCCATATCCATAGCCCACTACTACCGCTTCAATCATATCTGTCGTAATCGCGACGACGTTCACGTCGACGTCTGGGCTCATCCTCTTCGTCGCTGTCGTACTCGACTCTCCTCCGGCTCCGAGACCTGGAGGCGCTGCGTCGCGAGTAGCCGTCATCACTATACTCTTTCTTCTCCTTCCTCTTTTCGCGTTGCTTCTCCAGCTCATGGGCACCCCATGCACCGGCTACTGCGCCAAGCGCCGAGGCCATGCCGCTGTGTCCCAGCTCCTTACCCGCGAACGCACCCACGGCGCCGCCGACCAAGGTAGCGCCAATTTCCTTTCCTCTGTCGTCTTTCATGTCCTGCACCTTTTCCTTGAATGCTCGAGATCGTGACTTTGGTCGGGATGCAGATCTTCTGCGCTCGGGACTGTACTCGTCTCGATGTGACCGTCGGCTTCGGTCGTCGTAGTAGTCGTCGCGATCGCGTCGGCTTGAGGGACGGCGTCTGTCCTCGTCGTATCGGAGGCGTTCTTCGTCATATCGAGCTACTGCCGTGTCGTGACGATATGTGTCATCTCGTGGTGGCTCATAGGTGGTGTAGGTTGTCTGCCGAGGAGCAGGAGCAGCATAGTACCGTTCATCCGCTCTGGCCGGGTAGGAGCCGTAGTACTGGTTGCTCATGATGTTCGCTTGACCGACGTGGTAAGAGTCTGTGTACCGTTGAGACTGAGATTGAGGACTGTCTGTGAGTTCAGCACAGACGAGTGATCGACTCGCGTACGTACAACAACGTGGTTATTCAGCAGGCTGCATCTGATCTGGGATTTGCGGCTTTTATCGCTATGACTTCATCCTGCAGAAGACCCTGTCACTCTGAACTCACCCTCTTACTTTCTCACTTTCTTACCTGCTGATGAACCGTCACGCACGAGGTGAATCTATTCGCTACTCGCGCTCATGCAGCATGGCTGAGCTGTGCATCACTAATGAGAGCTGATCGACACCTATTGTCAAAACCAGGAGCTGTCCATCAGGTCGCTAGGAGTACAAAACCGTCGAACATCATGGCTAAATGCACTCACGTTCTGACTGCTCGTCGTCTTGCTTGTGCTGTGCATTCCCTTTGATGGAATCTTGTAGAATACAAAGTCCAAGTACACCAATGCTCGTACGATCACGCGTTCCACACGTTCAAAGCTGTGAGACGCACCATACTTCGAAACGAGAACGCTGACGGTGAGGCCATGAGCATGGTATGCACTACTTCATGATCATACACAGCTCTGAAGCATCTACATATCATGAAATGCCAACAGCTTGGACGGTGTCGAAGCCCTACCACTAGCTCCAAAACTTGCCTGCCTTGCTCGATGACCTGGCCGTGCCGTCTTCCACTCTGCGCTTTCGTACATCCACCATCGCTGGTAATGGAACGATGATTTGTATCCGCGTGTGACTGCTCATAGCGCATAGCGCATAGCGCATAGCTTCCTACGTATCAAGCCGCAAGTCACTCCATGACGTTGCAGCCGTCCATGGTTGCTGGTCAAGCGAGCGTATACTCGTAGAGGCGTTGCAATACGCAACATCATCGTCATGTCATGTACCAACCAATATCGTATCTTGTCTCAAATACTCAGCTACCACTCGTGAAATATCTCCCCACGCCACCTAAGAAGCCCCTTCTCTCATCTTGACTAGGGTTCGCAGCAGCCATGCCTCCCGTGGTGACCTCCCTCATCCCATCGCGGTCCTCCTCCTGCAACCTTCTCCGCAGCCCTTCATACTGGCCCCGCCCATTTTTGCGTTTTCCATCCTCTCCTACCACCCAAGCAGGGACCCTCGACCTCACCAGCCCTGCTGGCACCAGCTCTTCTGTCCACGCACTCCCAACCAGCCACCCAACAGCAGCATGCAACAGTCCAAACGGAAACTGACTGAGCGCCAGCTGCGCCGCAAGCATGTACACAGTCCACTTATCGGTAAGTTCTATGCCCCTCGCCACCTCTCTGTCCCCATCAGCATGCCCACCAAGCAGTATTTTGACCCCGCCTAGCCTCGGCACCTCCCTCCTCCAGACCGCCACAACCGCAATGACCACCGCCGACGGGCCCGCGGGCACATAACCCCACCACCCTCCGCTCAACACCTTGAGCACAAGCCCCACCCCGACAATCCCGACCATACAAAGCCCGTAACATGCGAGGACAAAACTCGCGAACTTCCGTGTGCCCCAGATGCGCTCCAGCACACGCATCTGATACAAGATCGCTGCGCCGAACAGTAATTCGGTCGACGATGTATATGCGAGTTGGAACGTTGCAATGCGCCAAAGTTGGAGGTAGGGCCACAGGTGGGGAATGGGTTTGAGCGGGAGATACGGTTTTAGGGAGAGGATCGAGGCACCGAGGGAGGCGGAGATGAGCAGGGTGAGGAGGGTGCGGGTGAAGGGTGTGTGGGTGAAGCCGGAGGCGGTGACCATGTTGGACGATGCTGTGTCGTAAGAAGTGAGTTCTTCCCTAGGAGAGAATCGATCTCGGGGATGAGTGCGTCGTTGCTCGTGCTCTGGAAGCTGCGCGTGGGTGTTCAGATCATTGGTGTGTATATCGGACGAGATAGGCGGGTTAAGGTTCGGGAGTGTTGCGCGAAAAACGATAGATAGATCAAGTCCAGCTCGATTTCAGACAAGTCAATGCCTAAACAGAGCTGAGCTGGCAAACAATGAACGAGATGGTATGCTACAGCGCAAGACCGATTGAGAAAGGGAAACAATTTAGTCAGAAATGAGCAGACCGCACATGCAATGACGTAGCTCTGATATTATTCTAGCAGTAAATAACAGTCAGGTTGACTATAGTGTCTACCGTGAGCGTGGTGCCTTCCTGGCGTTGGCGAGTCGAACATTGACTTTCAATTCATACCACATTACCCGCAAAGCAACAGCAGCGGCCTTTGTCCACTAAAACTTGGGAATGAACATGGGCGTCTCTCTCTTCCACTGCTTGTAGTCCTCTCGATCGCCATATCTCTCGTCGCACTGTTTCTCGCGCAGCGCGATATCGGTTTTGAACAACCAACATGTGACAAACGCAGGGCTGATGCCAGCTACAAGCAGAGAAATGGCCTTAGCAGTCATCCCACCAGCCAGAGCCATGCCAGCAGTTCCTGGACCTGACGCCAGTACGCCTGCGGCAGTCGTTGCAATCCCAGACCACAAGAGGCTCTCGCCAAAGTAGTTTGGATGTCTGCTCTTACTCCAGAGTCCACCTGTCAAGAGGTCTTGCTTGTGCTTCTCTTCTTCTCTTCCTTCTTTCTTCTCCTGTTCCCATTCGTTCCTCTGTCTGTCTGCTGTGAATTCGAGGCTGAACCCGCCCACGTAGAGTAACAGTCCAACAACGTCGGTGACCGACACCACACTACCAAAAGAAGCAAAAGTTGAAGCCGGGATGGAATTGACTGCGAAGACGGGCATTAGGCGTAGGGAGATCCATGTCGCTTGAGCCATAAATGCACCAAGAAACTCGAACGGACTGTCGCGATAGGCTGTGAAGCGTGAATCCTCATCGTAGGACATGATTCGTTGCCGCCGAGGGAAAATATGAGTAGCAACTGCCCCGGTCAGTCACCTTCCTCAACCACAGGATTGGCAATCTCACGTCGTGTAGCCCATAGTGTCACGGCTGTGCTAAGCACCACCTGTCGCCAGTCAAACCCAAACGACCCGGTGTTGTTACCGAAGACGCTGAGAAGATGCTTCAAGGGCGGGACAGCACCACCTGAAGCTCCAGCCGCCCCCCATGTAGCTCGGATCACGGGTATGAACAGGCTAAGCGCAGTACATGATATGTAGGTTAGACATCCCGAAAGGTCATAGAACCGCTCGCTCTGGGCAGTGATTGATGGCACAGCAAAGGCTG
>Ga0066648_10000939_pt1 | contig 17377 bp, 24 predicted proteins | sample CryGeyCG12114_NA_FD_59537 | JGI IMG/M metagenome (GOLD analysis project Ga0066648, IMG submission 59537) | Groundwater microbial communities from aquifer - Crystal Geyser CG19_WC_8/21/14_NA | ecosystem: Environmental > Aquatic > Deep subsurface > Groundwater | place: USA: Utah: Grand County... | reverse complement strand
TGACCGGAAAGCCCAATGCTTCGGCCATCTGCTGCAATGCTTCGTCGCCGGGTTGAACATGCAGCCCGTGCTCCAGCTTCGAGATAAAAGCCTGAGTGATGCCGGACTTCTTCGCCAAATCCGCCTGCGTCAGCTCGCGCATGTCTCGTGCAAGCTTTAGCATATCCGGGTTGAAGACCTCACCGGGGACCATGGTTCCTCCGAGCCCGACGCACAGCATCAAAGTCAACGTAATCGAGGTCGCCCAAGCCCGGAGGTGTAATGTCCTCCCAAACGGCGGCTTCTGCTCCCATCATGACCTGACAGGTCCACCAGATCTCCCGGCCCATAGGGCGAGCGATCATGATGCGCTCAACAGTGGTGTTGAACGGGTCGAGTTGATAGCCCGCCGTTAGCCGGAAGGTGGTGGGAAATCCCGGCAACGGAACTTGGTAATTGTAGTCGAGTTGTTGAGCCGTCTCGAAGTTCCGATGACGACCAGCGGGGCTCACCATCTTCGGCCTAATGACTGCCCGCCCTTTGTAGGCGAGCCCCACGAGCCCCCGGTAACGCGACACAGACCCGCCCCGGACGCCTCCTATCCGCTCGTCCAGAAGCATCTCCGCATGGCGGAAGATACAGGCACCCGTAGCACGGTTGTCATGTTGCGCCCGAGCGGCTGGTGAGTAGTCCGGCCCGAAGTAGAAGTCGGTCGCGTCGGAGATTAGGGCGAAGATAAAGGGCAGGATGGGGCCGATGACCTCCATGGCCTCAGCTTGATCTTCTTCGCGGGTAGGCATCAGCGGCTCCGGTTATGAGACACTGGAATCATACCCTTGAGATGCAGAATAACAAGGGTAAATATAACATAAAAAATAACTATCGCTATAAGTAATTGTCTTTAATGGATTTTTATCCACCGCTTCGCTGCCGCCTTCTGAGCGATCTCCGCCCGCCGCTTCAGCGTCATGCTCGCCGCCCGCACACTGCCGCCCCGCTTCCTAGTGCCTAGGCGGCGGGGCTTTTGCTACCACCTGCTGCGGGCGAGTCCTCGATCTCGCCGGTTGCAACTTCAGCGAGGTGCACGCCCAGTCGTACCGCGTCAGCCGGGCGCTGCTCTCCGCGTGGTCCCTGAGGCATACCGGATCACCTTCTTTGTCCCGCCACATGTCGAGCACACGTCAACTCGTCGGTCGAAGCCGGGCTCATCCTTCAGGATATTCGTCTTCCGATTTGCATGCTGGCGTGGCGTAATCTCGACAGCCGTCGCAAGACAGTCGTCACAGATCGCACGAGGCGCGATCCGCTTCACGTGGTTAGCAACGTCCTCCAATACTGTCATGTAAGCCTCCATGCTTCCCGCTAAGCATAGATGAGGCACGGCGCAGGCGCGACTGGTCCGTCAGGATCATGAACGCGGTTGGGGCTAGCCGGGAGAAGCATGACCTTACTTGCCGGGCACAGCCTCGGGAAGCGAAGGACCCATCGAACTCGGAATAACGGAGACTGAGGAGGTCCGATAGCGCCATACGACTTGACCAACCCCGAACAGATGCAGCCCTGTGGTTCCGCCGAGGCGGACGCCCGTGTTTATGCGGTGATCAAGGGTCTTAGTGACCTTATGACCAAGCCGCAGCTAGTCGGCCTCGACTTCATGGACCTGCGATGGCTGCTAGAGTCGAAGGATGGTAGCGGCGGGCAGGCTGTCTGTGGTCAGGGCATCGCTTCCGGCCCAGACCGCGCGATCAGGGCAGCGGAAGTGGCGCTCGCGGATCTGGAAGATCAACTGGCCGCGCTGCAGGCATCGGAGGCAGGCCACCTGAAACGAGCGACGAGCCGCAACTCTGCTTGCGGATACCGTGGCTCTAGTCAAAGGTGAGGACTTGGAGTCCGGTAGGCGCGGGCCGTATAGGAAGCCGCCCACGTGGGCGGGCACCATGCGGGGGAGGTCATTGGATGGCGGATAGATACGGCCCTCTTTACAAGGCCGCTGATCTAATCGCGCGCGCCCTCCCGAAGCGAGGGTCTGGAGCCTTCGAGGACCTAGTTGTGCATCGCTTCATTGAGTTTCTGCAGGCGCTCGACGCCGCTCAAGAGTCCAACGGGTTCATCACATTCGCTTTGCAGACCGGGGGGTCGATCAGGGTCCTTTACCGCGGCTCGGAGCTCTTCGGGCTCCAGCCCCATACAACGCATATTCGTCTCGGCACTCGTTTTGAACCGATTACTGAGGACCGAAAGATCCTGCTGGACACGATTGCCAATAGCGAGCCGTTGTTTCAGAGGCGGATTGAGTCGCCACTTGTGTTCCACGCGCAATGGCGTTGCGGGAAAGGTGAACTGGAAGTCCTAGAGCGATTTGTTCAGGATTTACCAGTAATGACAGCTCAGGACGAAGTCGCGGACATTAGCCACCCCAGACACTTTTCAGGAGCTGTAAGACAGAAGGCTTTGGAAGATTTCTATCGCTCAGGGAAGTTCTGTCCCGGTGTGGGAGTAAAGCGACACAAGGTTGATATCGAAGCTGGGCAGAGGATCGAGTTCGACCATGTGCTACCCGTCTCAAAGGGAGGCTCCAGTTCTGGCGGGAACATCCAAGTGCTTTGCATGGAGTGCAACCGGCGCAAGCGAGACACCGCTCTCTGAGAAAGCAATGGTTTGAACTGACCCACTACAGTTACCTGAACGTGGAAAGTTGGTGACGTTCGTTCGACTTTTCGGGAATGATCAGGATCTGGAGCTGGGATTCAGCTTTGCCGACCAGAAAGAGAACTGGACAGTCAGCGACGAGGTGGAACTCGGGCCTGCATGGACCACCGACGACGAGGGATAGCGGGTTGCTGGATCAGGGCACGTCAGAATGGCAGGAGGCGCGCTCGAGATTGATCCGTCATCGCTGGCTGTCCTATGCCAGTCGGCACTCGCGGCGCTGAAGGCAGCTCTGGTCTGATTGAGAGGCTCCTCCAAGACCGCCAACTACCCTCTCGACCGAGAACGCGGGGCGCTGAACACTCGATGAGATCCGGCGAGCAACAGGCAGCAAGTGTCGGACCCGGAACACCGGCGTCCGTGGCGGGCTGGCCTAGCTGAGTCGCTAGGCGATGAGGAGCTTCGAACATCATGAGATTTGAACGTTCGGTAGGTCGGGTCGATGCGGTCGAGATCAGTTGGATTGGAGTCCGCCCAGTCGAGTGGGCTCTGCATGACGCCTTCTCCCACCTTCCATTCTGTGTGGTGGCGATCCTCTTCGAAGTCGGTGTTGGCCGTTCAGGCTGGCTGACAGGCTTGGCAGCCTCGGATTGGTACTCGGGTCTGGCCCCGCGCCCGGAGGACCTTGCAACCGGCGAGGAGCCGAGCGGCAGATGGTCCATGCCATCGGGAGCGGGCGAGGCGGGCGTTGCGGCCCTCCTTTCCTCGAGCCACGTCCCGGACGCGCAATGGTGGGCCGGGATAGCTGTGACGCCAGAGACCGGCGCGGCTCAGCGACCCGCTGTGCTCGGGCTGGTCAGCGCGCTCCGACAGCGCCGCTCGACAGCAGGAGACCCGCTTCCCGTTGTGGTCACGCTGGAAGGCCCGTCGCTGGATGATGAGCCCTTCGTCTCGCAACTGCTGGAGCGAGGCGCGTTCGTGATACGGGCGGGGCGAGATGTCGGGGGTGATCACCTTCACCACTTTCCGCTCCGGGCTTTCGCGGCTGATCCCCGGCTCGTCTGCATCGATCTATTCGATACCCTGAGCCTGTGGCGACCGGGGCGTCCGGCCACCTTGCATCTGCTCCCGCTCAACTTTGAGAAAGCCGTTCAGGCCATGGAAGACATTCCGGTGCCGCCCGTGGGGGCACAGGCGGTCGATGTAAGGTTCCATTTTCGCCCTGACTGGGCAGACGTCCAGCTCGAGGAGAACTGCGAATTGGCCGACTATTGCGCGTCTCGCTTCGTTAGAGATGACGGGCATTATCAATACACAAATGACAGGCGGCTGGACGGGGTGTCAGGCTCCGTCGATCTGCTGATCATCGATTAGGGCACCTCCTGACACCAACGGCAGTGGTGTCGGCGGAGGTGAGAACTGGCCCATTCCTGCCGCCGACGCGGCACTTGACACCGGCTATTGCCGCTGTGCGACCGTCGCTCAATTCACACGAGGCGAGCGATGCACCAGATGTCACCATGGGATCATTTCGAGGCGGTTACCAGACCGGCTTTGGCCACAGCACCGCGTAATTTCCTCGCCAGTATCAGAGCCGACTCGGCCAGCAATGGCATTCTGATTGCAGTCCGACGGCGGAACACAGGGTGGATCTTCGATCATCTGATAGGGGTTTCGCAGTTCCAAGGTATATCCGATAGGAACGCCTCTTCGTTCATAGTAAAACACGGCCTTGTCAGCTTCGAAGACATTGAGGTGGCGCTAAGGTCAGCACCAACCTGCCCCCGCTTGGAAGCCTACTGGACCTTCAGCGACTGCCGCTATCGAAAGGCCGAGCACGCCTGCTCCGAGCCTCTCCACATCGGAGCGTGCACCCTCCCGCAGCACCCAACCCGCAAGGGGAGCCTGATACGGGCGGCCTATGCCCTGTTCCTGTTCATTCGAGACGTGTGCGACGGTGACTTTGTCGGCTGGATCGATCAGCGCCTTGCCGCGGCTGACCCCGGTATCGGCGCGCCCAATCGAGCCGTGCAGATGGGGGCCGCGCTGCTCGATCCCCTGCGCAATATTATTGGGATAGGCGACAAGGTGTGGTCGATGGCGCTGGCCGACCTGCTCTTGGCCGGTGATCCGACCCGAGAGCGATGGGTGACGACCGGCGCAGGGATGGTCGTCATCGACAGCCTGCTCCACAATCACCTTCATCGCACTGGCGTCCTGCGCCGCTTCGGTGCCGAGCACCCCTATGGCCCGCGCTGCTATGCGTCAGGCGGCTGTTCCGACCTCCTCCGAGGTCTGGCGGCACGGATCGATGCGCGTCGCTATAATCCGACGTTTCCGGCCAGCTTCCCCCGGTTCGTGCAGTCCGCGATATGGCGGCTATGTTCAACAACCAACCTTGATCACTGCAACGGCAATCGGATCGATGATCGTGACCGCTGCCAGAACACAGCCTGCCCGGCGTTCACCGCCTGTGACCGGCTGGCGCTGCACGCATGAGTGCGCTGTGAGCCTTGCGCGTGGGGCCATGCGAGGAGCATTTGACAATCATATCAACATCTTATACATAGGTGTGGCCCGGTGTCAGCCCGTGGCGCACCATGATAGGAGATGAATATGCCTGACTATGATAGCGGCCCACCGCCGCGACGCACCACACACATCGCTGATCGACTGATGAGGGGGCTTCTGGCCTCCTCAGTCATTTTAGGAGGGCGGCTATGAGCACCGACACCCTGACTGCTTCGGATGCGCCCGCCCTGATTGTCTTCGGCCTTGATGAGAGGGGCAAGTCGCACGCGTCGTCGTTCACCCAGTCCGACGCTGCTCTGGCTACAAAGGCTGCCGCGCTGATGGGCATGAAGCTGCTGCCGGTAAGGACAGACGCTGAGCGCGCCTTGGCAGCCAAGCTGCCAAAGGGACGGGTGTTCGCTTCGGGGAAAGGGTTCGTGCCCTTTTGCAAGGCGTCGCTCTACGCGGAACTGGAAGCGGCTGCTCCGCCTAACGGGGCCGCGCCTGAGCCGGGTCATGCTGAACCGCCGCAAAGCGACACAGGCGAGCCGCTTCCTGTGGGACCTGTGTCAGCCGACGCTGCCCCGTCACCTGGTCCTGACAGGGCCTCGTCCGTGCCCCAGCCCACCGGCTGGAGTGACATTCAGGTGGGGGCCATCGTGCTATCAGCCGCAGTGCCGGGCCAGATGGACTGGTTTGAGTGCGTCGTCGTGGGTGTCGAAGCCGACGACCACTTCGTTCTGCGCTACTGCGACTGGCCCAGTGAGCCAACTTTCACTCACCACGTCTCGGGGATTGGCCTGCTGCACCCGTCGCGCACGCCAGAGCCGCCGATTGACCCCGAGCCGCCGTCGGATGCCGCCTGAGTACTTTCGCCCATCCTGACAGCCGACGCGACAAGCTTCACAAGCTTCATAGGAGAACAAAACATGAACAAAGAGCACCTGAGCACTCAAGTAGCTGGGGTGGTAGAGCCCTCGCAGCCGACTCGGGTCGATAGGATCCGCGCCCTCAATGACCAGCTTCGCCAGTCAGGCCGAGGTGGCACCTTCTGTGTCACGCGCGGGGTGGCCTCGCTTGAGTGGACGCGGCTCGTGCGGGTCATGGACGCCGTCGTGGAGTTCGACGGCTTCGGGCCAGACAATGACCCCCACGGCGAGCACGACTGCGCGGTGATCGCGGTGGCTGGCGTGAGTGTCATTTGGAAGATCGACTACTACGATTTGGCCATGACGGGGCTGTCGCCGGACCCTGCCGACCCGAGCGTCACAAGCCGGCTCCTGACGATCATGCTGTCGAGCGAGTATTGATCGTGGCAGGCCGTCTGCGAGCCGAGAGCAGGCAGACCAAGGGCGCGGGAAAGGCCGCGCCCGAGGCCCCCATCGATGCTAGTTTGGAATGCGCCTTGCTGCCAGTAGTTCGGTTCCATTTAAGTGCGCTGACGGGCAACAATCTAACTTTGAACATGGAGAACCCAGCCTACTAGAACCAGTAGCGGAAAGTTGCATCTGTAACTCGCCAGAATGTCACAACCGCCGGGACGGCGACACAGAAAGATCCAAGGACGAATAGCACGTATACCGTAATGCGAACTGCACGACGATGGACATCAAGTGCATGCCAGTGCCATTTCAAGATGTTAGTTAAATCACCAAATAGCTGCGATATGTCCTTGTAGAACTCGGCAGGAAAATCTTGCTCACGGCCCTTGGTGGTAATTTGAAAATACTGCCTCATCCCATTAAACTCAGGAAGTCTGTATTGCCACGGTGCCATTTCTTTATCGAATACCTTCAGATCATAGGTCAAGGGTTCAAGATGCGCCCGGATTTCGTAGTAGGATCGCGCTGCGCTGATGAAGTCCACGTCTGATTCATACTTCTTTATTCGAGGATGACAGAACACACTGAACAGAAACGAGCCAACGCCCAAGAAGATGGTCCCATAGAACAAGAAGAAGATGTTCATGCCGGGGTCATAGCCGGTGCCCTCTGGCAGCCACGCCGCATGAACCCGAAGCCAGTCGCTGATGCGTTCGTTCAGTAGGATGAGGTAGCCGACCACCGGCATTAGGACGGTGGTTCGGATGATAGGTGAGTTGCCGTAGCCCCTCAGGCTGCTCCAGCGGGCCTGACGCTCAATCCACTTGAAGAGCCTTTGGATCATCATTCGGACGAGCTTCATGCCTGCCGCTCCCTTTAGCGGTTAGTCCGCTCGGGTAGACGTAGACTTGTTCGATGGATCGGTGACAAGGGACACGACACATGTCTACCCAGCAGCAGGTTTATAGGGTGCCCGAGCACTGCCCACGCTCACACGACGGGGCACTACCTCGGGAGTAAGGGGCGCGCGGGCCACAGGAAGGGCTTGGTTCTCCTACCGAGCTGCATGACGCCTAGCATCTGATCAGAGGCCGCACGGACTCCAATTCTGTCACCTCTAGATGCGGCCCCGGTTTGCACAGCGACGCCCTTTCTGCCACAGGCGAATTTTCTGGGCAGCCCGCCCCTATCGCGCTGCCTGCTAGGCAGGTCTTCGATGACCCGACCGTTGCGGTGCCTAGCCCGAGCAGCATCAAGTTGGAGCAGCTCCATACAGAACGCACTCGACGCCGAGTGGACTGCCCCCATACAACTGCGGGTAATAAGGGGACGGGGGAGCCTATGTTAACGATTGACGACCTTCTTGCGAGTTACCGAGCGGCAGCTATCACTCAGAAAGAGAAGGGAACCTACTTTGAGCGCCTGTGCGTCGCTTATCTGACGCATGACCCCGTTCAGGCTCAGCAATACGACTCAGCTATGCCATGGGCCGAGTGGGCCAAGGCACACGGTTGGAACGGTAAGGACATCGGCATCGACCTCGTGGCCAAGCTCAAGGACCACGATGGCTACGCCGCGATTCAGTGCAAGTTCTACGACCCCAAGCACAAGATCGCAAAGGCGGACATCGACTCATTTCTGGCCGCGTCAGCGAAGGAGCCGTTTCAGCGCCGGGTGGTCATGGACACAACCGAGGTCGAGTGGTCTGACAACGCCGAAGCTACGCTGCTCGGCCAGACCATCCCCGTCCTGCGGATTGGTCTCAACGACATGCGGGCCTCCTCGATCAAATGGGGTGTGTTTGCCTCTAAGAACGAGGTCGTGCTCGAGCCCAAGAAGGAGCTTCGCCCGCACCAGAAGGACGCCCTTGAGGCTGTTCAGGGCGGCCTTGCCGAGCACGACCGCGGCAAGCTCATCATGGCCTGCGGAACAGGCAAGACCTTCACAAGCCTGAAGATCGCTGAGAATATCGTCGGTTCCGATGGTCTTGTGCTGTTCCTTGTGCCGTCGCTTGCTTTGATGGCGCAGACCGTCCGGGAGTGGACGACGGACACGACCACGCCACTCCGCTCCTTTGCGGTCTGCTCGGACTCGCAGGTGGGCAAGCGACGGGTCGCTAAGGAGGATGTCGCCGAGATCAGTGTCCTCGATCTCGCATTTCCGGCAACGACCGACGCCGCCAAGCTCGCAGCAGGCGTAGCTGATCCTGCCGCTGGCAAGATGACGGTCGTGTTCGCAACCTACCAGTCCATCCAAGTCGTCTCAGACGCTCAGAAGAAGCACGGCCTGCCGCGCTTCAACCTCATTGTCTGCGACGAAGCCCACCGCACGACGGGGGCTACGCTGGAAGGTCAGGAAGAGAGCAACTTCGTCCGCGTTCACCGGGACGACGTCATCGGTGGCGACAAGCGCATCTACATGACCGCCACCCCACGCATCTTCGGCGACGGAGCCAAGAGCAAGGCCGACGAGATGGGCATCGCTCTAGCGGCGATGGATGACGAGAGCCTCTACGGCCCGACGCTATTCCATCGCGGCTTCGGGTGGGCTGTCCAAGAGGGCCTTCTCAGTGACTACAAGGTCATCGTGCTGGCTATGGACGAAGGGCTTGTCGCCCGCTCAGTGCAGAAACGGATGGCTGCCGATAACGAGCTCCAACTCGATGACGCTACAAAGATCGTCGGCTGCTACAAGGCCCTGACGAAGATCGATCTGACGCCCGATGTAGGCGCGGACACACAGCCCATGCGGCGAGCACTGGCTTTTTGTCGCGACATCGCAAGCTCTAAGCTCGTGCGGGATGAGTTCACCGCCGTGGTCGACGAGTTCCTCGACTATGACCCCGTGCTGGAGAGAGAGACGGAAGCGCCGCCTCGCGAGGATCAGCTCCAGTGCGAAATCCAGCATGTCGACGGCACCTACAACGCCAAAACACGGGGGGAACTCCTCGACTGGCTCAAGGCTGAGCCCGAGGAGAACGCCTGCCGGATCCTGACTAATGCCCGCTGCCTCAGCGAAGGCGTCGATATCCCGGCGCTCGATGCCATCATGTTCCTGCACCCCCGCAAGTCACAGATCGACGTGGTGCAGTCGGTAGGCCGAGTCATGCGCCGGGCTCCGGGCAAGCGAATGGGCTACGTGATCTTGCCGGTAGGGGTTCCGTCAGGTGTGCCACCTGAACAAGCCCTCGCCGACAACGAACGCTACCGGGTTGTTTGGCAGATCCTAAACGCCCTGCGCGCTCACGATGAGCGGTTCGAAGGGACGATCAACCAGATCGACCTTGGGCAGGACGTCTCCGACCGCATCCAGATCATCGGTGTGAGCGGCACCGCCGCCGACAGCAAGGAACTCGATGCGATCACAGCCAAGGTCGACAAGCTGCCCACCAAGGTTGCAGCAAAGCGCTCCGGGATTGGTCGAAAAGGCCATGACGGAGGTGACGACGACATCGTTATTGAGGGGCCGGACCAGCCCGAACTGCCCGGCTTTATCGTCGATGAGTTCGCCCGCGCAATCAAAGCCAAGATCGTCAAGAAGTGCGGCAACCGGGACTACTGGGAAGACTGGGCAGGGAACATCGCCCAGATCGCGCAGGCCCATATCACTCGTATCAACGGCATCCTCGCGGCTTCGGACACACCAGCCCGGCATGCGTTCGACACCTTTCTCGGCGAACTTCGTGACGACCTGAACGCTGGCATCTCCGAAGAGGATGCCGTCGAGATGCTGGCCCAGCACATCATCACCCGGCCCGTCTTCGAAGTGCTATTTGAGGGTCACCAGTTCACCGAAGAGAACCCGGTCTCGCGCGCCATTCAAGGCGTGCTGGGCTCGCTCGCTGACGCTAACTTAGAGAAAGAGAACAAGGACCTCGAGAAGTTCTACGCCAGTGTTCAGGCGCGGGCGAGCGGGATCACGGATCCTAAGGCCAAGCAGGAGCTCATCCGTCAGCTTTATGATAAGTTCTTCGCAGTCGCCTTCAAGCGGGTAAAAGACAAGCTCGGCATCGTCTATACGCCGGTCGAGATCGTCGACTTCATCCTCCACTCGGTCAACGACGTGCTCCAGGACGAGTTTGGTCAGACTATCGGGTCACCCGGCGTCCACATCATCGATCCGTTCACTGGCACCGGAACGTTCATCACTCGCCTGCTCCAGTCCGGCCTGATCCGGCCCGAGGAGATGGAGCACAAGTTCCGGCACGAACTCCATGCCAACGAGATCGTGCTGCTCGCCTACTACATCGCCGCGATCAATATTGAAGCCGTTTATCATGGCCTCCAAGGCGGGGCTTACGTGCCGTTCGAGGGCATCTGCCTGACGGACACCTTCCAGATGTATGAAACCGATGACCTGATCTCGCACTATATGCCAGATAACTCGACGCGGCGGAGGCGGCAGAAAGCAACGGATATTCGCGTGATTGTGGGCAACCCTCCATATTCTTCGGGGCAGAACAGTGCTAATGATCACGCCGCCAATACAGCCTACCCACATTTGGACGATAGGCTTCGAGATACATACGTGGCTAGATCAAAAAATCCGAACAAACGGGCACTTTACGACAGCTACATCCGGGCGATACGATGGGCCTCAGACAGGATAGGCGACGCAGGAGTTGTTGCCTACGTGACCAATGCCGGATGGGTCGAGGCAACCGCGGCGGACGGAATGCGTGCATGTCTGGCCGAAGAGTATACCGATCTATTCGTATTTCACCTTCGCGGAAACCAACGAACCAGTGGCGAACAGTCTCGCAAGGAAGGTGGCAAGATCTTTGGCTCGGGCAGCCGCGCGCCGATTGCCATCAGCATATTCGTGAAGAATCCGGAGGCGTCAGAACATGGCCGGATCTTCTTTCATGACATAGGCGACTACCTCGATCAAAAGCAGAAACTGGAAATTATCAGTGACTTCGGATCAATCGGGGGGATGACGAAAAATGAGAAGTGGGTGCGGATTACGCCAAATGATCAGAACGATTGGCTAAACCAGCGTGATAACAGTTTCAAGCCCTACATCAAAATCGGCGACAAGCGGGACAAAGATGGGCCTACGCTATTCGAAACTTACTCTCGCGGCATAGCGACAGCGCGTGACGCTTGGGTGTATAATTCGTCAAAAAACTCCCTTACTCACACTGTCAAAGCTAGTATCGATTTGTTCAATTTCAGTCAGGGTCAGGGCTTGTCGGTAGAGGATATTCAAGGTTTCAAATGGTGCGAGAACACCATAAAAGACTATCGCGTTGGAAAGAAGTATACGTTCAACCCAGAGCGGATTGTTCCGGCAACTTATCGTCCGTTTTTGAAGCAGTGGCTGTATTACGATAAGGCGTTGAACTGGAGCGCCTATCGTATGCCTGTCATTTATCCCAATCGAGATGCCACGAATCGTATGATTGTAATCGAGGGTAGCTGGCGTCAGAACGGCAACTTAGCGATGATGTGTGACAACATACATGCGCTTATGCCGGATGGTGGTTGCCAATGTTTCCCTCTCTATGTTTACGATCAGCAGGACGACCATTTGGGCAGCCTGTTCGAAGGTCAGACGTCCGGCTACCGGCGTCGTGACGCGATTACAAATGAAGGTCTCAAACACTTTCAAGACGCTTATCCCGGTGAGGCGATCACCAAGGAGGACATCTTCTACTACGTCTACGGCCTCCTGCACTCGGAGGACTACCGCCGCCAGTTTGCCGATAATCTCAGCAAGGAGCTTCCCCGTATCCCTTGCGTCAGCACCTCAAAGAGCTTTTGGCACTTCGTGGATGCTGGACGGAAGCTTGGCGATCTCCACGTCCACTACGAGACAGTCGAGCCCTACCCCGTGACGCTGAAACAAGGGGACCTGCGGCTCGCAGACATTCCAAACCCCGAGGCATACTTCCGCGTGACGAAGATGAACTTCGGCAAGAAGGGCAAGGATAAGGACCGCTCCACCATCGTCTACAACAGCAACATCACCCTCACGAACGTGCCGCTCGAAGCTTACAACTACGTCGTGAACGGTAGGTCCGCCATTGAATGGGTCATGGAGCGGCAGGGGGTGCGGGAGGACAAGGACAGCGGCATAGTCAATGACGTTAACTGCTATGCGACCGAGACGGTCGGGGATCCGCGCTACCCCTTTGACCTCTTGTGCCGCGTCATCACCGTCAGCCTCGAGACGATGACAATTGTGCGTAGCCTGCCGAAGCTCGACATCATGCCGTTCAAGGTGAAGGAAGACGCGGATGCGGATGCTGTGGCTGCAGAGTAAGGCGGGGCCGAATGACACTCGCCTTGGCTTAGCTGATACGCCAAACTTGCCGGGCACGGCCTGAACGGTGTCGGCCTACATGTCGGCGGCAGAAAGCTAGTTCGCGCAGGACCTTCGCCGACGCTGAGGCAGGTAGATCAACGACTACCGATCATTCGCTTAGGACGCGATAGACTTGCATCCGTGAGCACCCCACTGCCTTCGCGATCTCGGTCACGCCCAAACCGGATGCGTTCAGCGCCGCTATGCGCGCCCGGTCGATGCGGCGCTTACCGCCCTTGTAGACACCTTCGATCTTGGCCCGCTCTATACCTTCACGCTGGCGCTCCTTGATGAAGCGTCGCTCCATCTGGGCCACCATGCCGAGCACGGTGAGAACGATGTGCCCCATCTCCCCCCGCGTCGATACGTGGGGGTCGAGCACGGTCACGGACGCGCCGCGCTGCTCGCAGTCGTGGATTAGGTTCAGCACGTCGCGTGTATCGCGACCGAGGCGGTCAAGGCGCGTGACGACCAGTTCGTCGCCCGCACGCAGGAACTCGATGATCGTCGCCAGTTCAGTGCGACCCTCTCGACTGGCCCCCGACACCTTTTCGGCTCGGACGATGTTGCAGCCTTCGGCTTTCAGCCGGGCTTGCTGCACTTCTAGGTCCTGGTCGAGCGTGCTGACGCGAGCGTAGCCAATGCGGGCCATGTGTCACCTCAAGGTTTAGGCTCGACGCTACGCTGTCATAAATAGCCGCTGTCAACCCAGATGTTACATGCGGCTGCGGGCGTAGTGTTACGTCACGCTGGGGTATACCCTGTCGCGGCAGCCTCTGGTGTCTACCCGGTCGGCAGACGGCAGGCTCAGCTCAACAACAGGGCTCTGGATGGCGGCGGGCGCGTGAGCGGGGTCAGGTCATGGTAGGACTTAGACGCCGGTCGGAATCACAGAGGGCAAGGTGGAGCGATGGACCATTAAAAGGTCACACTGGAAGGCTACGACGAAGCTAATTCTGGCTGTTTCTATACCAACGACGGTAAGGTCATCGGCGGGTGGGGAACTGGCGGATACGACTTCAGTAGCCTCACAGCCGACGGGCAAGGGAACCGCTCTTCACCAGTTCCCTCCTTGGTCCGCGTCGTTCGTCACACCCGCGCCATCGCCTTCCGGTTGGCCGCGGCCCGAACCGCCCACCTCTGGGCTTTTCGGTGACGGCGGACACCGCTCGGGGCGAAAAGCACTTGCTCAGCGAGAGACTTCAGGGGACCTTGCTGTCCAGCCGTCGGTCAATTGGGAATGTCGGCTTAGGGCAAGCGCCCGGTAACCAAGGCTGGCGAGTGGACGCCCGTTTAGCATGGGCAATTCGGATCGCACGGAATGGCGTGTGAATATGAGAGCAGGTAGACATCGAAACGGGGGGGCGTCGTGAAGATTTCTGAATTCTTGGATCATGAAGGCGAATTCGAAATATCCGCCCGAGATGCTCAGAAATTGAACCGCGATCTCTCTGCAATATCCGCCAGCGACATTCCAAAGGAGAAGGTGGATCACGTTCTTGACTATTTGATTGCAGCCTTGAACATGGAATCCGTAGATCCGGACATAAAGGCCAAGATTGAGAATCTTGCATCGGATCTTCAAGATCTTAGATAGCGATTCTAGAGATGACTAAATGACGATTATTTTTCTGCTGGCTCTTCTGCTTGCAATACCCACCTATGGCCTCTCCCTACTTGCATGGATCGTCTGGATGTTTTTGGCCGCTGGGAGGACAGCGAAGGATAGAGTGACTGGGTTGGATCACATGAGAGCCACTAGGTCGGCGGTAGAGCCTCTGGTGGGAGGGACAAGGTCAGAGTTTTACCAAGCTCTGGACATGAAGAAGACTCGTAGCGGCACCAAAAGCGAGTCACGTGACTCGGAGTGCGGCCAGCACATCTTGAACTTCATTTCCCATAATCCTGATTTCACTCAAGCGTTCATGGAGGCTTTGAAGTTCCATCGCCTAAAGGGCAGTGTTTCATTGCCGACCGCGATAGAGTCTATAGAGTTAGAACGTAGCTGGCAGGGCGGTCCAATGCACCATATCTGTTACTTTGCTATCGCAGCCCTGACGGTGCAAAACAGCCTGCCCTGCTTTGATGATGTAGACATCGCATGGATGACTAAAAAGATGTTTGAAATCGCCCACGATTTCCCGGGAGCGGTGGATTACGCCTCTTAGATCGGCCTGAGGCATAAGGCCGCGCAAACCCACAAGAAGCACAAACTGTAAAGGGGTCCCATGAGCTTCCTGAAATCTCTTTTCTCACCGAGAATGCAGCGCGCAACGGTGTTCGAACATCTGATTGAAACGCTCGCCGTAAAAAGTGACCATTGCGAATGGCTCAGGAAGATCTCGTATGAGACGGCTACTACCTATATGAAGGAGGCCGGTGCGCGCGTTCTCCGAGCAGGAAAGCCCTATCCAGAGGAAAGCGTGCTCTACGAGCTCATCATTAATGAGCGAGCATACGGCGTAATGGTGTCGCGCGACATACAACGAACAGGTATTCTGTTTACTTCCAAGTTCCGTGAAGAGTGGGGACTTTGACTACCCTAGAAGTCGTCGATCAACTTACTTGCCCGAACGCGGCGAAGTGGCGATGCTCAAAACATACTTGGCCAGCAGACGAGGGAGTCCTACGTGCCACGCAGTGCAGCGGAATGGGAGGCGTGGTTCCGCAAGCGCGAAAAGAAGAAGAGCAAGGAGCCAAAACGCAGCATCACCAATACAGTGTCCATGCCGCCTGTGTTCGCGCGGGTTATCGGAGAGCCAAGCTTCACTCCCCTGACCTATGAGAGAAGTCATATTCAGCGTAACGCCCTCCTTCGCTTAGCGAACCCCACCGCTGCCGAAACACAGTTAAAGAATATCCTAAACTCCCTGAACAACGGCGCTCTTAGAGGTCGCTTCCAAAGAGAATACGTTATCAGCGGAAAGTGGATTGTAGACTTCTTCTTTCCGGATATTCGACTTGCTATTGAAGTGGACGGATCAATCCATTCGAGGGCCGATCAGAGGATCAAAGATCGTTTGAAGAACGCGGATTGTGAGCGATTCGATATCACCATGATGAGGGTAACCAACAAGGAAGTCTTCGGGGACAGGGATGAACTTACTGGAAAACTGCGCGAGGGCTGGAAGAAGGCGCTAATTCGGGAAAACTACATCATTGGCCAAGTTATAGAAGATTGAGAACTTCATGAGTTGCTTGCGGTCACCCACCTGACAGCCATCCACGTTAAGTATGAGCATCGCGTGTGCTCACGTGGGTGGCCCCCTCCCGACTGGGCTCAGTTCCTATCCCGCCGCGGATCCACGACCCGCAGCGGCGGATGCGCGCGCCACAGGGACCAAGCCTGCTTGCCGTGACGCCCGCACTTCCGACAGTGCATCCGGTCTTCAAGCTCCACCAGCCGCGTGTAGGACGGGAAGAGCGCATGAAGTTGCCACGTGGCGAGACGGGTGACTTCCCGGCATTGGGGACAGACCCGCTCCATGAAGTCCGTCGCCTCTAGGTCAGATAGGCGGATGTTGAACTTCAGCCCGAGTATGAGCGGTTCCCACGGCATAGCTGAGAACATAGAGCGAACATGGCGCGAGTCGCCAGCGGGACAACAAAGCGGGGGAGCTGATGGACAACCCGATTGCGGCCACCTGAGGCAGTTACTGAGATGCTGGTTGGTCCTTCTTCACTGAGGATGGCATCCTGCCCTTCTGCCTTGCATCCGCCCGCCAGAGCTTCTTCCGAATGCCTTCCACTTCTAGGTGCCGGTAGCGCCCGCCCGAGTGCTTGGCCCAGTCAATCGCAAACCCCGCCTTCACCATCTCGGCTGACAGGTCCCGACCATCGTCGAGGTGGCACATCGCAACCACCCGCTCGTGGGAGGTGCTGCCATCCGTGATGGCTGTGACCACCCGTCCCCGGCAGAGCTGCATCAACGCGCGTTTGGCGTTCTGGCCGTAGGGGTGGTCCAGCTCTGGTGCGTCGATGCCGCTGAGACGGATGTGGGTCTTGTTGATGACAATGGTGTCGCCGTCGATGACCCAGCAGTGACCCTTGAGGATGCGCTGCCCTGCTTCCTCCTGAACCTGCCGCAGCGGTTCCAGCGACGAGTGCTGTCTTGGAGACGGTTCAGGCCAAACCTGAGCAGGTCGATGCTCGAACTTCGGAATGGGCCGATACTCGGGGATTGGATCGTAGTCTCGATGCGCCTCCCGCTGCGGCGCAAACAGCTTACTCAGAAATCGAAGTAGTCCCATGTTCCGCTCAAGTGTCTTGGGTCTGTTGTCTTAGCCGGTTTCGCGCGAACACACGCCAACCAAACTCGGTCAGACCATCCGCCCTTAGACAAAGCGGTGGACGGCAAACCTGACTAGATTAGGGACATTCGGTGACCTGTCGGGTTGAAGTTGGCGGTTGATGCCCGGAGGACTACTCGCATCCCGCAGCTATTGGAGCCACGAACTGCGTCGCTCGACCCGCCACTTCGGCAGCATGCTTGCCGCCCGCTTTGCACAGTAGAGCTACGGATCGGTCACCATGAACGCCATGCTTGAGACTTAGGCTGGCCTCCACGGCGCCTCCTCACCCCCGTCTCAGCCTTGCGGCCACGTCCC
>Ga0066648_10000937_pt1 | contig 17403 bp, 14 predicted proteins | sample CryGeyCG12114_NA_FD_59537 | JGI IMG/M metagenome (GOLD analysis project Ga0066648, IMG submission 59537) | Groundwater microbial communities from aquifer - Crystal Geyser CG19_WC_8/21/14_NA | ecosystem: Environmental > Aquatic > Deep subsurface > Groundwater | place: USA: Utah: Grand County... | reverse complement strand
CCTCGGCCTGACCGAGGCGACCATCAGCCAGATCCGGGAGGTGCCTTACGAAGATTTGCTGGCCGCCGGCACCGAGGCGATGGAGCAGGTGGAAGCCGAAGGTCTCGCGACCGACCTCAACTGGCGTCCAACGGTCGACGGTGACTTCATGCCGACCGACCCACAGGAGAGCTGGCAGGAGTTCTCGGCCGACAAGCCCCTGCTGATCGGCAATGTGATACATGAGTCGAACACCATCATCGGCCGGGATCCTGGCGAGCTGCTCGCTGACAACTGGCACATGTGGTCCGACGAGCACACGCAGGAGAAGCTGACAGAACTTTTCGGCGACCAAGCCGAGGCGTGGAGTGCTGCTTGGCAGGAAGCCTATCCCGACCGGCCGCTGAGCGAACTTGCGTTCGTCAGCATGCGGCATCGAAACGACAGCCTCAATGCGGCGATCTACAAGGCGGAGAACGGCACCGCACCGGTGTACACCTACCTGTTCACATATAATTCGCCGGTGCTCGACGGGGTCGCAGGAGCCTGGCACGTGGCCGATGTTCCCATGGCGCTATACACAGTTGATCTGATCCCGCAGGCCTTTGGCGGTGGCGAAGATGCGCGGTCCATGTCGTTTGACGTCGCGCGGGCCTGGATCAATTTCATGCGGAATGGCGACCCTAACCATCCCGGGCTGCCCGAATGGCCGGCTTTCACCCCAGAAACAGGCGCGACCATGATTTTGGATGACTACAGCACTGTGCGGGAGAACCACGACGCCCGCCTAGTCGAACTCCACAACGCGACTTTGGGCGGCTGAACGGCAGACGGGACAGCCGCGCCGGTGAGCTCGCCCGGCCGTCCCACTCCTTGGCTTCCAAACGTTCCCCATTTTGGATTCACCTGCATGACAACAACGTTCAATCGGATGGGCTCCTGCGCCGTTGCGGCTCTGCTGGTACTGCCCGGGGCCGCCCTGCAGGCCCAGTCTACCCAGATCACCGCACCGGCTGGGACCATCACCGGCCTGGAAGAGGACGGACTGAACATCTATCAAGGGATCCCGTACGCAGAAGCTCCCGTCGGCGATCTGCGCTGGGCGCCGCCGCAGCCCCGCGCGCCCTTCGAAGAGCCTTTCGTGGCCGCCGATCCTGGTCCCGCCTGCGTTCAGTCCGCTACCTTCTGGCGCCCTGGCGACACTGCCAGCACGGAGGAGGATTGTCTCTCTCTGACGGTCTACGTCCCAGCCGACGGAGGCGAGAACCTTCCGGTTATGGTCGGCTATCACGGCGGTGGCTCGATCAATGGCGCCAAAACCGACTGGGACCCGCGTGAGTTCGCGCGCAGGGGCAACGTGGTCGTCACGGTAAATTACCGGCTGGGCGCCATGGGATTTCTTGATCTGCCCGAACTCGATGCCGAGGCCTCCGATGGTACGAGCGGCGGCAACTACGGCCAGCTTGATAAGGTTCAGGCACTGCGGTGGGTCCAGGAGAACATCGCGGCTTTCGGAGGCAATCCAGATCAGGTGACTGTGGCCGGGCAGTCAGCCGGTGCCTCGGGTGTTTGCTTCATCCTCGCCTCGCCCGAAGCCGAAGGCTTGGTTGATGGTGCGATCATCCAGAGCACCAGCGGCTGCGCCGTAGATGCGAAAGAGTCGGCCATGGCGGGCTTCGAGGACTTTGTCGCGGTTGCAGGCTGCGGCGAGGCCGAGGATCGACTCTCCTGCCTGCGCGCTCTGACCCCAGCGCAGGTGCTCGACGCGCAGCTCGACTCCAGCTTCCGCGCACGTACGGTGATCGGGGGAGGTGGCCTCCCGGTGGACACCGCCGAGGCCTTCGCCTCGGGCGAGTTCAACCAGGTGCCGATTATCTATGGCAATACCCGCAACGAGCGACGCGCAGGGACGTACGAGAGCCACGATCTTGTTCGTCAGCCCGTGTCCCAGGACGCGTACGAGGAGCATGTCCGCTCCACCTACACAGAGAATGCCAATGCGATACTCGCGAGCTACGCGGACACGGCGGAGCAGTCGCCCGGACAGGCGATGGCCGATGTTGAGAGCGACGCACGGGTCTGCCTGACCAACGGGGCGATTGAGAGCCTGTCGGCATGGGTACCCGTCCATGTCTATGAATTCCGGGACGAGACCGCGCCGGCCCGACCTTACATGGTCGTTCCCTCCTCCTTCCCGATCGGCAGCGGGCACAGCGCCGAGCTCCCCTATGTTTGGGGCTCGCTGATCGTTGGGGACCTGTCGCCCGAACAGCAGAAGGTCGCCGACCTGATGCAAGGCTACTGGGAGGCACTCGCGTCTCAAGACGGCTTCGCGGGAACAGGCCTGCCTGAGTGGCCAGCCTACACGGCCGAGGAACCTCAGCGGATGCTATTCCTTGAGGGCGGTCAGACTCAGGTTATCGGGGACGAAGAGTTCTTCGCGGAGCACAACTGCGAGCTCTACGCCGAGGCCAGCAACTAAGGCGCGGCCAATTGGTCCTGCCAGGCAGATGGTTCGTGCTTCACCGTCCAAAGAATGCCGCAAGAATTGGTCGGACTATGGCGACGCCGTCCAGCACCTTCGATCCGGGACGACTCGGATTGATCGCGGCGATCGCTCGATAGGGCTGCTGGGTCGACTCAAGGAAGTCATCGGCTTGATGCGCCGGTCATCGTCCCACCGGAGGCCGATCCTCCATGTCTCTGGTGGGACTTCATCCCCCTCTTAGAATTCAGGAGAGCCGCGGAATATGCGACTTATCGGAACCTCGTTGCTGGCCGTTGTGGCCACGCTTGTCCCCGCGAGCGGTGTCGTGGCCCAGGAGAATGAGCCGGCTGAGACGCCGACGACCGAGGCCGGAGCCGCAACCGAAGCCTCGTCTGGGGGTCTGCAAGTGGGGGCGGCCAAGGTGGAGATTACTCCGCCCGCCGACCCCGCCTTCCCCGCTGTTGGCGAGTTCGAGCACGAGCGGCTCTACCTTCGCGCCGTCGTTCTGGACAATGGCGAAACCAAGGCCGTCCTCATCGGCGCTGACCTGGGCGGCATCAATGAAGATGTCTGGGCCGATGCCAGCCAGCAGATCGCGGACGAGCTGGGCATCCCGGTTGCCAACATCATCATGACGCCCACCCATACTCACAGCGACAACCCGGCCGGCTTTTATGCCCCTGAAGGGACGCCGCGCTATGGGTCCGACTTCGTAGCAGAGCGCTCGGTCGAGGTTGTGCGGCAGGCGGTGGCCGACCTGGCACCCGCGAGGGTTGGGTATAGCACTGGCGAGGTCGACCTCAACGTCAACCGTGATGCAATCGATCGCGAGACTCGGCTTTGGACGCAGGCCGCCAACTTCGAAGCTCCCGCCGACAAGACCGTGGGCGTGCTGTCCTTTATCGGCGAGGATGGTCGACCGATCGCGGCCTACTTCAATTACGGCATGCACCCGGTCAGCGGTTACCTGGCGGGCTTTGTGTCGGGCGATTTCGCGGGCGAGGCCACGCGTTACGTCGAGCAGGCCTTTGGTGACGATATGGTGGCGGTGTTCTCCCAGAACGCCTCGGGTAACCTCAACCCCCGTTGGCTCAGGACGGGGACCAACGCCATCGCCTCACGCAGCGGAATGGAGATCCATGGGTTTGAGGAAGTCCGCGAGACAATCGAGGCGCCGCTGCGCGACAAGGAGGTGGAGGCCACTGTTACGGACCCCGAGGTCGCCCGGCAGCTCGCCAACTACATGGAATCGGTGGGCGTGATCTTGGGCGAAGAGGTCATCCGCGTCATGAGCCATACCGAGGGCTTGCAAGACGACCCGCAGATCTGGGGCTTGCAGACCACGCTGACTTGCCCGGGGCGCACCCGTCTGGACAACGCTCGCGAAGGCGTAGCCGGACAGTACGAGCAAGGTGACGACGTGGACATTCGCCTGGGCGTCCTCGGCATCGGCGATACCGCGGTAGTGACCACCAACGGCGAGGTCTACACTGAGATCGGCCAGCGGGTGCTCGCCGAGTCGCCTCTCGCCAAGACAATGTATGTCACCTTGGCAAACGGTCGGGCAGCCTCCGGCTACATCCCGGATGATTCCTCCTTCGGCCATCAGACCTTCCAGGTGCTCGGCTCGCGGCTGCTGCCAGGCTGCGCCGAGGAAGGCATCGTGGACGGGCTTACAGGGCTCGTCGCCGAGTACATGGCGCAATAGCCAGACCGCCGCGCTAGAGGGACAGGCGCAGAAGCGAACCTCGGCCCCCCGGTAACTTGGGGACTGAGGCGGGCTCCAAAGCGGGAGCCCGCCTCCCTGCTCACAACACGCGAAAGAGAGAAAGCGATGCTTACACAGCTTCCAGCCTCAGTGGCGCCTAGAGCCGCCCCCACCTTCTGGTCTAACAGCAGATCTCTGCATGCTTCACTCCTGGGTGGGGCCGCGGCCCTTTTGACCCTTGCCGCCGCACCCTTGGCAGCGCAGGAGCCCTCGACTACCGAAGGCCCCATCAGCGTCGTTCAGGTTGAGGGCGGCCAAGTCCAGGGAGTCGAGACCGACGTACCCGGCGTAAAGGTCTTCAAGGGCATTCCTTACGCAGCCTCGACTGCGGGCCAGAACCGCTTCCGCCCACCGCAGCCCGTGGAGCCCTGGGAGGGGGTAAAAGTTTCTGACACCTGGGGAGACCAAGTCCTCCAAGACGTCAACCTCAACCCGGTCGGAGGCTTTTGGGGGGACGAGTTCTACTACGACCCCGAGTTCATGCCACCCGCTAGCGAGAACGGGCTGAACCTCAACGTGTTTACGCCAGCGCAACGCGCCGGCGATCGTCTGCCCGTTTATGTCTGGATCCATGGTGGCGGCAACGACCATGGCTTCGCCTCCGAGATTGAGTTCTGGGCCCCCAAGCTTGCTGCCAAGGGCATTATCGTCGTGCCGGTACAGTACCGGGTTGGAGGCTTCGGGTTCCTGGCCTTGGACGAACTCTCGCAGGAGAACCCGCAGGGTGTCTCCGGCAACCAAGCGCTCCTCGACCTCGTGGCAGCGCTGGAATGGGTGCGCGACAACATCGAAGGCTTCGGCGGCGACCCGTCGAGCGTGACAATCGGTGGCCAGTCGGCCGGCGCAAGCAACACAGTGGCTCTTCTGCGCAGCCCTCTGGCTGAAGGTCTCTTTCAGCGGGCCGTGATCCAGAGCACTGGCAGCGGCATCCTCCCGGGCGAGTTCGCGCAGCTTGAGGAGCGTGAGGCGGCCAACGCCGCCGCGCTCGAGGAGATTTTTGGCAGGCCCATGAGCCTTGCGGACCTCCGCGCCGTGCCCGCTGAAGACTTCCTCACAACCAAGGTAGGTGAGGAGCAGACGATGCTCTTCAACGCCTTCGATGCCGCCGTGGTGTCCCCACCCTGGACCCTGGACGGTGTGGCCTTTACCGAGGAGTCGATCGACTTGCTTCGACCCGGTGCGCTCGACGGGATCGATATCCTCATTGGGGCCACCGCCGATGAGCGGACCTCGACCGTTGGGGACCCAAATGGCACCATGACGGAGGAAGAGTTCGCCGCGGCCATGCAGAACGTCTATGGCGAGACTTACCGAGAAGTTTACGAGCCGTCTGACCCGCAAGATGCCTATCGTTTGGCGCTGAGGGCCGAGGCTGACTACCGCCTCCAGGGCGCGCTGGTTTCGGCCGAGTTGGCCAAGGCGCGCAACCCGGACAGCAACGTCTTCGCCTACTACTTCAACCACACGCCTCCGGGTCGGAACGCCGAGTTCTACGGGTCCTATCATTCCTCCGACCTGTGGTACTTCTTTAACTCGCTCCGGGAGTGGCCCGGCCAGCGGCACTGGACGGACGCTGATTACCGGATGGCCGAGACCATCTCATCCTATCTCGCCAACTTTGTGAAGACGGGCGACCCGAACGGTGAGAATCTGGCCGAGTGGCCGCAGCCCGTCGACGGCCCGGCATTCCTGCGATTTGCGGACGGCTACGCCTATCCGGTTACCTCCACCCCTTATCCGTCGCGGGACGCGACTAATCGGGCTGCCCTGCTTGAAGACCAGGCTTTGGTTGAGGCAGATCTGCGCCCGTGACACAGCTAGCGGGACGGAACGACTAGATGCAGGTCATCTTTGTCTTCCGCTCGCCTGGGGGCGCGTCCGGCCTCGTCGGGAGGCGGGACGCGCCCCTCCCAGTGACACTCGGACCGTGGACTTATCTCGGCGCCATCAACCTCACTGGGAGTGATCCGGAAAGGATCTGGTTGAGCTCCCAGGAGGTCCTAGGGTTTATCGAGCACCAAGGGCACTATCTTGTCGGCCCCGGCGTCCTCGCAGAGGAAGCTCCAATCCCCGGATCCGCCCCAGTCACCGGCTGAGGCTGATCCGCCAGTAGGCCCATCCATCGATCCCGCAGGAGACTGGGGTCGGTCGAAACACGAAGCAACAAAGGAGCTCTCCATGACCCGCCTAACCGCCAAGGACTTCTCGCCCGAGCTGATCGCGCTTTATGACGGCTACGCGCACGGGCGCATGACCAAGCGCGAGTTCCTGGATCGCGCCGCCAAGTTCGCGGTGGCGGGCCTGACCGCTCCTGCGATCCTCGCGGCCCTGAGCCCGAACTACGCCCTGGCTCAGCAGGTGGACTTCACCGACCCCGAGATCCTGCCCGAGTACGTGACCTATCCGTCACCGGACGGGCACGGCGAGGTGCGCGCCTACATGGTCCGCCCCGCGACGCCGCAAGAGGGCCAGCAGCCCGGGCCCGAGGCGGCCGGAGCGGGTCCGTTCCCGGCCGTCGTGGTGGTCCACGAGAACCGGGGGTTGAACCCCTACATCGAGGACGTGGCACGCCGTCTCGCCAAGGCCGGGTTCCTGGCGCTCGCGCCAGACGGGCTGAGTTCCGTAGGCGGCTATCCAGGTAACGACGAGGAAGGACGTGCGCTCCAGGGCGAGGTCGATCCCGAGAAGCTCATGAACGACTTCTTCGCGGCTGTGGACTGGCTCATGACCCACGAGCTCTCGACGGGCAAGGTTGGCATCATGGGCTTCTGCTACGGGGGCGGCGTGGCTAACGCGGCCGCGGTGGCCATCCCCGAGCTCGGCGCCGCAGTAGCCTTCTACGGCCGCCAGCCCGATGCGGCCGATGTGCCGCGCATTCGGGCGCCTGTGCTCCTGCACTACGGCGAGCTCGACGAGCGCATCAACGAAGGGTGGCCGGCCTACGAGGCGGCGCTCCAGGAGAACGGCACAACCTACGAGGCGCATATCTACGAAGGCGCGAACCACGGCTTCCACAACGACAGCACGCCCCGCTACGACCCGGACGCCGCAGCGCTGGCCTGGGAGCGGACCTTGGGGTGGTTCAGGACGCATCTGGCGTAAGAGTCCCCTGCTGGCCGTCCTCTGACGACCGCCGAAGCGCGGACATGCCCTTTCATGCCGAGGGGACATGTGGGTGCCATCGACAGTCATGGGGGCGGCCAACAGAGCGGATAGGGGACTGTTCACCTCCGGCGTCGCTGGCAGAACTGCGGGCCCCGCAACGCTGGTGTCTGGCCAGGAGTAGATCAGCCGCGTCTTGCCACCCGGTTGTGGGTCAATCTGAAGCCTATCAGGAGCGATGGCTTCTCACTCCTGGACCGTCGAGCCGCAGAGGGCTGCCAGCGAGGCCGCACCTGAGGGGCCCAATACCGCGGTCTGTCCATCGCTGAAGAACTCGTTCGCCACAGCTACAGGGTAGGTCTCGAACGGGTCCTCGTCGGGAGTTGGTGCATTCGGGACCATCAGCTCGCCTGGGCCGACGAAGGCCAGAGATGCACTCGGTATAGCAGCGGCGATCAGCGCGGCTTCCTGGTTTCGCACCTCATCGGTGGCGGGCCAGAGGTCGTAGGCCAACGTCGGCACCCGGCCCGACAGGCGGAGCGTGACCGCGTCGATCTGGGCCACGGAGCCCATGAACAGCGACGGTGCGCCCTCCGGCACTGCCACCGGCCAGAGCCTGAGCTGCGTGCGTGGAACGGTGCCTCGTTCCTCCTGCCAGGCGAGGTCGGTCGAGGCGCCCTCGAGCAGGAGGGCAGAGGCCGGCGGTAGACCACGGAGCGTGAGCCACACCACCTCCCAAGCGTCGAGCGGCTCGCCCGCGTAGGTGCGGTTCCTGAGCCAGCCCAAGTCCTCCAGCGCCACCTCGGGCTCCTCGATCCCGACCAGGACGAGGTTGATGGGCTGAGCTGAGTGCAGCGGCGTCGATCCGGTGCGGGCAATCAGCGTCTCGTCGAAGACCCGGCAGGCGGTCTCGAGCGGCACTGGCACACGACGCTCCCGCGCATCGGTGTGGCCTGTCAGCGTGCCGAGGTTCACGGCCAGGAGCATGCCGAGCGCGAGGAGCGCCACATAGGCGATGCGGAGCGGCAAAGCCCGTTGTCCGCGCCACAAGATCAGCGCGGTCCCGAGAAGGAGAAGCGCCCCAAAGCCGATCAGCACCCAGTAGGGGCCGAGCCAGACCAGGACCGACTCCTCGGGCTGCAGCCCCAGCGCGGCGAGGCCTACGGCCGAGACCCAGCCGATCGCGGCATACTGTGCGATGGCGAGCACGGCACCGACGCCGGACGCGAGGAAGAAGGTCGCGGGCCGCATGCCCCACACGCCTGACATCACCTGGGTCAAGGTGGCGATGGGCCAGATAAGCTGGGACACCACCACGAAGCCTGCGCCGTAGCGGTCAAAGAGCCCCCGCGCGCGGGCCAAGGCGCCCGTTCCCACCTTCATCCGCTCGATCAGTGCGGCCCCTGCCGACCGCCCCAGCCAGTATGAGCCTTGGTTCCCGATCCAGGCGCCGATCACGCAGGCGAAGAGCGAGCGCCAGCCGGTCCCGTCAGCAAGCTGCGTGCCGAGGTAAACGTAGACCGGCTCCGTGGGCATGATCACGCTGATGATGGGCAGCTGGTTGATGATCGTCACCAACAGGAGCATCGGCGCACCCCAGGTCAGCATGTCATCAGCCCTCCCTTCTTGGCTGGCTTCGCGCGATCTGGACGGAGCGACCAACCGCGCCCGCGCGCCGAGCGTCGCCAGCCGGGCGCGTTTGTCTCAGGTCAGGCACCTAGGACCGCCCGTTCCCAGAACCACAGGCTGCCCACTACGATTATCGCGCCGGCGAGGACGGAGAGCGTGGCCCGGGCTGCCATGGGCGGAGCGAAGCGACGGAGCACCCAAAGGAGCGGCGCCGCGGCAAGCACGATGACGAGTTGCCCGAGTTCCACGCCCAGGTTGAAGGCGGCCAGAGCCCAGGCCAGCGCCTCCCGGGGAAGGTCGAGTTCCTGGAGAACGGTCGCAAAGCCGAAGCCATGGATCAGGCCGAAGCCCAGGGCGAACAGCGGGCGTGGATCGCGGCGCGGCACGGGACTGGCCTCCCGCTCGCCCTGCCTCACCCGCCAGAGGTCGTGCAGACCCACCACGACAATGCTGAGGGCGATCACGCTCTCTACTAGGCGCGACGGCAGCGTCACGACGCCGAGAGTGGCAAGCGTCAGCGTCACGCTGTGCGCGAGAGTGAACGCGGTCACGATCTTGACCTGCGCCCAAAGCGAGCCGCCGAGCAGGATCAGCGCCAGGATGAACAGGATGTGGTCGGGGCCGATGAAGATGTGGCGAACTCCTTCCCGGACGAACTCGGTCACGACCTCGCTAACAGGCCTCTCGGCCGCTTCCAGCGCGAAGGTCGGGCCGGCGGTGTCCAGGGCCCACTGCCCGGCGAGCGCGTCGCCGCGCCAGACGGTCAGGAAAGCCTTGTGCATCGGGTCGGAGGGGAAGAGGTCGGCCACTCCCTCAAGCTCGTCAGTCGCAGCGGGAGCAAGCGCGGTGAGCGACACCTCCTCTGCCCCGCCCGTCACCTCACGGACGTTGAATGCGAGGGCTTGGGTTCCATTGGTGAGGACCAAGCGATCCTTGAGGAGCGCTGCAAGCGCAGCCGCGATCTCCGGATCAAGCGGGTTGGAGGCGAGGTCGGCCGACGTGGTTCCCGTTGGGAGGGGCGAGCCGCCGATTTCATCGAGTTCGTGGATGAGCGCGAGGACGGGAAGTCGGGCGGCGATCTCCGTTCCCTCAGGGCCGAGCGTCACGTCTAGCATGCTGAACGTGGGCTGGTGGGCAGCGCCTGGAACAGCCGAAAGCAGCGCCGCGATGAAGGCCGCCAGCAGCGTGGCAAGGACACGGACAGACGTCATTCCGGCCTGGCCTCAAACGTGACGGTCAGGCTGCGGCCCTCGTCGCTGCGCTCCTGGTCAGTGACCGCGTAGGTCCAGCCTTCCCCAGGGCGAAGGAAGACGTTGGCCATCCAGAGGCTCTTCACTGGCTCGTGGTAGTTCTCGTAAGCGAGGACATGGAGTCCGTCCTGGTCAGGCCGAAGCGCTGTGGCCTCGATGCGGATCACACCTCCACCCTCCGCCAGGACCGCCAAGTCCGGAACAGTCACTGCAACCAAGGACCAGGCCGCTGGCTCCCTGTCGAGGATCAGCGTGGAATCGGCCAGTACCTGTTCGGCATAGGCGCGCGCCTCTGCCTCGCTCACTGCGCCATCCGCGTCAGGATCAAGAGAGGAAGAAACCGACGGCACAACCTCGGCGCCCGGTGTCAGGTCAAGCTGGAGCTTCACCTCACCCGGAGCCAATGTCAGGTAGGCGCCCTGGATCAACTCGTCGACAGGATGGGCAGCTGCCGCCCCCGCCGCCATTGCGAAGCTCGTGACGAAAGCCGCGATCTGAGATCCCTGCAAGGCCCAGTTCATCACCGCGGGATCCAGGCGGCGCCGTAGTCATTGGTCGGATCCCGATACATGTTGTGGAGATGGTTTGCGGCGTCGCCCCCCATCTCCTGCGGGGAGAACTCCACGACCAGCTTTGGCCCCGTCACCCGCCAATAGGCCGAAGCCGGATCGTCGGCGGGCCCGAACCAGGCGAAGGCGGTGGCATCGAGGTTCTCCTCGATCGACGCCATGGTTGTGGCGAGGTTGTCAGCATTGAGCATGCCCAAACGCGCCTCAATCAGCGCCAAAAGAAGTGTCCTTTGCTCCTCGGTCATGTCCGCGCCCGTCAGACCCTCGGGCTGGAGCGTCTCGCCGTCGTGACCGGGGCCCAACACCAAGTCGGATCGAGTTTCGCTGCGCACTGCCTCTCCCAGTTGCTCCTCCGAAAGGCTGGCCATGAGCGTGCCTGCCGCCGTGACCTCGTCCACCACGATGTCGATGGCCTGCCCATCGAGGGTGAATCGCACTGGCTGGCCACCGGTAAGAGAAGGCGCGAGCGTCACGTTCGGACCTACAACGGTGGCGTTGATCCCGAGATGATGGCCGCCAAACTGAAGCATCCAGGGCTCGCTTTCAGAAGGCTCACCCACGAAGGACACATAGTATTCGTCGCTGCCGAATATGAGATCGCCCGGGCCGCCTCCTCCGAAGAGGCCGCTTACACGGTCAATGAGGCCTCCCCCAGCACCGCCGCCCCCTTCGACCTTTAGCACCTCGTCGGACGCCATCTGTTCCTGCACCATGCGCAGGCCGTCCTCGCTCAAGACGGTCCCGAGGAGGCCTGTCAATGACTCCCGCTGTGGCCCAGTCAAATCACCCCAGCGCAGGCCCGCGCGTTGGAACAGGCCAGTCGGAAAGTTGGACCAGTTGGTCCGTTGCGCGTCGTCCTCCCAAGCAAAGAGGACAGCTTCGCGCTGGCTATCATCCAACGAGGCCATGAAGACCTCGGCGGCGTCGACGATCGCGGCAGTTTGCGCGTCGGTGGCGGCCTCAGCGGAAACGGCAGGGACGGCACCGGCCCCCTGCGAGGTGCTCTGTGCTGCGACCGGCAAAGCAAGGAGGGCTGCAGCGAAGGCTGCAGCGGCCAGAGTGGGAGAGTGCATCAGTTTACCCTTACTCGGCGGAGGTCCAAGCGGCGCCATACTCGTTGGTCGGGTCACGATACATGTTGTGGGCGTGATCCGTGACGTCGCCATCGTTTGCTTGGGGCGAGAACTCCAAGATCACCGTCGGGCCTACCACGCGCCAGTAGGCGGCACCCAAGGGCTCCGTCGGGCCGAACCAGGCGAAGGTGGTCTCGTCGAGGTTCGCGGCGATGGGTTCCATGAGAGCCGCAAGATCATCAGCGTTAAGGATCCCGAGCCGCGCCTCAATGAGCTCGAGGAGTTGCGCCCGTTGCTGGATGTCAAGGTCCGCGCCGGCGATCCCCTCGGGCTGGAGGACCTGGCCATCCTGACCTGGCCCAAGCACTAGGTCGGCCCGCTCGTCGCTTACGATCGCTGTGCCCCGCTGCTCCTCCGAGAGGCTCTCAAGAAACTGCGCCGCCTGTACGGCCTCCTCCTCGACGATGTAAACGTCGCGGCCATTGAGAGTGAACTTCAGCGGCTCGCCGCCGGTCAACGTGGGCGAGAGCGTCACGTCGGGTCCGACAACCGTGGCATTGATCGCCAGGTGGTGCCCGCCGAACTGGATCATGAACGGCTCGGTGTCCGAGGGCTCGCCCAATATCGAGACGAAGTACCAGTCACTGCCGAAGTTTACCGGCGGGCGCTCGCCATCAGGCGGGCCGTCGTTGTCGTCCTCCTCACCTTCGGCTCCAGCTTCGACAGTATCGTTTGCTGCAACAGCCGGCTCGTCCGAGGCGGTTTCGGCCAACTCGGCTGATGCGAGTTCTCCTGGTGTTTCGGACGACGTTTCTTCCCCCTCGGCAGCATCAGCCGGAGCTTCAGAGGCATCTGCTGGAGCCTCGCCCGCAGGCGGCCCGCCCGGACCAGTGTCGTTGGCCGCCACCACGTCGTCGGCGGCCATCTGCTCCTGCACCATCCGCAGACCGTCGAAGCTGAGGAGCGTGCCTAACATCTCCATCAAGGCTGCGCGCTGGGTGTCATCCAACTCTCCCCAGCGAGCACCGGCCCGGGGAGAAGGGCTCCCGCCCTCAGGAAAGTTCGTCCAGTTCGCCCGCTGCGCATCATCGCTCCAGTCAAAGAGCACGGCCTCCCGCTGCTCCTCGCTCAAGGTCGCAAGGAACGCCTCGGCCGCTTCAACGATGGCCGGGGTCTGGTCAGCGGGGGCTGGCAGTGGAAGCGTGGTGTCCCGCGTGCCCGTCGCCTCCTGGGCGGTAACGAGAGACGGTAAAACGGACGGCAAAGCCGCGAGCACGGCGGCGAGAACATGAGAAGCGGGGATGGACATGAGATCTCCTTTGGGAGGCAAAACATGCTCGGGAAGAGTCCGAGCCTGTCGGCTAGGGAGGCAACGTAGAGCTCTCAGTTGGCCTCGGCATGAAATGGATGAGGACTGAGCGTTGAACGGCGCAGCCGGTGGCGTCCGTCGCCAGCGCGGCGGTTTCGCCGGGTCCCGCTCCGAGCTCGGGCCACGGACCGGGAGACTCCCCCGAACTGGTCAGCGGATGGCGCGCTCGGCCGAAGCTTCGCGCAAGTGGTCAGGTTCGGAGTGCTTCGGCTCGTGTGTCTAGCGCCTTGGGCGCCCCTGCAGTCCCTGGGGGACGTCGCCTTGACAGCATGCGGCTCAGCGTGTCGTCACGGTCAAGGAGATGGTGCTTCAGAGCGGCCAAGACATGGCCGACGACAAGCACTGTCAGAGTGATGCCGCCCAGGGCGTGAACACTCCCAGCTGCTTGGGCGAGCCAGTCGACCTGCGGTGCGGCTGGGATGGTGAAGCCCGCAACCGCGATGCTGCGTCCGGCAAAGAGCGTCATCAGGAGACCGGACATGGGCATGACGACGATGGCGGCCAGTAGAGCCCAATGCATGGCTTTGGCCACCCGCGCCTGCCAGGCCGGTCCTGCGCCGTTGTCTTGCTGGAAGCCCTGCACGAGCCGCCAGCTCACGCGCCAGAGGCCGAGGCCCAGCACGGTCACGCCCAGGGCCTTGTACCAGTCCCGCAGCAGGCCTGAGACAGCCTGGGCCAGAGGGACGTATTCCACTGTCAGACCCGAGCCCAGCATCGCGATCATCAGGGCGGCCAAGACCCAGTGGTTGACCCGCGAGACCGCTCCGTAGTGCGCTGCGCCGTCGCGCCAGCGCCTCGACTCGGGGGGAGGGGTTTGCATGTCGCTGCTCATCGTTGACTCCGTCCTCGTGGGAGGGGACGCGGGCGGATCGCACCGCCCGCGCGTGGCCTGCTTAGCCGCGCCCGCCCCGCCCGTCCGCCGGGCTCAGCGCGCCGTCGCCGTCGCGGTCCATCTGCTCGACCACGCCGCTCAGCCGTGCGTCGAGCTCGGCAGGCGTGACTGAGGCGTCGCCGTCCTCGTCGAGGTCCTGGAAGGCGTCGATCATCTGCGAGCGGATGAGCTCGACATAAACGGTCTCGAACTCCTCAAGGGTCAGATCGCCCTCGCCGGAAGCATCCGCAGCCCCGACCTGCGCGTCGCGGAAGGCGTCGATCTCGGCCTGCGTGACCGCGCCGTTCGCGTCGGCGTCGGCCTGCGACAGGACCCCCCGCAGGATGTCTCCGCCGTGTCCGCCACGACCTCCGTGCCCTTCCCCATGGCCGCGCCCGCCAAAGAAGCCGGTGCGCTCCACGGCAGCTTCGGGAGCCGCGGGCGCCTCGGCCGCCGGAGCCTCGGTCGCGGGGGCCGTCGTGGTCCCGTTCGTGGGTGCGGTCTGCGCCGAGACGATGACCGCGCCGCCGGCGGCGAGCATGGCGGCCAAGGTAAGCGCCGGGATGAACTTGCTGTACATGGTGGTCTCTCTTTTGTTCCGATGGTTGGGAGCGTCATCGCGTCCCGTACCAATCACTTGGGGAGACATGCCTGGGAATGTGTGTCGCCGCGACTAGGGGTTTGTCGCCGCTTGTCGCAGCATCGCTGGCTGACACAGGTTGCGACAAATACCGGCCCGACGGGGCTGCTCGGTCACTGGAACGAGGGGACTGCCCGCCCCTAGAGTGGCCCCATGAGCCGGACTTGACGTCCGCCCGGGGACCTATGACCGACACCATCGATCCGCACATCCTCATCGTCGACGACGCCCGCGATATCCGCGAGCCGCTGGGGCAGTACTTGCGCAAGCAGGGCCTGCGCACCATGCTGGCGGCGAACGCGGTCGAGGCGCGAAAGGCCATCGAGGCTGCCGCCATCCACCTCGTCATCCTCGACGTGATGATGCCCGGCGAGGATGGCCTGAGCCTCTGCCGCTATCTTGTCGCCCGGGGCGGCCCGCCAGTGATCCTACTGACCGCCATGGCCGAAGACACCGACCGCATCGTGGGTCTGGAACTCGGGGCGGACGATTACATGGTCAAGCCCTTCAACCCGCGCGAGCTCCTCGCGCGCATCCGCGCCGTCCTGCGCCGAGTGCCCCCCACGCCACCGCCCGTGCCATCCGGCCGGCGGCGGTTCGGGCCGTGGGTTCACGATCCAGCGGGACAGCGTATCGTCGGTGAGGATGGAGCTGAGGTGGCGCTCACATCGGGCGAGAGCCGCCTGCTCAGCATCTTCCTGGACCACCCCCAGGTGGTGCTGTCGCGATCGCGGCTTTTGGACCTCCTCGTGGGACGTGAGGCCAAGCCCTATGATCGAGCCATCGACAATCGGGTGACGCGCTTGCGTCGCAAGATCGAGACGGACCTGGCCGAGCCGCGCCTTCTCGTCACCGAATGGGGGGGCGGCTACCGCCTTGCGGCCGAGGTGGAAGAGGCGCCATGAGGGCACGCTTTGCTGCCCTGCTGCCCGACGGGCTTGCCGGGCGGTTCATGCTCCTTCTGACTTGCGCCCTGGCCTTGGCTAGCCTGGTGGCCCTCGTCGCTCTGTCGTTTGAGCGCGTCCGGCTCGACCGTGCCGCCCAGGCAGAGCGAGAGGTGGAGCGGGTCCTTGCGCTCGTGCCGGCCATGGACGCGGTGGAGCCCTCGCTCCGGAGCGATGTGGCACGTGACGCCTCCAGCCGGTTTGCCCAAGTCACCGTAGACGCCACGCCGCTCGTGCCGTCCACGCCAACCGACACGCGCTCTCGCGCAGTCGAGGCGCAGGTACGGGCGGCTCTCGGGGACCGTCGCATGGCGGTGGCTATCCTCCAGCGCGATAACTCGCGCAACCCGCCGGGCCGGGGCCGACGCGAGACGATCGCGATTTCCGTCGCTCTGCCGACCGGTCCAGGCGAGCCTGATGCTTGGCTCAATGTGACCTCGTCCGCACCCGACGGGCGCCCCGGCGATGTCGAAGGGGACGTCGTGCTCCTCGTCTTCGCCCTGTCGCTGGTAGCCGTCCTCGGCATCGGCTTGGTGTTCGTGCGCCGCCTTGCCCGCCCGCTTGGCGAGCTGGCCAAGGCCGCGGCGGCGGCGGGCCGGGGCGACCGTTCCGTGCGCCTGCTCGAGGAAGGACCTCGCGAGCTGCGCGCGGCGGCGGCGGCTTTCAATGACATGCAGGCCCGCATCGCCCGCTTCGACGCCGAGCGGATGCGGACGCTCGCCGCCGTGGGCCACGACCTGCGCACCCCAATCACCTCCCTGCGCATCCGTGCGGAGATGCTCGACGACGATGAGCTGCGCGAGCCCATGGTCCGCACCCTCGACGAGATGACCGTTATGGCCGACGGGCTGGTGGCCTATGCCAAGGGGAGCCGAGAGATCGAGAAAGCCGAGCGGATCGACCTTGCAGCGTTCCTCTGGCAGCTCTGCGCGGACCGAGGCGCGACTTTTGAACCTGGAGCCGAGGCCGAAGTTCGTGGTCGTCCCGTGGCGCTCTCGCGCGCCATCGGCAACCTGATCGATAACGCACTGCGTTATGGTGGAAGCGCGGCGGTGCGCCTGGAGCGCGATGGCCTGGATGCAGCGATCGCTGTCGAGGACCAAGGCCGGGGCATCCCGTCCGAGCGTCTGGAAGCGGTGTTCGAGCCTTTTGTACGGGGCGAGGAAAGCCGAAGCCAGGAGACCGGCGGCGCGGGCCTGGGGCTTTCGATAGCGCGCAATGTCATCGTGGCTCATGGCGGCACAGTTGAGCTGGAGAACCGGCCGGAAGGAGGGCTTAGAGCCAAGGTTCGTTTGCCGCTCTCTAACCTCGACTAACACAGGTCTAAGAACGTTCTTTAATCGGGGTCTCTGGGGTCACGCTGCTCCGTGTCAATCTTAGACACCGTTCCCGTGGATCTCGCACTTCTCTTCGCGGTCGACGCGGAGTCGCCGCCGGATGGGATCAGCAGAGCGGGGCGTCTCAATTTTGCTCACGACCTTGTCGGCTTGCGCCTCAGGTGCGGTGCTCTCAGCGCGATTGCCTCGCCCATCGTCCGCACAGGAACCATCCAGGTTGCGCCCTCAGGCGCGGTAGAAGTGTGGGCTCCTCTTTCTCTATCTCGTGCTCTTGGGTCATATGCGCCGCCCGGCGCGGAGCCAGGCTCCCAACTGAGGCGGAACTCGGTGTCATCGCGCCACATGCGGTGCAGGGTCACGGCGAGCTTTCCTGCGACGGCGACG
>Ga0066648_10000930_pt1 | contig 17495 bp, 15 predicted proteins | sample CryGeyCG12114_NA_FD_59537 | JGI IMG/M metagenome (GOLD analysis project Ga0066648, IMG submission 59537) | Groundwater microbial communities from aquifer - Crystal Geyser CG19_WC_8/21/14_NA | ecosystem: Environmental > Aquatic > Deep subsurface > Groundwater | place: USA: Utah: Grand County... | reverse complement strand
GTGCGCAGGTTGAGCACGCTCACGCCCTCGGCCCCAAACAGGCCCTTGTCGGCGTACTTCACGCGGTTCACCTGGTCCTGGTACCAGGCGCTGATGCGCTGGTATTCCGCCGCCACCCGGAAGCCGGGCAGCCACTGCGGCTTGTAGGTCAGCTCCGTGTTGGCCACCCAGCGCGGGGCCTGGGGCATTTGCTTGTCGTTCACGTTCTGCACGGCATCCGTGGCTTTAGTGCTCAGCACAAATTCCTCGTAGCGGTGCACGGCGTTGGTGCCGCCGAAGCGGAAAAACAGCTCCCCGGTGGGCTTGTAGGTCAGGCCGTATTCCACGCCCCGGTGTAGGGTTTTGCCCGCGCTCTGGTAGTCAGTGGAGTTGTCGGGCTGGCGGATGTTGAGCAGCTCATTGCGGCCATCCAACTGGTAGAGGGCCACATCCACGTACACCTTGCCCCCCAGCAGGGAAGCCCAACCACCGACTTCGCGGTTGTAAAAGCGGGCCGGGGCCAGGTTGTAGTAGAACTCGGCCGGGGCCCCGGCGGGTGTATTCGGCTTCCTGCGGAAGATGGACGTGAGGCCGGGCGGGGAGAATCCCTGCGAGTAGTTGGCGTACAAGCCGCGGCCCTTGCCCAGGTCGTAGGTCAGGCCCACCTTGGGCGTGGCCTGCTGATATTGCTTCGAGCCGGTGGACTGGTCCAGATAGTTGTGGTAGTCGAAGGCCAGCCGGTCGAACCGGCCGCCGAGCGTGAGTTGCAATGCCGTGAGGGTCGGAATCGGGTGCAGGTCGAGCTGGGCGTATACGGCCGAGCTGCGCAGGTCGGTGTCGTAGTCGGCAATGGGCAAATCGGTGCGGTCAGCCGTGACGGTGTACTTCTCCACTGACTTCCGGTCGGGCCGCAGTTGGGCCGCTAAATCAAGCTGATGCGCGTCGTACTGGGTGGGCGAGTAGTCGAAGCTGACCCCGCCCAACAGCCGCGCCCCTAGCCAATCAAATTTCACGCTGTGCTGAGCCAGTACGCCGTAGCTTTTGAAAGCGTTGACGTTGATTTCGCCCCGCGCCGTAGGGGCACCACTGGTCCAGCGGATGCCGTAGCTCGGGTTCTGGCCCACGCGGTTGTCGCGGAAATAGGCCGTGAGCGAGGTGTTGTTCTGCTCGTTCCACTGGTGCGCGGCCGTGAGGCGGGCGCGCAGGGCGTAGGTGTTGCGGTAGGTGAAATCCGAGGTCGAGGAATATTCTCGCCGGTAGTAGGCCACGCTGTCCACCGAAGAACTGGTCTGCGAGTCGTAATTGTTGTACGAGGCCGCCGCCGTGAGGCGGGTCTGGTCGGTCAGGGCGTATTCCAGCCGCCCGTTCAGCGACTGCTTGTCGTAGTCGGACTGGGCCTGCCAGCCGTGGCGCTGCCGGGCCACGTAGCCGCTCACGAACGCGCCCAGCTTGGGGCTAAGCATGCCCCCGCCGCCGAACTGCACGCGCCGGTAGCCATACCGGTCCCCCTGCACGCCCACGCTCAGCGTGGGCACGCTGGTGGGGCGCTTGGTGAGCAGGTTGATGGCCCCGCCCACCGCCTCCGGCCCGTAGAGCGATGATGCTGGCCCCTTCACCACTTCGATAGAATTAATGGCCAGCGGGTTGGATTCGAGCAAGGCGTTGTGGTTAAACACGCCCATCGGCCGCAGCGGGATGCCGTCCTCCAGGTACAAAAAGTAGGCGTTGGTGCCGAAGGGCTGGCGGATGCCCATGGCGTGCTGCTCATTGCCGTAGTTGAGCATCACCACGCCCGGCACCTTATTAATCAGTTCCGTAAGCAGGGTGGCCTTGGTGTCCTGAATGACGGTGGGCGAGAGCTTGCTGATGGCCATCGGCGCGTCGGTGCGCAGCTGGGCCTCGCGGCTGGCCGTCACCACCACGGTTTGCAGGTCCTGCGCCGAAGGGCTCAGGGCTACGCGCAGGGCCTGGCCGTCGGTCGTGGGCGTGAGGATGAGGGTGAAGGCTTGGTAGCCAATAGCCGACACGAGTACCTGGGCGGCGTCGGTAGGCAGCGAGAAATAGCCCGAGTTAGTGGTAACGGTGCCGGTTTTGCCGTCGAGGGTACGCACGGTAGCCCCGACGAGGGGCTCTTTGGTGGTGGCATCAAACACGCGCCCCGTCAGGGAGGTGCGCTGCGCCAGCGCCGCTTGGCTTACCAGAAGGGCCAGGGGCAATACGAAAAAGTGTTTCACGAAGAAAAGAATGGCTGATGAGTGGCATGCCGCCGCCAGCCCCGCGCTACCCCAACGGGCACGCGACAGCCAGCCCGAGTGGGCGTGCCAAAACGCAGAAAAGGCGAGGTTTCATCAGCCCTCGGCGGGCGGGTGGTTGGGGCCGGGGCGGTCCCAGGCGTACGGGTGCACGCGCAGAGCCGCGTAGGCGGGCGGGGGTAGGCGGAACCCTGCGGGCGGCATGAGCCAAACCGGCAGCACGGGCGCGCAGAACAGGGTAATTTCCTGAAAGGCCTGCTTGCCGCCCACTGGTTGCTGCTGGCGCTCGGCGGCATCGGCGGCCCGTAGCTGTTTGGCCAGGTGGCATTTGCCGTTGCATTGCAGCTGGGGCTTGTCGCGGTTGATGCACAGCACGCGGGCCACGTAGTCGCGGTTCAGCCACCAGCTGGCCACAATGCCCAGCCGCCCGGCGCAATGCACCGAAAGCGAGCAGAGAAGCAAAATGGCAATGGCTCGACGCATGAAAAAGAGCCTCCGCCAGGAGGCAACAGCAAGGTGCAAAGGAACGGCGCAGAAACAGAAGCGCCAAAGGAAGCGTAGGTTAAAAGGATGGTCCGCCAGTCCCCATTGGCGGGACCCGCTTTCAGACTGGTATTTTTTCAGGGATTTCTACTCCCGCAAAGCGCAGAATTTTGTAGAGAGTACGCCGGGAGCCAATCTGGAAGTACTCCATGAGTTGGCGGGTGGACTGTTGGCGGGCCAAGTAGAGTTCTTTCACCGCCGGGGCAATTTTCTGGTAGCGCAGTGCCAGCCCCGGGGGCCGGCCGCCCTGGCGGCCGCGGGCGCGGGCGGCTTGCAGCCCGGCGTGGGTGCGCTGTACGAGCACGTTGCGCTCGTGCTCGGCCAGGGCGCAGAAAATCTGGAACACGAGCTGGCCCCCGGGAGAGGTCGTGTCAATAGGGTCCTGTAAGGATATCAGGTGCAGTTGGCGGCGGCTCAGGTCCTCGACCACCTCAATCAGGTGCTTGGTGGAGCGGCCCAGCCGGTCGAGACGCCAGATGACAATGGTGTCGCCGGGGCGGGCGTAGGCCAGCAGTTGTTCCCAACTGGGTTTGAGGGCCTGCATACCGGACACTGTATCCGTAAAGACCTGCGCGCAACCTGCCTGGCGCAGGGCATCAAGCTGTAGGTCCAGGACTTGTTCGCTGGTGCTGACGCGGGCGTAACCGAGTTTCATCAAAAAGGAACGTAAATGGTACCAGAAAGAAGCAAAAAACGAATTTACGGTATCTTGATTGCGGAAACCAGTTTCGGGTACCGGTTTTTCTTGCACCGGGGTGTCGATTTCGGGCAAGGGCGGGTGGTACCGGAAAAGGGACGTTTGTTTACCACCCCCGTTTGTAATGGCCCGCTCCCTTCCCCTGCTCGACGCGGCCCAACGCCGCGAGTTCGATGCGCCCCCCAAGTTCACGGCCGCGCAACGGTCCTTCTTCTTTTCGCTGCCCGAATGGGCCGAACATGTGCTGCAGACCATGACGGCTCCGCACATGCGCGGCGGCTTCATTCTGCAGCTGGGCTACTTCAAAGCCAGCGGCCGATTCTTTTCCGTGGAACTGCTTGTGGCGGCAGACCGCGCCTACGTGCAGCACCGGTATGCGCTGGGCGAGGTAGTGTGGTCCCGCTACGAGCGGGTGGCCAGCTTCCGACACCGGCCGGTGCTCTTGCACCATTTCGGCGTCGTGGCGTTTGAGCAGGTGCAGGATGTAGTTCTGCGGCAGGTCACGCACTTTGCCCGCCAGCAGATGAACCCGGTAGCCGTCTTTCGCACAGCGGCCGACTACCTGCTTTCCCACCGCTGGGAAGTGCCGACCTACGCCACGCTGGCCAGCGTCGTCACCGAAGCCTTTCGCACCGTCGAGCTACAGCTGACGACCCAACTGGCCGGTCTGCTCACCCCGGGCCTGCGCCAGCAGCTGGATGCCTTGTTCACCACCGTAGAAGAGGCCCCCGCCCATTCCCACCGCCCGTACCGGTTGACGATGCTCAAGCGCAGCCTGGAATTGATGCGCCCGGCCGCCATCCGCGCCAACGTACAGGATTACGCCGTGCTCCAAGCGCTGTTCGCTCAAGTGCACCCGGTGGTGCAGGCTTTGGCGTTATCGGAGGAGTTGGTGCGTTACTATGCCCGCTACGTCGAGCGGGCGCAGATTTTTCAAGTGCAGCAGCAGGCCGACAAGAAATATCTCATGGTGCTCTGCTTTGTAATCCAGCAGTTCTATCAGGTGGGCGACCTACTGACGGAAACCCTATTGCAGGCCATGCAAACCCACCGCAACGCCGCCCAGCGGGAAACCCAGGAGCGGGTCTATCGCCAGCAGCAAGACACGGCGAGTCAATTGCGGCAAGTGCTGGACGGCGTGGTGACGCACGGTGCCTCCCTGGCAGAGCTGGAACGGATAGCTTTCTCCTTTGCCCGCACGAACGAGGAAAAAGTAGCCGCCTTGCTGGCGTGGCTGCAAACCCCTGCCGTCACGGCTTTTGGCCAGCTCCACCAGACGGCCCAGCAGCTGCGCAAAGGGGGCGGGGGTAGCACCGCCGGGCCATACTACCACATAGTGGAGGAGCGCTCCCGCGCCTTGCACCGCCGGCTGGGCGAGATTCTGCGCCGCGTGGACTACGAGGCAGAGCCAAACAGCCCGCTGGGGCTGGCCCTGACGTATTATCGGGAGCGGGCGGGCCAGCTGGGCAGCCAATCTCCCACGGCTTTTTTAAAGGCGGCGGAACGTACGGCCCTCGACCAGGCCGAAAGCCCGGCCGCGCTGTACAAGGCCCTGCTGGCGGGCCACGTGGCCGACCAGTTGAAGGCGGGCAAGCTGAACCTAGCCCATTCGCTCAGCTATCGCCCCTTCGATACCTACCTGCTCGATGCCACCACTTGGGCCGCGCAGCGCGAGGAGCTGCTGTTTCAAACCAACCTGACGCACCTGCGCGAGCCGGGTCCTTGGCTCGACGCGCTGCAAGCCCAGCTGGCGGCCGCCTTTGCCCGCACGTTCGAGCGCCTTAATGCGGGCACTAACCCGGCTGTGCGCCAGCGTGCCAGCGGCCGGCCCCGGTTTTTGACGCCGGCGCGGCCCGTGGATGAGGAGGCTCCGTTGCCCCGGCCTCTCTTTCCGGGACCGGGGATGATTTCGCTGCACGAAGTGCTGCACACGGTCAACCAGCAGTGCCGCTTCACTGACTGCCTGGACCATTGGAATCCGCGCCACCGTTCGCCCCGACCCGCCGAGCGGGTCTTCTTCGCCGGCATCATGGCCTATGGCTGCAACCTGGGCCTGACACGTATGGCCCACGCCACCAAGCACGTGGCCCAATCTACCTTGGAAAACACGGTCAACTGGTACTTCTCGCTCGACAATTTACGCCGAGCCAATGACGCGGTCATTGCCCTGACAGGGAAGTTGCCGGTCAGTCGCTTATTTCAGCGCGACGCCTCCCAAACGCATACTTCGTCCGATGGGCAGAAATACCCCGTGTCCGTGGATTCCATCCACGCCACGTACTCCTACAAGTATTTTGGGCAAGGCAAGGGGCTCGTTTCCTACGGATTCCTCGATGACCGGCACCGGCTGTTTCACTCCGTCACCTTCAGTTCTTCGGAACGGGAGGCCCCGTACATGGTCGACGGGCTGCTGCACAACGACGTGGTCGAGTCCACCATTCACTCGACCGACACGCACGGCTTTACCGAAGTCAACTTTGGCGTGACCGCCCTGATTCGTGTGGCCTATGCGCCGCGCATTCAGGCCTTTCAGGACCAGCAGTTCTACGCCTTCGCGGGAATGGACGTGCCCGACTTGTCGGCTTACGCCCTGCGGTTGGGCAAACCGCTGGACCGAGGGCTGATTGAAGCCCAATGGGAAACCATCCTGCGCTTGGTCGTTAGCCTCAAACAAAAGCAGGTGACCGCTTCCACGGTGCTCAAACGGCTCAATTCCTACTCCCAGCACCACCCGTTGTACCTAGCCCTGCGCGAGTTGGGCCGGGCCGTGCGCACCGAGTTCTTGTTGCGCTACATGGATGACCAGGACCTACGTAAACGCATCGACGACCAGTTGGACAAGCTCGAAAGCGCCCATCATTTCGCCCGGGCCGTTTTTTACGGCCAGAACGGGCAGATTCCCTATGCTGGCAAGGAAGAACAGCAAGTCGCTGATGCCTGTAAACGACTCGTGCAAAACGTGATTGTGTGCTGGAATTGCTTGTACCTCAACCAACAGTTATTTCAGGCTCCGGCGGCCGAGCGGCAGGCCCTGGCCGATGCTATTGCGCGCATGTCCCCCGTAAGCTGGCAGCACATCAACTTGCAAGGAGAGTTCGACTTTTCCGACGAAGCCTTGACGCAGGCCCTCCACTTCGATTTAGATGCCTTGCTCACGGTTGATTGGGAGGCACCTGACCCAAGCCAACCCATGTAACATTTGGACCAAACTTTTAACCAAGGCCATTCTTCTGAAGTCGTAGCACCGTGTCAGCAGGTACCTGCAGGATGTAGTAGAGGCGCTGTGCAAAGTCGTAATTGATAGCCCGCTTTCCCCGGATGATTTCAGATAGTCGATTTTCTGTCACTTTCAGCAGCGCAGCAAGGGCGCGCTGCGTGAGTCTACGCTTAAACATCTCGACCTCTAAAATACCGGCAAGCGTTTGCGGTGGATCTATGTGGTATGCAGGGGCACTATCCTCGTACTTATCAACTGCTTCACCTAAGAGCGTAATCTTCCCGTCGTTCTGTCCGTTGGCGTTGTCTTGTTCCCAGCTAATAAGCTGGGCTATGGCTGCCTCGTGTTCGGCTTCGTTGCGAACAAGATAGCTGCTTATTGCTTCCATGATGTTGAGATTTTGAGAGTTAAAGAACTGCTAGTGGTGCCGATAGAATCACATGGATTCTATCTGTTTTGTTGTCAGCTTATTGTACTGGGCATGGGTGAAAATACCGCGTATGTAGATATTGCGTGAACGGAAGAAGATCATCACTATGAAGCGGTAATCGTTGCCGCCCACGTTATACACGTACCGGTCGTTGCCGACATAATCGAGGCTATTGGCAGTTTGTTGCTTCGCCTCATTCAAGTTCTTCCACTGCGCGGCTTTCAGAATGGCATACGCAGTTAGCACCACCTCCCGACTGTTTGAATGCTTGGCTATGAACTCGTTAACTATTTTCTTACTACGTACTACCATTATCGTGCGGGTGGGTGTGCTCCCTAAAGTTAGTGCAAAACTTGCATAAAACGATATTTACTTCCACTTTTCGTTAATTGTTAAGCAAGGCGGCTAACTTATACCTGCTTCGATAGGTGCATTTATAATGCTAGCGCTCTGTGACATTCTAGGGACATCTGTTCCTAGTATGTCACAAACAGTCATATCTTGGCTGGGCGCTTCTATTCCAGGCGTTTGATCGATGCTTTACGTGGCGTATTACCGGGTAAGTACCGCCCGCCAAGGCCAATCTGGTTTAGGGCTCGAAGCCCAGGAAGCGGCGGTGCTCGCCTTTGCCAAGGATCCGGCGAACATTGTAGCGCACTTTCGGGAAGTAGAGAGTGGCAAGAACAACCAGCGGCCCCAGCTGGCAGCCGCCGTAGCCGAGTGCCGGCAGCGCGGGGCGACGCTGCTCATTGCTAAGCTGGATCGGCTGAGCCGGGATGCGGCGTACGTGTTGCAGCTGGACGTACCCTTTATGGCCGTGGATATGCCGGAGCTGAATACCTTGACCAAAGGCATCTTCGCCTCAATGGCCCAGCACGAGCGCGAGCTGATTAGCAAACGCATTACGGAAGCCTTAGCTGCCAAGAAGGCGCGGGGGGAAGCCCTTGGTACCGCTGCGAACCTAACGGCAGAAGGCCGACAGAAAGGGCGCGCGGTGCAGCAGCAAAACGCTCGGCAAGCAGAGGCTAACCGGGTAGCCGGGGCGTTGGTGGCACTTTGGAGTCAAGCATCAGGTCAGGCCTATACGCTGCGGTGGATGGCGCAGGAATTGAACCGATTGGGGTTGCGTACGCGTCGGGGCTGTGCTTTTAGCGCCAAATCTGTACAACGGTTGAGGCAGTTCAATCAAATAGAGTAATTCGGCCGCTACTACATCAAATGCTATATGAACGACTGTAATACACATCTCATTCTAAATGACTAAACAATCTAGCTAACTTGATATGTTCATGCCTTTTCCTTTGATTCTTATTGTTTAATCTTCCTAGGAACAACTTGCGTATCGTTGCTTGAACTCTGCTCAGTTTTCTTTCCAAACTTATAAGTTAATAACAGAGTAACGTTTTGAAGCCTGCTGATTTCTTGTGTGTTACCTTTTATAGCTTCAGATAAATAAATGGCTCTATATCTCTGCCCAAAATTAAATATGGAATTCCAGTTGCCTGATATATATAATTTTTCATTAAATAATGACTTACTTAAAGAAAAAGAAAATCTTGGAGATTTTTGAAATTCTTCGTTGAACGGTTTGTAATTTCTACTTATAAAATTAATATTAAAATTAGATGATAGTGTTTTATTAAATGAATACGAAAAATCAAAATTAATATCAAATATAAACATATTTCTATTTATCCTGTATTCTTTAAGTGGTGTATTGTAATCGAAATTATAATTAAGATATTCAGTTCGTGTATTTGTATTAAGCTTTAAGTTCTTAAGTAGTTCTTCTGTATAAGAGATATTTAATCCTGCTTTATTAAGTCTACCTAAATTATTGTAAGCAGTTGTTAAGGTGCCTATCTCATTAATTTCATACCCATATAAATCTATAATATTATTAGTTTGGGTCAAATACAAGCTGCTTATTATATCTCGCTTGTCATTGCTTAATACATTATACACTTCAATATTATTGCTTACTTCAGGCACTATATTTGAATTCCCTGATCTATATAGGCTAGGACGGTAGCTTAGAGCACCTGCACTAGTTATATTGGCATCAGGCAAAATTATATCTTTAGTATAAGATATAATCCATATACCATACTTTTCGGTTGGCCGTGAGTAGCTTACAGATGGCACTGTGTACCATATAGGTTTATTATTATTAACAGAATTAAATTTTGAGTTTAATAAATTAAAGTCCTCTCTAATTCCAATCTGTAGTTCTCCTTCTAAAATGGGTGTACTAGCTGTTATGAAAGCAGAGAATAAATCAGTTTTATAACTAGATTTATTTATTATATTATCTAATGTATTTCCATCTTGTTTAGTTAAATAGTTGTTGTAATTTGATTTATAATTATATAAATTATATAATCCTCCAATTTCATATTTTACTTTTTTAAGTAATGTATTGTATCTAATCTGATATGACGAAGTATTGTTTTTGTTTATCTGCTCGATATTAGATGTTCCATTAAGAGACAAGCTTCTATTGTAATTATTAAATAATTGAATATTGTCTTTAATCCAAGTGGTGCCAAGGTCTAAAGTAACAGATGTATTTTCATTCAATTTAAACGAGAATTGAGAAAATAAAATACTTTGGTTTTCATCGTTTTTTGAATTTGATATAGTTCTATAAACTATATTATTTCTAATTAAGTTAGATAAATTTGTGTAAGTTATTTTTCTAAAGTTTTGATGCAAGCCTAGTGATATAGTAAACTTATCATTGGGCTTATATTTTAAATCTAAGGAATTGAAAGAAGGTTTTACATTATAATTGCTATTATTAGATTCCCTGAAAAGTTCTTGGCTATTGTATACTTCGTTCCAGATAGAGTTATTTTCAACTTTATATCTGTTACTGTAAATATTAGAAGATATATTTAGATATACTTTTTTACTTGTTAGATATAAACTAGTTGACCCAGATTCTCCTCTGTTTATAGCGCTAAGCTGGGTTGATAGGTTCCCTCCTATTAATTTATTAGTAGTCTGTTTTAAAACAATATTAATAATAGCTTCATCGTTTTCTACTTGTTGTGATATCATAGGTTTATTTATAATTTCAACTTTTTCAATTATTTCTAATGGAATGTTGTTTATAGATTCGGCATTAGTAACTATACCATTTAAATAAAATATCGGTGTTTTACGACCATCTATCACGAATGAGCCATTTTTAAAACTAATACCAGGAAGAGTCCTTATGAAGTTTTGAGCAACTGGCGCTTCTGCAGTAGTCAACTTTTGAACAATGTAAGATCGCTTCTGCGCATCTACAATACCTATTCTACGGCCTTGCACAGTTACGCCTTGAAGATTTACTGATAGATCGATGTAAATATTACCGATGTTTATAACAGAGTCTTTTTTTACAAAGTTACTTAACGCGATTTTATTTCCTGCATTAGAGAATCCTGATTTTATAAATAGCGTGTCTATTTCAGTTGGAATTTTGAATAAAAACGCTCCTTTATTATTAGTTAAAAATTTAGATATTAATGTTTCTAATTCGTTACTATCATATACAAAAAACTCTTGATATTTTAAATGGTTACGAGTGCTTTCATCTAAAGTATTTCCTTTGATCCATACTGATTTTTTAAAATCAACTTCTTTTTTTTGACTTTGGCCGTTTTGTGCATACGTTAATGAACAAAATATAAGTAATAAGAAATGAGTTGCAAAAAAGAAAAATATTTTATTTTTTTTCATTTGAAAAAGCAATAAAAGAGAGTACAGTAGAAGTGATATTAAAAACTAAATGTTGATTCCAAGTCATAGTGCCTATAATTCCTCCACAGCTACAGGGTAAATACGGGCTAAAATAAAGCATCAAAAAAATGTATCCTGTAAATAGGATAAATAATAATCCAGATATCATAAAACCAATTTTTTTTGTTTTATTAAATAATAATAAAACAGATATAGTTAATTCTAAAATTATTATTAATATGGAAGTTGGAAATACTAAAAAATTAGGTATTAAAACAGATTTGTTCAAATCATTTATAAATGAATCATAAGTCCTTATTTTATCAAAAGAAGTATAAACAAAAACAAAAAGTAGAAAGTAACAAATAAAGACGTTTACTGTTTTTTTTATATGTATTGGCATGGCTTCTATTTATTTGTATATAGATTTATTCTTGAATGTGTATCTTGTATATAAATATGCTATTGTTTGAAAGAAGATACATTAAGCTATCTTTTATATAAAAATCATTAGGTTTAATTTTATCCTCAGCATTTACTTTTATTGAATATTTGTAATTTCCTCTTATATTGTATAAATCTATCAAACTATTGTGTTTGATATTTTCATAAGGAGTATCAGATGCAACAGCAGACTCAACAGCTAAAAAATTATTGAAGAAGTGAAAGTTACTATTAGTTATTCTAACAGGTTCAGAATATACCATTTTTGTTTTGTTCATAATTAAATCAGTTTTTGGTCCTGTGCTTATAGTATCAATAGTTTTTCCGTGAATAATATTTGATAGAGTATCAATTATGTAAAAAGAATTTTTATAAAAAGGAACATACGCAAAACAATTACTATTGTTATTGATAATTATTCCATCTTCATTCATTGATGTACCATTGAGCATATTAAAGCTTTTTACAAAAGTAACTTTGTGATTATTATCAATCTTATACATTTTTAATAATAATTTGTAACTAGAATCTGTAGTTGTTAGGATAGTACTTCCTAACTTACTAGCACGTGTAAATCTGTCTTTCAAAGTTATACGATGTGTTTCTGTGAAGTTGTCCGCATTAATAATTGTTAAAACTTGGGTAATGCTGTTAAATATATTTATATTTTTATTAATTTCATCTACTTCTATAGAATATTGATGATCTTTTTCAAGATCATAGGTTTTTATGTCATTATATTCACTCGAAGTCACTGATTTATTAGATGAAGGAATAGATATTATGCTAGGATTATTATAGCTTCGTAAATACACCCTATCATCTATAATACCTAACAATGTGTAATGATCAGAACCAAGTTGGTTTTGCTTAATAAGATCCACATAAGAATCTTTAATATTTCTAGTAAATCCTTTTTCTTTTAAAAAATTCTTTTTGGATGATTTTAGATTTATAACCATAAACATAAGAATGCTTAATACAAATCCTAAGCCTAGGATCAAAAAGTTCTTTGTTTTCAGAATACTCATTTTGAATCAATTTTTATACAAAAAAGGACTGTACTAATATTAGTACAGTCCTTTTATTTCTATGAATGAAGAATAAGACAGATTAAAGTCTAATCTGAGCGACACCAGAAGGGGACCTAACTTTTACACCTTTTATATAAACCTCGTAACAAGTTTGGCTTGCAGCCGAGCAAGTTACAGATTCAGCACTAACAGGTTTCGCATCTAACACTCCCGCGTAGATTGCTACAGCCACCACCATCGCGGGACCTAAAACAGACAAGGTTTTTTTCAACATAATGCACTAATTAATAATAAGTTAGTGTCCAAACCCTTTGGACTTGCATAAGTATAGATATACTTATCTATGGGTGCAAGCTTTTTTAAAAAAAAAGTTTGTTGTGGTGTAATCAAGCTGAACAGTCTAATATACATAGTTTGGGATGGTCGAGTAGAAACAGACAGTGGCAAGTCTTACCTTCCACTACTCATGCCCAACAACAATAATCCAAGCGGCTCGCCGCTAACCCACAAGAAATACACGTTGGCTTTTAAAACCGAGTGCGTACGCCAAATGGCCGCTGGTGCCCGGCAAACAGACGTGGCCCGCGCCCATAGCCTATTGTCCGCCTTGCTAGGCCGCTGGCAGCGCTAGGCGTTGGCCGAGGCTTTTCCGAGCAATGCAGAGCGCGAAGGGATAAAACGTCTGCGCGCCGAACTCAAACGCGTGGAGCAGGAGCGCGATAGTTAAAAAAAGTCGTGAACATCTTTGGGTGTTGTTAAAGAACTGCTCCAGCCCCGCTTACGCCCTATGGCGAGTGCCTTAACTCCGCCACAGGCGCACAGTGAACCGGTCACCATCTGCTAACAAGTCAGGTTCTGTGCCGTTGTGGGCGCGCATCAGGGGAATAATTTTTAATCTAACGCCTAATCCTCTTTGTTCCATGTACCTGTAGTCTTTCAATACATCAAGTACGAGTTGATTACGGGTTGCGCGGGTGCCAGCACGCATTCTATCTACCGTCATTCCGTTTGGTAAGTGGCCCGGTGAAATGACCTCAAGTCTATCTGTGTAAAGCGCTAATTCTACGTCGGTGCCGCTGAGTAAGTAGTCACAGTGGGCAACGGCGTTGACTAGGGATTCTCGTACAGCTTCTGGCGGGTAATGAGTAAATGCCGTGCGTACCGCGCCGACTAACTGCTCTGATTCGGCGGCGTGCTGTTGCACGAAGGCCAAAGCCCGGTCAATAACGCCAGGTATTAATAACTCTGCTTGCCCGCCCGCAGTGAGTTGAAATAAGCCGACCAGCGGGCCTCGGATGCGGTCCATAAGCGCCGAATAGTCTTTCTCAGTGCTTGGATAGGCGGCAGCAGTGATACCTGCCTGGGACAAAAACCGGTTAGGGTTCTGGCCAAACAGCAGCAGCCCGGCCACCGACGGCACAGGCACGGGCTGGCCACCTACTGAATGAGTAGCTGGCACCAAAACCAGCTGATTTAGTTTAGAAAACTTGTTCACCAATCAAAGTACAATGAACTCGCCTGTTGCAACGAGTAAACTGTACTCTGATGCTATAATACTAATAACAAGCAATTGTTTTTCAGTATATTATCCCTATAACTCCCAAGGTAGCGAGGCTGCTGATGAGCTACCCAATTAACTTCTGTACCAAACTTTTAACCAAGGCCAAGCTAAGAATCTGGCTATTAGAAAATAGTAAAACTCAAAAAACCGTACAAAATGACTATCCAAAATGATGCAGAGTACCAATTAGGTATGCGCCGCTTGGAAGCTCTCGATAGTGACAACCCCGCCAATCTCGCGGAAATGGAAGCGCTAGGTAACGCCCTGGAAGCATATGAAGACAGTCACGGCCAGGCACCCGTCCGTCCGGATTCGCTCATTTTCCGCATCGAACGGTATATGTTCGAGCACCGCCTGAAAAAGCAGGAGCTAGCGCAGCTACTGGGTATTACGAATAGCCGCCTAAGCGAAGTACTGAATGGCAAGCGGGCTGTGAATATGGATTTAGGTCGGCGCTTGCATACCAAGCTGCACATTCCCGCCGAGTTTGTGTTGATGCACGCTTAGCAACAACTTACTAGCTAATTGAAAGCCTCGCTTGCAAAGCGGGGCTTTTCTCATGTAAGCCGGTGTTATAGGGCACCTTTTTCAGGAAGTGAACGCACGTATTCGTGTCCAACAAGTATTGACTTATAAAGCCGCATTGAGAGACGGGCAGTTTGTAGTTGCGCATTCAATTCAGCTAAGGCAAAAAAGTGGGCCTCTACTGGATCTACGTCCGGTGCAAGTACTTGCAAAACCTCGATTCCTAAGCGGTGAGCCAGGTCAAGTAGCAGCTAGAAGTCTTGGGGGTAAGTACAATGTGTTCATCTGTAGTTAGTTATGTGGTGACTAGTCAAGTAATAAATGAATGACTAGTCACGCATTCGCTGGTGACTAGTTAGACTATTCACTGAGGTTGGTGTGACTAGTCAAGCAAATTGTGGGATGACTAGTCAAAAAGGTAAACGTGTGTGGGGTGACTAGTCAGATATGAGAATAGGAAATAGGGTTTTCAGGTCAGCATGATGTATTTTGCTCTCGCTGACTACTCACACTACTATGGATGATGCTTCTCTGACTACTCACGGCTTCCTGACGATCAAGGAAGCAGCCAAACAGTTTAAGCGCTCGGAACAGACAATACGCCGACTAGTCAAACAGTACGCGATGACTATTCACGTGCGAACGGAGAAGACGCCAAAGGGAAATGCGTACTTGATAAGCCATCAGTTTCTTGCAGAGCAATACGCGCCTATTGTAGAGCCAGAACAAGCCGCAGAACTTGGTACAGTAGAGCCGCAATTACCTGCACTCATGGTTCCTGATCAGGTGGAAGAGATTGTGCGGCTACAAGCCGCTCTCGCCGAGCGTGACCAGACTATCCAGCAGTTGCAACATCGCTTACTAGAGCAGAACGACGTACTAAACGCGCTGACTAGTCAGGTGAATAGTCAACGGATAGGACACATTGAAGAGTTGTTACTACGGCAAAACGAGCAGCTAGGGGAGTTGCAGAAGCGGTTACCAGAACCTGCGGCAGAAGTTACTCCAGAGCCTACTCGGTTGGATGTGCCTAAGAAAAGCTTTTGGCAGCGGGTGTTCGGAAAGTAGAAGCTAGACCTCGAATATCTTAGCTGTGTAAGCACCAACATTTTCCAACTCATGATTGACTACTCGAAGTTGAATCTTGTGTAGTCGCTTATTGATTTCTGCTAGCGGGTGCTTGCCTAATACTTTAGTTGCTTGGTCTCGGCGCAGCCCGAAGTGGGTAGTCAGACGCCCAAATACCGCGGCATTTGGGCCATCATATTCTACAATCGGTGCACTCCGCTGGTACTCGACTGTAAACTCAATTTGCGTTACACTTCGCCCTTTTTTGATGGAGACGTACCTGAAAGATAGGTCCGCTTTTCCGTTGATTTCATGTTCGGCAGGATCAAGTACCCGATTTTTGAAGTGAGTCCACTTCTCGTAGCGATCCTTACCTGTCTTTGGGTCAATCAGATCCAGACGTTCCTTTAAGTCTTGCACGTTGATGCGGAAGGTTTTGTCGGGTAGGTTCTTATGCATTGAGAACAATTCATACAACCGCTTGGCATACTTGCTATTTAGAGTCAGTGCCGTATGTAGTTGTAGTGTCGTGAAGCGTTCTTTTAACTCCACATATAGTGGCCTTACCTTCTGACTGAGTTCTAATTCAATGATGCCTTGTCCTGTGATGTATTCGGCGGAAGCGACAAATGTGGCTTGAAGCATATTGCCACTAGGCAACATTGTCTCAAAGTAGCGAGTGATAAGTTTCTTAGTTGCTCTCTGTAGATCGGAAACCCGAACCTGTTCACCGGTGAGCGCCATCAATTCCTTTGCGGATACTTGGTATATCGTATTTGGTGCATCGTCTTTACGAATGCTAGCCATCACCATGTAAAGGATGTTTTTCTCTAAAGAAGTCATCTCGTAACGGGCAATAGTCAAAGCATTGTCTTGCCAAAGAGTGGCGCCTTCTAAAGTGCTATTGGTGAATTTCATAAAGCTAATATATGAAAGTTATCACCGTAAAACACCGGACAACTTACAATAGATAACTTTTTCGGAGTTTTTGACAACTTTCGTTGGCTCATTCACGGAGTTTTTGACAACTTTCGTTGGCTCATTCACGGAGTTTTTGACAACTTTCACGGAGTTTTTGACAACCTATTCGGAGTTTTTGACAACTTTAGTGCCTATAACTACATCTGAATCAGATACTTATACACACCTCAAATAACAAGTATTGAAAAAGAATTGTCACAAATATTTGAATGCGCTAACGAAGAGTTTTTAGAAGGATAGCTATCACCATAAATAATAAAGGATGTTATCAAAAAAACAGACAAGTCAAACAGGAAGCCCTTCGAAACTGGGCGCGGCCATAAGAATAATAAATAACTGATATTCAATTACTTAATTATACTATCTATGCCTTGCAATTCCATCATTCTAGGGCTTTTTTACGTATAGAAGACCGGATATACTGCTACTCGGGGTAGCGCAAGAGTAAGAACAGAAATTCCCGGTAGGCCTTTTATAGTATCAGAGTTCAGTCCCTAGAAGCCCTTTTCATCTCATTAAGTCAGCTATTGTGGCAGTAAGAGTCACTGATTGGCGAGACAATCAAACGGGACAGTTTCAGGGGGCGACTGGCACTCAGTATTCGAAACTGCCTCAAACACCTTAAAACGGACGTTTTCTGAGGCACTGGCCCTGCGCAGATTACCCTAACGGGAATTTCTGTTCTTACTCTTGCGCTACCCCGAATAGGCGGAAGGCATCCTTTTCAAATATGGCGGTATCCTCAGCGAACAGACAAAAGAGGATGCGCACCAGTAGTACTTCCAGCTTGTGGCCGTGGTAGCCATCACGCAGTAGGGCGTCGTGCAACTCGCCCATGAGTTCGGCAGCCTTGATGTTGGCGGGGTCCTCGTCTTTGTACTGGCGCTTTTGATAACCAGTAAGGAACGAGAACAGGTGTAGGTGCAGCTGTTCTAGTGGGAATTCATAGCTGCTACCCTCGTCGAGGTCGTAGAGGCGGAACCGAGCAAAATCGGAAACAAGGATGTATTTGGGTAGCTCGTGGTCTTTGAGGCC
>Ga0066648_10000925_pt1 | contig 17541 bp, 1 predicted proteins | sample CryGeyCG12114_NA_FD_59537 | JGI IMG/M metagenome (GOLD analysis project Ga0066648, IMG submission 59537) | Groundwater microbial communities from aquifer - Crystal Geyser CG19_WC_8/21/14_NA | ecosystem: Environmental > Aquatic > Deep subsurface > Groundwater | place: USA: Utah: Grand County... | reverse complement strand
GATGATTATGATGATGCCTTTTGGCTGGGTCCCGTTTGGTGGTCTGGCGACGTAGGTTTGTCGGCCGTGGATTGTAGTTAGGGTGCCGACGGGTTTGTAGTCGTGCATTATGGAGCCTTGGAAGCAGTCGGGGCAGGACATGGTGGCGGGTTTGTGTTTCGGGCAGCTACCGAAGCCTGTCTGAGAGGAAGATGCTGGTACGGAGGCTTCGCTGGCTGAACAGTATCGTTTGAGCAGTCATGGGTTATGCGAAACTATCGACTTCATCCGGTGAAGTATGTTAATGTTAATGCCGGCTTAAAGTCCGTCCGCGGAAGGTCCAGCATACCCCGCTTCGCCGTAGGAGCATCTACTGTACCTATAAACGTCCACATCGAGGTCATCACGATGTAGGGCGCGCTTTCCCCGTTTGCACAAGGTCTTGATATTAGCGGTTATTTCTAGCCCTTACCTCTTAATACCTTAGATATACTACTACGAATACTAATACTAGTTTATACGCTAGCCTTTTTCTTTCTTATATTAGGGGCTAAACTAGGATAGACGTAGTATTAACCTATCGTTAACCTAGACCTATTTACGTTATTCTAAAACCTAGAGACCTAAACGAAGACTATTCTTAATATAACTATATCCTAGTCTACTAAATATATACCTAGTCCTTCTATACTCGAATTATACTTAAGAGTTAACTTATTCGCGTAAATCGAAATAGCTAATATCTCCTAATATCTAATACCTTATATAAGACTATTACCGTAGTATCTATAATAGTTAAAATTCTATCTTTAAGATTAAACGACGTAGGTAGCGTACCTTTCGAATTCGTTATACTAAATCTAGAAGCTACTACTCTACTATTAGTATTATATCGTTAGACCTTAATTCTATTTTAACTATTATCTTTTACGTATAAAACCTATTTATATTAAATAAAATAAGAGTTAATATTAACGTTAATACCTCTTTAATCGATATCTTTACCTCTTAATAGATCTCCTTTACTTATCGACTAATTCTCTTTACCTATAAACTATCTTTACTAGAGAGAGGATCTTACTAATAAAAAAAGAAGAAGAAATAGAACTATAATTAGTTAAATTAACCTTACTAATAGTAAGTCTAAAGCTAAGTAAGAAGAAGCTATAACCTCTTTACTTTATTTAAAATTACTCTTAATTCTACTATTATCTATATAATAAAATAGAGACGTAGCTAGTCTTACTAACGAGTTAACTACTATAGAAATTAGTAGTCGATTAACGCTAAATATATAGAACGCTATAAAAAATATAGTATTACTATCTACTATAGAAAATAATTACTAAGTACCTTATAAAAAGAAGTCTACTATAATTATAAACGGCTTAAGTACTATTATCTTATACTATAAGGGTAATAAGTAGCTTAATAAAAGTATAACTAAGTACTACGAGATTATTAAACTCTACGCTAGTAATTATACTAACGAGAACGATACTAAAAAGGGTTTAATTAAAAAGCTAATACTTAAATAAAGTCTAGTTAATAAAGCTAAGTTATAGCTCTTTAATAACCTTATCTTAAAGAAGTAAGAAGCTAGCTAAAACGTTCTTAAGCTAAAGTTTATCTTTAAGTTTAGTAAAGTAAAGGTAATATTAAGGCTAAATATTATCTCTTAAATCCTTTTTTAAAGGTAAGATAACTAAAGTATCGCTAAATACCTTATTAGCTTAAAAAGATTCTATATAAGGCTTAACTAAAGTATATAAGGTCTATTCTTTACCGCCTTCTATAAGGGCCTAATCGAATATCGATAAAAGAATACGATTAAGTATTTCTTAAATAATATAAAGAACTTTATATTCGTAGAAATTAAATAAGCTATTTACCGTACTTATTCTAAAATAAGTAAACTCTCTTCGTTTAAGATCTATAATAAATAAAGCCTTCTTAAGAATAATTAAGTTAATTCTATTAGGTCTAACTATAATCTCGCTAGGGTTATTATCAAAATAATAAGATTCTCTCTTTCTTATTATTAATCGAATTCGATACTAATCGATATAGTTCCGCTTACTCTAGTATAAGTAACTATATTATAACTTATTAAACTCTTTTTTTACTTTAATTATAAGGACTCTAGCTATATATTAACTTAATATAAGTAACCCTAAAACTAGAAGAAGATTAAATAAAGAAAAGTCGAATAAGGCTACTTAATATCTTATAATCGTAGTCTTAATATAAATAATCTTAATATTTATACTTCTTCTACTACCTCCGCGATTATAGGAAATAATAGCGATAACTAAGTTAAGTACTAGAGAAAACGATACGAAGAGCTCTCTTAATAGATAAGTAACTTAAGAACTAGCTCGATATAAGTAGCGGCTATAAGTACGGTCTTATCTCTTTTTCTTTAGAGTATTTTAGACTACCTATATACTCGTTAGAAGATACGATAATAGACCTTACTAGAAATAACTATTATCCTAAACGCTACCGTTACTTAGAATAAGAGTAGAGGTAGAGCTCTTTAAACGAGTCGAACCGCCTTACTTATACGTTTAATTAGTATTCGTAAGCTATCTTAAAAAGATCCTACTAATCTAATAAGGATATTACGAATACTTAATAACTAAAGTAAATATCTACTTAAGAGATAAGAGAATCCCTAATAATCGACTTAAATTAGATTTAAAGATAGTTTAATACCTAGCGATAACTACTCTACTATAGAAAGATCTCGACTAGATATAATTATAGATAAATAAAAGAAAAATATTAATATAGAAAACTCTAAGTAAAATACTATTATAGAAAATTCTAAGAGCTATTATTTAATAACTAAATATAGCGAGGCTTCTTTTATTAATAACTAAACTATCTATATAATACTATCTATAGAATAATTTAATTAACTTTAAAATTACTAAGTACCGCCTTTAATCGATATTACTACATTTAAATATACTAATACTAAACTATAATATTAAATTATACTATAGAACTAAGAATAATTATTACGTCTTTAATTTAATATAATTAATCTTACTAAGTTCGATTAAAGAAATAAAAGAAAGGGTTTAAAGAAGATAATCTCTATTATCTATATAGAGAGCTAGAAAAGATTCGATATCGTAGATATAATTAGATAGTATAAAGTTATTTATACTCTAGACTAATTCCTAGATAAATCTCTTTAGTCTCGCGCCTAGTTCGCTATATATATATATAGTAGTAGAGTATCTTAACGAGAAAAGAGGTTAATATAAGCCTTTATAATATAGTAAAGTATTAGTTAACTTACTTAAACTTCTCTCTAAGTAGCTTTAGCTATTACTTTATAGGTTTTAATTAATAACGACGATAATTATATTATCGCTTTATTTATTAAGTACTAAGTCGAGGATATTCTTATTAAGAAGACTCTTATTAATAACGAGTTATTAATTAACTTAATTAGCCTTTATATAATAAAGATCCTAGAGTATAAAGTCTACGAATTAAATAGCCCTCTTACTATTATATTAGCCGATAATATATATACGAAGATTTCTTTTTATATCTAGCTTAAGGTTAATATTAGCGGTATTATCGCTTTAATAAAATTCTTTATCTTAAATTAAGAAAAGCTTTATAACCTTCTACTATCTAGAAAGTAAATAAAGAGAGTAAAGATAATTATTAACTATAGGTAATTAAAGATCTCTATCGCTAAAGCGAATAGAATTAGAGTCGCTATACCTTATACTATTTACCTATCGGCTTCTTCGAAGGTATAAGTAGAGATATTTAATAAGAATACTAAGTAATAAAAAAGAGTTAGTAATAAATTTAAAATAGTTAACGAATAAATATATTAGCTAATAGAGGAATTTAAATTAATAAAGTTCGATAATAACTAAGGAAAAGAGTAAGACCTATAGAGAATTAAATTACTCTATAAGTCGATTATAAGAACGAGTTCTTACTTAATACCGATACTAACTTAATTAATAAAGCTAAACTATTAGATATATTAAGGTTTTCGATACGGCTACTAAAGAAGAACTAGCTTATAGCGAGTATACTAATAGATTAAGATAATATTAAAAATACTTAAGCCGAGAGATAGTCTAAAATATTACTTATTTAGTCCTTAAGGTCTAGGGTAGAACGTAAGAGATTATAGAAATAATATCTATAAATAGTATCGTTTTAGTATTAATAATACTCGAATATCTAAGTTAAGATTCTAGCGCTAGCTACTTAATTACTAATACCTATAGGTTCTATCTTTTAGAATAAGGCCGTTAGCTTCTTAACGAACCGTAAACCTATTCGCTAGTAACTCTTTATAGAGTTATAAAAAGTCGTAAATAACTAGTTCGATAATAGCGAAATTACTATTAGTCCTAAAGCCTATATATAATAATAAGTTAACTTAGTAAAGAGGCTATTTTATACTTAAAAAGACTACTTCGCTACTTTTTTAAAGGATATCTAGCCTACTAATTTAATCAAATATACTATAAAGATTCTTTTAAGTACTAAACTAGTTTATTATAGAGCGTTTCGATATATAATAGTAGAAAGAGCTTTTACGAATACTATATTTCCTAATATAAAAGTAGTCGAGATTATTACTAAAGAAAGTAGCGCCTAAGAAGCTAAGATAAAATTCTCCCTAAAGAGTAAGACGATAAGGGTAGTTTATAATTTTATTCCTCTTAACGAGGTAACTATTAAGCTTAAATACTTAATATATAACTTAAATAAAGTACTTAAGACGATTATAGTTAGAGAATACGGCGTATTCTTCTAGGTAAATACTACTAACTTATATTAAGCTATTCCTCTACGCTATAATAACGAATAAAAGGTAGTTATCTTAGCTTTAAGAGGGTAATAGTTATATTAAAAGATAGGCTAGGGACTTAAAGGCTTATTTTATACTTATACGTAGTTTTTTAACTTAGTATTTAGGCCGATACTAGCGATCGATAACTAGCCTAAACTAGCTAAGATTTATAGTAGCGATTAAGGGGTATTCTTTATATCTTTTATAAATAATTATCTTAGTAGTACTAAAACCTTTAAGAAGATATTTAACTTCTTATATAAACGATACTTTCCTCGCGTAGCCTTTAGCCTAATCTATTTAGCTTTTAAGAAAATATTTACTTTTATAGTAAGTCTAGAGATAGTTAGCTTTACTAATAATACTAATAGTCTTCGCTTATTATTAAAATATCGAACTCGAATTATAAAATAGGAAATACTTAGTAATAAAAAGAAGGTTAAAGCCTTTTACTATATTACTTTATTCCTTAAGAACTTTATCTTTAGTAAAGCCGAATATATCCTAATAATAAAGGAATCGTACTAAGTTTAAACCTTTACTAGTAAAGGTTTAGTTTAATATAAATAGGTCGATTAAGATGGATTTATATAGATCTTAAAGTAAAAGAAGTCGTTTTACTTTATTAAGAAGTATCTCTATAAAAATATAATAAGTAGCCTTAACTTAGAACTCTAATATTATCTTATTTATAATATATTAAAGCGAGTCGATAAGGTAATCCTCTTCTAGCTTTATAATATAAAAGGTTAACTCGAAGCTTAAACTAAATATAAAAAGGATATTCGAATTAATATATACCTATTATTTAAATAGAAGAACGTAAAGACTAAGTACTCTAATCTTAAACGTAAATATCTAATTATTATTAGAGCCTTAAATAAGGTAAGATAGCTAGTAATAGGATTTAAGTATAAAGTTAGAGTCTATATAAACTATAAGGAATTATAATCGATTCTTACTATAGGTTAAGATACTTATAATAAGATTATACGCTAGATAAATCGTCTAATAGAGTTTAATTATATCGTCTATTATCGTTTGAATATAAACTTCTTTATTAAAATCGCGAATAGATTATCTCGTATACTAAATAAATACCTCTAAAAGTTTAGTAATAAATTAATAAAGAGATTAATAATAGTAATATTCCTATTATAACTTCGAATATATTCTATTAAAGAAGCGGTACTTAGAGAGGTAATTATACTTAAGTCTAAAGGAGATAAGTTTACTATAGAAAACTTAGCTATAATATATACTATAGGAGGAATTACTATAGAAAAGAAGCCGTAAAATCCTATTATAGAAAATTTATAGCTAATATTTAATAACGAGTTTCTACTATTATAGTAATAAAACTTAATAGGAAAATCGATCGATTACTTAGAATATAGTAAATAGTTAGAGTTCGAATAGTATAATAATATCTTAAGGTACTTACTAGGTAGCTAAATAGCTATCTAAGATATATCTTAAGCGAAAGTTAAAATAATTATTAATTAGTTTAAGAACTATTTATTTTAAGATAACTATCTAATATATTAGGAATATTCGGAGGAATAAAGTAAGTATATACTACCTTAAGAGGTTAAGGGCTATCTTAAATAAGCTTACGATACGTATAGTTACTTTACGAATATTATCTCGCTATATTATTTATAAGATTAAGTCTTCTAGCTCTACTAGATAAGAGATATTAAGAAATAGTATAATATATACTATATCTACTAACTAAATAAACCGAAACGAGAGTTAATAAATCTAAGGCCTATATTATTATTTAGTCTAATATTACTTATAGAGATAGATTTCCTAGGCTCGATTTCCTTAGTATATAAAGTTACTAGCTCGAGATATATACTAGTAGTAGTAGACTACTACTCGAAATTTACTTAGTTATTTATAGCGTAGATAGCGGATTCTAAAACGATTTAACGATATTAACTAAATATCGCGATATCGTTTAGCTTTCTTAATATAATCTTTTACGATAATACCTTATACTTTATAAAGTATAATAGGTCGAGCTTCTTTACTAGTTATTTAATATAAGTTATCTTAGTACTAATAACTTATTCCTTATTAGTAAGATAAGCCGAGAGGTTAGTTTAACTAATTACTTTACTACTACGTAAGTAGGTTCTAGCTTAAGAGTAGAACGAACGAGATAACTAAAGAATAGTAATTTCGAAGATCTTAATTAATATTAATATAAGACTTATTAAAATATATAGTTTTACTCTAGCTTAGATTATACTCGAATATAAACTAGAATATATAAAATAGGCCTTAATAGAGAGAATATATTAATAGATAAATATCTTAATATAGTCGAATTAATTAGAAGCTAAGTAGCTAAGAGCTAACGAAATTAACTTTAGAGTTAAATATCGTTCTAAGAATTATTAAAACGCCGTACTCGCCTTTAGCGAGAGTATATAGAGGATAAAGACTATTCGACGCGCTAAATAAACCTAATCTTAAGAAGGTAATCTAGTAATAGTTCGAAACTATACTATCGACTAAGCTTATAGTAGAAAACTAGATATAAAATAATTATACCTAAAGTTCTTAGTTCGAATTAATAAGTCTAGTTAAATAGTAGAGGTTTACGACCTTTATAGTAATAATTATTATAAGAAAGAATACCTTAATAACCTAAAGGTATACTACTCTTAAGAGAAATTAAGATATAGTAGACTATCTTAGAACTAAATTAAATAATTAGTAATAGCTATAGTTAATAAAAATAAAATAAGAGCTATTAACTTTAGATTTAATACTTAAGACTTCTAAACTTAAGAACGAGTTTATTTCCTAGCTTAAAAGGTATACTACGGCGATATACTCTAGTAATATAATATATTAGCGCTAGCGCTTATTATAAAAAGTTTTCTATAAATAGATTATATATAGCGATATTATAAAAGTATAGTATAAGTATTAATATTTATATATTTATTACTTCTAAAGTATATAGATATAGCTATAGGATAAAGGATTATAATAAGCGCTCTTCTTATTAAGAAGGTCGTAAGTTAGGCTAATTATCGTTAATTTAAGAAATATGATAACTATAGCTCTAATACTAGTAATAGAGGATTTTAAATAAGAGAATTTAACGAAGTATAATACGATAAGAAGTCTAAGATTTCTACTTTAGATAATAACCTTTTAAGATATAACGAGATAGTTATAGCTTAAAAGTTATAGGAAAGAAGGTACTAATAGTAATCTTTGAGCTTACTATAGTTAAGTCCGGACTTAAGAAGGAACGAGAGAGATTTATAATAAAGTTAAATAGCTCTTACTATATTATAGAAAAATAATATAGCCTAACTTTAAATCGGCGAAAAATAGATTACTTTTAAATAATTATTTATTATTATATATATTATATTAATCGAATAAGAACTATAGAAGGTCTTCTCTTAGCTATTAAGTCTTTTTATTATACTACCTTAAGAGAACGATTACTACCTTTAACTAGATCTTTTATTTTACTACTATATTACTCGATTATCGTAACTTAATTTTAAGTTAATAAATATCCCCTTCTAGTATACCTCTTTTACTAAACTTTATAACCCCTATTAACGACTTAATATCCGAGATACTAACCTAGTAGAGTACTAGCGAGTCTAATATTAAGGAAGATTAATATATAGACTTAATAATATCGATAATATATCTCTTAATCCTCTTATTCTTCTAAATAGACCTTACTATTATATACTTACGAAGTTACTACGAATACTATAGACCTCCTTAACTAGCGTAAGCCTAATTATCGTAAATAGGTATTAATTAATACCGAGGAGTAAGAAGAGAGAAAATAGTTTTACTTTAACTTTATTACTATAATTATAACTAGAGAGCTTAGTATTAAAGGCTACTCTTATATTATCTTCTAGAGCGTAGATATTCTCTTCTTCTTAATATCTCTTAAACCTTCTTTATTCTCGATTTAATTAGATCTATAATACCGATACTAGAAATTATAATCGCCGATTATTATAACCGACTATATTCTATTATAATTAACTCTATTAAAGATCCGAATTCCTTTAGTCCTTTATATAACTTACTATCGAGTATTATAAGCTATAATACTTCGCTACTAGTCGTAGCTACTACTCTACTTCTACGATCTTAACCTTAACTACGATCCGATACTAAAAGTAAAAGAGAAATTTTATAAAGATAAAGGTTAGGTAGAAGATTATTAAGATACCTTATTATTAAGTAACGACTATTAAATACTCTTAAAAGAAAAGATCCTTTTATTCTAAGCTATACTTAGCCTCTTCGCGAGAAAGAGAAATTACTAAGTCTCAATAACTAATTTATTTTAACTACTACTAGTTTTATTCTAAAGAGAGAGGATACCTAGTATTAAGAAAATATTAGATCGAGTAGAGACGTTAAGATTATAAGACCTCTTAGTTCTTTACTTATCTAGCTTAAGACTCTACGAATATCTAGTAAATAATAAATACTAGAATAATAACTATATTTACTTAAACGAAATACGATATTAAATAGAAAGTATCTAAAGTCGTATAATATCGATATATTTAAAAAAAGGCGATATATCTAGTATAAAAAACTCGAAGGTAGGTAATTCGTAATCGATAGCGAAGTTATAAAACTAGTTAAGACCTTTAATACCTAATCCTAATACTAAATCGGCTATTTCTAAAAGTCTAAAGAAACTTACTATAAAGAAATTCTCGACTAAAAAGAAGATAAAAGAAGCTATAAAGAGATATATAAGCGAGGGATTTTTATAACTATTACCTCTATTTTCTAAAAAAGCTTCGCTAGTATTCTATATTAAAGCAGTTAGTAATAGGGTTAAAGAACGATATAAGTTAAATAAGAGATAGAAACGAACTAAGCTAAGGAGTAAGATAACTCCTATTATATATTCTATAATAAATATAACTATCTTTATAATATAGAACTAGTCGTTAAGAAGATATAATAGGATATTCTTTATAATCTTAATAAGTCCTTCTCTAATCGATAAAGATATAGATATATTAGCTAAGAGAATTAAGCGAGTTATTATTTAAGGATAATAGAAGGTCGACTTAACTATTAAAGATTTCGATAAACGAAAGAAATCGAAAGCTATTAATATTAAAGTCCGAGATAAGGCGAATATTAATCGAGTTCTTTATAATCCTAATAACCTAAGACTAAGAGAGATAACGATTAACTAACGCCTTCTAAATTCTAAATATCTCTATTATATTAAAGACTTATATTTAAAGATTCTAACGTATCTTAAATATTAATTTAATCCTAAGAGTACTATTATCGACTCTACTTAGTTCTTAAAGGTATATTCTTTTTTAAAGTACCTATAGCTCCTAATAACGTTCTTATTCTATAAGATAATTAATTATTAGAAACGTAATTTAATCTATTATCTCGAGTTCGAATAATATAAAGTAGTAGAAGAATTCCTTTAAGAGATTAAGTAATAAGCCGAAGGTTTATAAGCGAGATCGATTAATAATTACCTTTAAGAATAGATTCGAGTAATAAGCACTAACTTAACTAAACTACGCGAGTCGTTCTTTAACGATAAAATAATCGACTACGAGCCTACTATAAAAAATAATAAATACGATTCTAAGAGATAGTAGAAAAATACAAAAAGTTTTATACTTAAAATTTACGCCTCGGACCTAAAGGTACGAGTAAAATAGGAATTCTAGCGCTAGTAGAAATATAGCTTTTAACGTAATTAAAACTTTTAGTATAATCTTATTAATACCTATTAAGTATCGAAGATACTAATTATAAAGGCTATTATAGAAAATCCTAAAGAAAAATAAAAAGCGAAGGTATCTATTATAAAAAGGCTAACCTTAGTTGATTATCCTTACTATATACTACCTTAAGATACTTAAGCTAATTTCTTAATATTAAATAGAAGTTTTTATAATCTATTAGAATTACTCTAAGTACTAATTTAACTAGCCTTCGATTCTACTTACTTTAAGCGAACGCTCTTTATAGGTATCTTCTTTATCTAATATAATAGAGCTACCTTTCTAATTATATAAGAAATTAGAAGAAAGTTTAATCGAAACTTTACTACTCTTCGTTTACTATACCTCCTTAACTCTTACTAAACGATTTTCTATAAAGAATAGGTCTTAATAGATAAGATTACTTTTAATAAGTAACTACCTTCTTTTAATTAAATTATAAAATAGAGTATTAAGTTATTTAATATTAACGCTTTAATAATTAAGATAACTATATTAGAGAATAGACTAGAATAGAAAAGACGTAAACTTCGTAAAGGAGTATAAGTCTTAGTCGTAAATAACCTATTATCTTTTTCTTCGAATTATAGACCTATATCTATTAGAGATACTTTAAGAATATCTAAAAAGTTAGCCGCCTTCGATTAAGAAAGATCCGATAACTATATAAACTAAAAGCGAAAGTTAGATATAATAGTAAAATAATTAAAGATAGTAACTTCTCGATTTAAAAGCTATAGGTAGATAATTAACGATAAATAGTAAGTTATCTATAATATATTACGATAGGATAATATACCTAAGATAACCCTAAGATAAAAGTACGCTATAAAGAGAGGATATAATAACGTATTAGTTTAATAGAAAAAAGGAGCTCTTTATCTACGGAACTTAATCCCTTAAGAGAGCTACCTTAAATTACTTTATATTAAGAAGTTATACGCTAATAAAGAGGCCTTTTTAAGATTCTACTATTAGTATACCCTCTCGCTAGATTCTTACTTTAGTAAATCGAAGACTACTAATAATAATACTATTTAAGAAAAAATAGTTCTCTTCTTTAATATTAGTATCCTATTCGATAAATCCTTAAATAAGTTAGACTTAATTAATTATACGCTAGTTAATAAGCGTAACGGTCTAAGACTTAAAGTAAGTAAAGTATTAAAAGAGAAGATATAAACTATTAATAAATACCTAGAGTAAAAAGAAATCTAGATAAAGATATAATAAGCGTACGATAATAAACGTTTAACTACCTTTAGCCTTACGCCTTACTCGTTACTAGTAAAGTTTAATAAATATATTATAAACTTAACCTACGTATACTATTTATTCTTAGCTCTATCTTTAAATAGAAATAATAAGCTACTTAGAATATAAGGTAAGAGATAGATCGTTAATAAACCTTAAAGAGATTAATATAAACGAATTACTCCTATAAGAATAATAAGTATACTAAATTCTAGTACCTCTCTTTACGAAGTATATAAGAAGGCTAAAAACTTAGCTAAATTCTTTAATAAAATAGCTAAAGCCGTAAAGACGTTAGTAGATAATATAAAGCTAGTATAAAAAGACCTTAAGGCTTTAGATTAAGTAGAGGCTAAAGAGGCTAAAAAGAAAAAAGCGCTATCTTACTAAAAGAGCGAGGTAGTTATTAAGAAATACTCCTTAATTCTCTTTATCTTATCTAGTCTCTAAGCTATTATTATAAAGATAAATACCCCTTAGAACTAAATAAAGAGCTAAGCCGCTATACTTAAAGCTATTCTTTAATATTAAGAGAAATAGACTTAAGTTAAGTTATAATCCTATAAAGAGATAGTTAAAAAATAAGCTTAATACCTAGAAAAGAGGCTATCTTTTATATTTATAATAATAGAGTAGTTAAACTAATAAGTAAACTTAAACGATACTAAAGTAGCTAAAGTCTCGGCTTTCTTCGTTAAGTATATAATCGACGATATTTACCGTTATAAATATCGTAAGTATATACCCTACTAGAATCTAGTAGAATTAGTTAAAGACGATAAGAAAGATCTATAGGCTATAAGAGAGAGAAACCGTTTATAAAAATAAAAAACGAGAGTATAACTATAAAAGAAAGATAAGGTAATAGCTTTACTATATATCTCCGAAGATAAGGAAGATAAGGAAGGAGTAAGTTTTAGATTCTATCTACGATCTTTAATCTTAACTCCTCTTTTATTCTACCTTTAATCTAAAGATTAGGAGGCTAGAACTCTTCTAAATCGTAGATATTAGAGCGACTAGAATAAAGATAACTAGAAATAGTAGAAGGCTTAATAAGATAAGATATTTATAGAAGTTTTAAGATTAATTAAGCGTAATATTAAGTTTAAAGCTAAATTTAATATTATTAATATAATACTATAGGATATCTAGGAATTCTACCTCGAACCTAGTTACTAAGTAGAAGTAGATAAGGATAGCGAATTAATATATAAGAACCGAATTAGTAGATATTAATTAAAGAGGTATAGCGAGATACTTAATAAATAAAGATTTATTAGAGGAGATATATTAAAGAAATACGTATATTATAATAAAGAGAGAAACTCGTTCTTTAAAGATTAAGATATAAACGAAAATACTAGTCTATTATAGTATATTAACGAATAGAAATAAAAGCTCTTCGAGTATCGAAATATTCGAGACTATAACAACTTTAAAAATAAGGACTTTTATACTTAAAGAGAAAGTTTCTCTAATATCGATATTATACCTTTTATAATAAGAAAGAGAGCTCTTAATAAGAAGATACTACTATACTTCGCTATTACCTTACTTAAAGAGAGAGAACTAGAAGCTCTATAGGCTAATACTAATATAGTTAACCTAGCCTTCCTTAATAACGACCTTAAATACGCTAGAGAAAAATAGGCTTTCTAGATAAAGTACTTCGACCGATTTATATTCGTATACGAATAATACTTTATCTTATCTAATAATCCTAATCTAGAGAAGATAATCTAAGAGGAGATAACTATTATAAAGTAGAAAAGAGAAGCGAATAACCTTAACTCTCTACTAAAGTTCTATATTCGAGAAGCTATTCGATTTAATATCCTTAACTCCCCTCGATATAAGATTAAGAATAAGATATAACTCTATATCGCTTACTTCTAGGTCTTAATTAAGTATCTAGAGATAATTAATTATAATATCAAATAGCTTCTAAATAGTTATATTTATAATATATCTATTAAGACTATCTTTAATTAGTTTAATTTTAATATAAGATTAGAGAATATTAAGGCTTTATAATATACTAAATCCCTCCGATAAATAGCCTTAAAATAGAGAGAGATATATACTAAGAATATCGCTAATCGAGGATTTAATATCGACGAAGTTAATTTATTCTTAGAGAAAAACTTCCTTCTTTAGCTTCCTTCTACCTTAAGATATAAAAGAGGAGGCTTTACTATCGCTAAATATAAATAACTTCGGAAGACCTAGGAAGCTAAAGAAGTTAAGAGATTCTAGAAAGTACTTAATACTTAACCTATTAAAAAGAAGATAAATAAGGCTACTATAAAAAGATCTAAGATAAGATAGTTAAGAGAAGGTAATAATATAGAAAATATAACTTAAGACCTACTATAAAAAGATATCCTTACGAGTATTTAGTAATTATAATAACTTCTTAAGTCTTTTTAATAAGAGAATTATATATACGATTATTTAAGAACCCTTCTTATCGTACTATAGTATAAGAATACTAATATTAGCTACGATCTAGACTAGTCTTAATACTAAAAGAGATAGTCTTAAGCTTTAATATTTTATAATAAGAGGACTTAAAATTTACGAACGAGGCTTTAAAAATTAGAGCTATAAGGCTTACGATCTAACTATAGATACGAAACTTAGGCTATTTATTTTCCGGACTAAGAGCTTAAGTATAAGTATAATTCGCTTAAGACTAGTAACGTTTATTAGGGACTATTCCTAGCGACCTTCTTTAGACTCCGGACTTAGGAGATAGAAGGATAAATAGTATCTTAATCCCTAATTAGGGCTTCTCTAGTCTAATCTTACGGGGGTTCGATAATTTTAGACGATAGGATACTATAGAGCGCGCTTTCCCCGTTTATATAAGGTCTTAATATTAGCGGTTATTTCTAGCCCTTACCTCTTAATACCTTAGATACACTACTACGAATACCAATACTAGTTTATACGCTGGCCTTTTTCTTTCTTACAACGATAGGCTAACACTATTAGACCGGCGGGAAGACCGTCCGTCACCGTTGTCTTAATTAGCTTTGACTTTCCGTACAGCGACGGAATCTGGTTACCAACGTGGTAAGTGGTAATGGATCATCACGTATCGTCATAGCGAAGCTTTACAAGCTTTCGGAACCATGTCATACGCGGCACAGCGACAGTCCAAGGCGATTCATTCTGGACCCGCTACCGCAACCGCTATGCTAAGTCTTGCAAGGTCTGGCTTCGATATTGTCAATTGTATGCAACGCTCGACGTCTTGGGGAGGATCACAGGTACGTCCAAGAACTTTGAAACGAATATGAATGGAGATTTAGAGGTCAGGGGAAAACTGCGAGTCCCCCAAGAAGGTGCCATCTGTTGCACCCCGGAGAGGAGCGCCCCTATTACTTTCCAAGCACCCCTACCAAAAATCCTCGACAAGTCGCCGACGTCCTCGTTCTCACCGCTAGGCCTATTGAATCATTATCGGGACAATTCGCCGTCATAAAACACCCGGGCACCGCAGCAGTAAGGGGCTAGGACCAAGAAAAGCGGGAGAACGGGAGGCCTAGTGAGTATAATAATTGTTCGACGGTGACAAGGCGGCCGCATATCTAGAGTCAGTATCACGTCCTTGAATTCGCGCAGCTTTCGCACCTTTTTCGAGGCTTGGAGCAGCGGGAACACGATGTAGGAGAGCGTTCGCGCCGTGGTCTACTTACCTGCGCCAAGAAAGACGGCTGCTCCTACTGTGCCTCGTTTCATGGAGAAAGGACCCAGGAAACGATCGCTGTTCCTCGGTCGTGGAAGTCGGCCATGTGTAGACGTCTGCGCTGAATTCTCGTCAGATCCGGCCGGGACATCCCCGACCCTAGCGCCGGCGTGCTTGCTGAGAGACACGAAGAGTTAGCAGCATCCAGACAAGACAGGCGGTAGCATCGCCGCCATTCCGTTGGACGCCCCTCAAATTGTTGTGCGTTGATTGGAGCTTGTTTCATTTCTTGGGCGTGTCCATCCGCTCAATGCACCATTGTCCTCCTTCAAAGGGTCTTGGGTGACTGCCAAGAGCATACTGGCTGGTGGCGCCCTCGATCAGACCAGCACGGACTGTGGTTGAGGTTGACAACCTCCGATGCCAACAGCTTTGAAAACGTGCTAAGGTCATCTCTGCCTATTCTCGGATGACAATCTCCCAAACAGTAAATGGTGCGTTTCGTGAATAATAGGTTCACGCCGGCGGGTCGCTTTTCGTAGAAGTCACAGCTCAAAAGCTGGGAAGATGAGAGACCCTTCCCTACTCGTGTGTCTACCAGTGGGACCAGCACAGTCCGGTCCTCATTTGCGTAGGTCTTTTCTGGTAGTCTGGGTCGTTGGTTTGGGGTTTCGAAAGAATTGATGCGTTCAACTGGCCTATTACCCATGTAGCTCCTTGATCTTCCAGAGTCATTTGACCTCACGGCTTATATTGTAGTAAGATTCGTACCATAGCGACGGGCTGCAAGCTTCTGTCTGTCGCAATTGGCAGGAGGGTTTCAAAATCAGTAGATTAGTGATAGCACTATATGATATCGCTGCCTTAGCATCAGAAAAAGAATGAACACCTGTTATAGGCCTTGGCTGTGGTGTTACAGCCTTCTCTTGGTGATGACATGAATGTATTGCGCAAGGGTATCAAAAAACTCAATCTTAGACTCGAGGACTCTCGAACATGCACAGGTTTTCGAACGACACTCAGCTCTCATGACTCAGGTGCGATTGGCCTCGTTCACCAACAGTGAAGCCCAAGCGAAATGATACAGCATCCTGGTCATGTTGTTCTAAACTTTGGGCGCAGCGGCCAACGCAAATATCTGGTGCGGGCGTAATGCAGTAGAGGATGGATGCTGATGGGTGTCAGCTGAACGGCTGGGCAAGCATATCTGCCAAGCTACCTGTGAACAATCGGTAGAGGTATTGAGGAATATTGGGTCTTATGATGGAGGGCGATTCCAGGTGATCGTCCAGGTGTTCTGAGTCGTGCAAAATAAGCTTTTAGAAGTGCGCTCCTAGCGTACGGAAAGCGAGATTGACGGCCGCCGATCTGTGACGAAAGGGCTTGCTCCTGCAGTCTTCAGGCACCCAAAATGGAAGACATGGTGATATTTTGAGCTGCTGGTCGCAGCTGATCCTTGACGGCTGTTGGGCGGACCTTACGCGAAGGAGGGCAAACATCATGGACGAGGCTGACTACGCAGCTCAGCTGCACATTGTCGACCTCCACAACTTTGACGCCGTCCATCGATCCATCACTCCTTTTCGAAGAATTACACTCTCGTTTCCTGATGCTCGTTCAATAACTTGCTTATCTTGTTCAAGAACAAGATGTCGTTCGCTACGCGGTCGTCTGTAGCCATTGCGTTAATATGGTTACTTGCCTGTACGTTCGTTTTCGCAAACCATGGAGTCAGAAGGCAATCTCAACCTCATTATGAAAATCTTCGAGGTGGTATCAATGGCACGCGGCCAGCCTATTCGAATCCAAGTTGCTCGTATTGGCTTGAAGAGATCGACCACCAAGGCATAGCACCTTTTCAGAACGATTCATCTTACGAAGTTTTTCGAAACGTGAAAGACTTCGGCGCGGTGGGTGACGGCATCACAGACGACACCGCTGCTATCAACCTTGCCATTAGTCAAGGTGGCAGATGT
>Ga0066648_10000922_pt1 | contig 17581 bp, 12 predicted proteins | sample CryGeyCG12114_NA_FD_59537 | JGI IMG/M metagenome (GOLD analysis project Ga0066648, IMG submission 59537) | Groundwater microbial communities from aquifer - Crystal Geyser CG19_WC_8/21/14_NA | ecosystem: Environmental > Aquatic > Deep subsurface > Groundwater | place: USA: Utah: Grand County... | reverse complement strand
CCCGAACATCCAGAACATCCCTCGTGACAAGGCGATCCGTCGCCTCGTTGTGCCTCGTGCTGAGGGTCGCACGATGATCCAGGCTGACTACTCGCAGGCTGAGCTTCGAGTAATGGCCTGCCTTAGCGGCGACCCGTATCTCCAGTCGCTCTTCCAGCCGGACAGCCCTGACTTCTTCGACAACCTGATGCCGATTGCCTTCCCGAACATCGACCTAGCGTCGCTATCCGCAGGTGCTCGCAAGCAGCTACGTGCGAAGCTTAAGGGCGTCATCTACGGCATGAGCTACGGCCGACAGGCCAAGGCGATTGCTCTCTCCCTGACCGAAGAGGACCGCAAGAATCCTACCACGGTGCAGGAAGCACAGATGATTATGGACAACTACTTCAAGCAGGCACCTCACCTGTACCAGTGGCGAAAGGATGTGACCGAGATTGCTCTTGATCCAACTCGTACTTTGGTTAGCCCTTTCGGGCGACAGTACCAGGCGGAAGTCGTCACCTCGCGTAATCGACAGAACGTCGTGAACAGCGCGTTGGCATTCCTGCCGCAGAGCACAGCTAGCGACCTGTGCGTCGTGGCCGCAGAGAACGTACAGGCCAGGTTGCAAACCGGCCAGTATGGTGATACCCTGATCGTAGCCACAATTCACGATGCTATCCTGCTCGATACCCCGGACGATCAGATCGAAGCAGTGAAGCCGATGGTGACTAACTTCATGCGGCAGGCAGGACGTGACGTGTTCGGTGACCTCGTGCTGTTCGATGCCGATACCAAGGCCGGATCTAGTTGGGCGGAGTGCGGATGAGTAACTGTCTACATTACAACTGTGTTGAGGTTGGTGAACTGTCTTGTGGATGCTGCATTCGTATCGAGTGTGTTGATTGCGGCTGGCGAGGCACAGAGGAGCTACCAGATTGAAGCTATTCAGCAGCACAGAGGAGATTAGTGAGTTCTTCGGACGGAACCTCAGTGCCCGAGAGGAAGGGCTCTTCGAGCATTTCCTTGCCACCGGTGAGAAGCCGTTGGTCGGAGGATGCTGGCACTGTACGGAGAGCGTCATTCGGACGCTCTGCGGGTGGGTGGAGCTTTACGAGAAGATGGTTAAGCGAGGCGAGGCATCGGATTGGAGGGAGAGTGGGGCGACTTCTGCTGAATTTGGACTACCCTATGGTCCTGATTGGAGTTGACCCAGGGGGCACGACCGGCATTGCTGTCTACGATGTACCTTCGCCTGACGAGCTACCCCGCCTCGCTGGTTATTATCAGTGGGCGGACTCCTGGACTATCGCAGCGCAGCTAATGGCGCTTAAGTCTAAGGTTCAGAAGCAGCGACCGGATGCACAGGTGGCATTTGTGGTCGAGCAGTTCGACAATCGACCGGGGATCGTAGACCCCGACTTCACTCCCAAGTACATCATCCGCGATATCGACCGTGATATGGCGAACGAGCAGGTGTTCTACCAGACACCGAGCCAGGCTAAGAACTTGGTTAAGCCCGCACATCGCGGCACACCTGACGGACTCAAGCGGTTCGGCTGGTATCAGGTAGGCATGGGCCACGCTAACGACGCGAGCCGACACGTCATCGTGTTCCTCGTAGAGAAGCTGCACCACATGCCCACCATCCTAAAGGGCTGGCCCCGGAGAGACAACTAATGAATCCACGTAAGCTTACGAAGGCAGACCTAGAGTCTGTCGCTGGTCTACCTAGTCGTCAGGCTGCCGAGCAGCTTGGCGTCGGCAAGTCCACGGTCAACTACTGGCGTCAGCAGCAGTCGCTCGGTGTGCTGGACGCGCTACAGCCTGAGGCTGGGGCGACTCAGCTTGAGGCTGTGGGCGAGGGTGTGCCGACGACTGCGGCTGAGGTCACTGACTTCCTCAACAAGCGCGGCATCTCTCCTGTAACACACCGAATTAATTACTCGTTCGGTGGTTGGGACAGCGGGGATGAGGTATCGCACTCCTTCAAGGCTACGGCGTCTCCTCTGCCCCCTGCACCGGCTGCTGTGGACTGGTCTGAGGCAACAGAGCGCATCCGTACCTTCGAGTTCATTCCGGCTACCAAGGAGTTTCTGACGGACGTGGCTGTCATCCAGCCGACCGACTATCAGATTGGCAAGACGGACGTGAACGGCGGCACGCTTGAGTCCACCGGTCGCGCGCTCCAGTCGATTGCCAACTTCGCGGAGATTGTTAAGGACAAGCGCCCTCGTCAGATTGTCGTGGCGAACACGGGTGATATCATCGAGAACTTCTGCAACACCAGCAGCCAGCTAAGCACGAATGACATGGACCTACCGAATCAGGTGAGCCATGCTTTCGCACTAGAGCTTGAGATTCTTAAGCAGCTTGCAGCGCTGGCCGACGAGGTCACCTACGCTACTGTGCCGTCGAACCACGGTCAGTGGCGCAGCGGTCCGAAGCAGAACCTTGGCGACTCGCACGCTGATTGGGGTATCGCTATCGCTCGTCAGGTGGCTGGGGCTATCAGCCTCTCCGCTATCGACAACGTGACGGTACAAATTCCTGTGCAGCACATGGAGTCGATGACTATTCAGGCAGGCACAACGAGGATTGGATTGGTGCATGGACACCAGAAGGCCAAGCCAGAGTCTATGGGCGACTGGTGGGCTGGTCAGGACCACGGTCGAATGCCCACATGGGACGCTGACATTCTGCTTGTTGGACACTTCCATTCCATGCGGTTATATCAGAGTGGAGATGGACGATGGGTGTTCGTCGGTCCTTCGTCTGATCCGGGTAGCTCTTGGTACGCTAATCTTACCGGTCATACCTCAGTGGCGGGTATGCTGACGTTCTTCACGGAGAACGGCGCGTGGAGTGACCTTGCCATTGTCTGAGGAAGAGGAAGCACTCATCGGCAAGGTGGTTAGCCTTGACGGAGTAGCATTCATTTGGGAACTTAACGAGCAAGGCAGAGTTCAGCTTTACATGCTGTAGCAACACTAAAGGCCCGGAGCAATTAAGCTCCGGGCCTTTAGTGTAGATACGGGATCACCCCCTATATCAAGTGCCTACATTCGTATGCTGTAGAGTTCTGATCGTAGTTGCTCCTAATCGTCGTCGGCGTTAGCAGGGTTCACCGTCTCTAGTTGGGCGGTGCTGGCTCCGTTGTACATTGGGCTCTCGCCGTAAGGCACATACGGAACGTTCGGGTCCTGATAGCCAGCACCAACGGCGAAGCTGCCAGGCGCAGGCTCAGCAATGGCCTGCGTTAGAATCTGACGATCGAACTCACTAAGCTGCACAGTTACAGGACTCTCGTCCTCCTGATTGACCTCGGACTCGATAGGGGTTGTGTCCTCTGCAAGAATCGAGCCGGTGTCCACACGAACATCCACACCAAGCTGCACAGCTAGCGCGTGTGCGATAGCCAGCGCGATTAGCACGATGTAGATGGGCTCCCAGGCTCCGCCCTCAATGACTACCTGGAATAGTGGGAAGGCTGTAGCGACAGCGGCACCCAAAAGAGCGGTGCCGGTCTTGAGTACACCCTTCCACTTAGCGTTGACCAGCGGGAAGATGTACAGCATTACGCCCGATAGGGCGACAGCGACAATCTGTGCACCACTGGTGAAGTCAAGCATCCCGCTAGGGATAGCAACGACCGCAGACAGTACAACGATGATGAGGCTGTTAATCCCCGCCATGTACTTCTGTAGAATCATGTCTCACTCCTTAGGAGTCGAGTGTAGCACTAACTGGGCTGGTGGGCCACTACGGCTAGCTCGGCCGTCCAGTCAGGGCGCTTGGGTGCGCCGGGTGGGGTCGGATATGCCCCTTCGAGAATACGAATGTGCGCTAGCATAGCTCCGTTGGTACGCTGTAGAGCTTCCTTCTCGTCTTCAAGAACACCTACACGCTTCTCCAGCGCGTCAATACGAGCCCACATCTCGGGCCACGTCGGAGGGAGTGGTACCTTTGCCTTGGTCTTATCTCCGCCGCGACGGTTAATGATGACCCAAAGTCCCGTGACGCTACCTCCGAATAGGAGTAGCAGAAAAGGCAAAAGAATAGGCCACGCGGGGCCTAGTGTAGCAATGAGGAACGCAACCACTTAGATCAGCCCCTTCCGCTTAAAGCTGTAGTGCGAAATCAGGAACACTGCGCGCACAGTGGGGATGACGCATAGGTTGATTAGTAGGAACGCGACTACGAATGCGTCGCGGAAGATCAAGCTGAGAATCAGCACGGCCAGGAAGGATACGAGGACCGAACCCCCAATCGCCTCGATGTAACCCCAAACCGGCTTGAGTGTTCCAATGAATCCGAGAATGCCGCCGAGGGCTACGAAGGCTGCCCACACGGGCTCGTAGCCAGCAAAAGTGACAAGGCTGAGTGTAGGTGATCCGACGATGAATGCTGCCAGGCCGACAATGACGAACATGAGGTACTTGATAGTAAGCGCCCAGCGGGGTACCGCAATAGGTTCCCAAGCTGTACGCATAAAGTGTTCTCGTGCATCGCGGTGGCTGTTCTTGCCGCGCGGAGCATCCCAGTCGTAGTCTTCCATGCTTACCCTGTAAAGTAGTTAGCGGTAATCTGAATTTGCTTACCGCCTTCGATCTTGGCATTCGGGTATGCGTCTACAATGTAAACATTTCCGTCTGATTCAATGCGGCAGCCACCAGTTCCAACACCTGGGCCAAAGTCGAACGTTGCATAGATACTACCGGCTGGACGAAACGCAGTGTTATTGATTGTGCATACGATGTTGTCACCGATGTTACCAAGGGTGTTTGCAGTTAGTGTGACCCCCGAGCGAGTAGCACGGAAGCGAAGCTCGACGTGCTGACCAATCTTTCGCATCCCGCCCTTTAGTGCAGTAGACCCACTATTGCCGGAAGAGTCTGCAATACCGGTCCAACCTGTTGCGAGCGTAAGACCATTCAGTGTCCAACCTGAATCGGAAATTGGAACAGGCGTAAGTGCGGTTCGGATTGAAGCAAAAGCAGCCTGCACACTGGTCGCCTGGGCAGCGAATAGCCCAGCAAGGTCATCGACCTCAGTCTGGTTATCCGGGTACCAAATGTTATCCGGTGTAGTGTTAGGCATAGTGCCTCCATTCTAGCATAAGAAGTTAATCAGTGATAGGTGACTGTCAGCTTCGGCGGGCCGGACTGGCTGGCGCCAGCGAAGTATGAGTAGTTAGTAGTAGACCCAGAAACACCCAGCACAAATGATCTAGCCGCACCGCTGGAAAGGTCACTACGAATGCCGGAGTTTAGCGTAATCGTCTTCGTTGCCCCCTTGGCAAAGGTTGCAGAAAAGACGTTACTTGCGGGCGCGCCGATGCTTCCAGGTGCTAGGTCCATAGAGCCTGTGCCTAGCTGGACAGTCGCGCCGCTGTTCGAATACGTGTAATTGTTCTTTAGGGTTAGCGTGGCAGAAGTAATTGACTTACCGCCGACGACAGAGTTCAAAGAACGGCCACTGCTGTCGCGGAACTGCCCCATCCATGAGCCCATATCGGAAGCGCCGTGGCCGTAGTACATAACGTTGGGATTGGACCACTGCCCCCCACCAGAGACTGTTCCACTACCGCCCTGATTCCAGGTCTTTGTGTCCTTAGCGTAGAAGGTAGTAGTCTTTGACGTTGCTGTTGTACCAGTTGATCCATTACCAGCAGGAGCAGAACCGTTGGCCACGATATTAACAAAATTACTTACATCAGGAAGATTGTCTGCGCCATTACCAGGGCGATTAATACTGTTAGCGCCAACGTCAATAATGGAGAGCCCACGTGAATAACCGAACTCGCTAAGCTTCCAGTCGTTTGCGGCGCTTGCACCAGAAACGTCAAGCTGCCAATAGATAGGCACACCGGCAGGCATGGTACGCTGCTGGTTATTGAGGGCTGCCCCAAGGGCAGCCGTAAAAATCGGTGCCTGGGTGACGAAAGAAGCTGTTGCGTTTGTTGGCACCAGACCACGACTAATGTTCACACCAGTAGTAATGTTCGTAATGGGTGTGGTAGATACCTGCAATTCAAGATACATGTTCGCATTACCTGGGTTGACCATCTGTAGGCCGCCGCTTTGTAGGTTGAACATGTACTGGCGGCCGTCTTCGAGTACGAAACTATCCTGTGCGATACGGAAGCTCGCGTAGCCTGCTGGAATAACACGGTCGTTTAGCGATTGCCAAGTAACGTCGTAGACCACGCCGCGCGCTAGGCGGTCAAATAGCGGTGTGTTTGCCGCCCAAGTAGAACCGTTAGGCGTAGAGTTGAACAGCGAAAGCTGGTTAGTTAGATCAGTCAGCAGTACGCCCTGAATATCAAAGCCATTATCGGTAGATACACGCTCGAATGCACCATTACCGCTTTGATCAATAGCAGCGACAGTCTGTGGTTCTGCACCCGTATTGTCCACAATGCTTAGGTACTGCGAAGCATTCGTTGTGAGGTCAACGGCTAGCTGGCCGTTCGCATCGAATAGCTGTAGGCCCGAAGCTGATAGCTGAGCCGCCTGCCCGCTGTTTTCTGTGCCGCCAATTACTTCTGTCACGTGCACAGCGGAGAACATCCCACCGCCCGTGCCGGGAGACTTGGTTTCGATGAACACATCGTAAGCCGTCGAGCCAGCAGGCGCCAGGAAGGTATAAGCGCCCGGTGCCTGCATAATCTGATAGCCGTCGATCGTGCCCGCGTGCGACCAGCGAAGCACTACCTGCCCACTGCCATTGACGCCTGTGAACGTGCCCTCGGACACGACAGACACGCGGCGGCTGGTGGGCAGTGTAAAGGTGTTGGTGATCCAGAAGGGCTGTGTGCCGCTTCCAGGGTTCGGTGCTACGATGCCATTGGCACTAGCGACGTACGCCACGTTGCCACCAGCGGCGCTGATCTTGGTCGTGCCTGCAATGACCGAAGCCCAGTAAGCACTGTTAGTAAGTGGCTGAGGCACACGATCAGTGCTGCTACCCTGAGGTACGTTAACGCCAAGACTTAGCTTGTCGGCAGTAATTGCACCAGCGGCTAGTCGGTTCGTGTCGATCGCACCGGCTACGATATTGTTCGTTGTAACTGCGTCGGCTGCAAGCTTACCCGCTACAATCGTAGCAGCAGTAATCTTGTTGCCGTTGAGGTCGTTAATCTTAGCATTGTTCACCGCAAGGTCCGCGATCTTTGCAGTGTTTACGGCCAGGTCTGCAATCTGTGCGGTCCCCACAACGGCATTAGCAAGAATGCCAGAAGCAGCAGTAATCGTACCGGTAATCATCTGGCTAGCAGAAATACTATTTGCACCAATACGGTTAGCGCTAATTGTGCCGGTCGTGATATTACCAGCGTTGATTCCGGCGCCGATAATTCCACCGGATAGAATCTGCGAAACCCAGGCAGTTCCGTTGTACTGCCATTGTGCGACAACTACGCCGGTTGTATCAAGCTGTAGCCATAGGTCACCATCGGTATAATTACCGGAAACGCCTCCAGATGTTACTGAGCTTGCTGTCCATGTGCCGTCGCCGTTGTCTGTGACATTGGAAGTAGCTGTCCATGTGCCGTCGCCGTTGTCAACAAAGTCAGTGCGCGACCAAGTACCGTCGCCATTGTCTCCATCACTTGACTGCACAACAGGGGCGGTAGTCGAATAAATGATCCGGTTCTTGCCGTTAGCAGCAGTAACAGCGCCATTAGCGTTCTGCAATGCGAGAGCAGCCTGCATGGCAGCGGAGTTAGCCGCAGTGCTGGCTGCGTTGGCGGCTGCCTGGCCTGCGGCTGCTGCGTCGGCCCCAGCGGCTGCTGCGTCCTGCGCATCGGCAAGTGCCTGCTTCACATCTTCATCGAGTGAGCCAAGGTCAACACCCTTGACTGTGATCGAGGCTAGTGCAGATGGCGCACTATCGAACTTTGCATTGTCCGTTGTAATAAGGTAGTACCAGTAGGTAGTGCCGACCTTTACGTCAACATCGACTACGGAGCCGTCCTTGCGAATGTACCCACCGACCGCTGCCCAGGGGCCGGTCTGTGAGTCGCCGCGATATGCGCTAACGTGATTAAACCCGATAGCGGGTTCCATGAGTGCGCCGACTGACCCATCGGGCATATTGCCGTGCACCAGTCCGTCCCAGTAAATTGTGACGGTGCCGTGATCTGTGGCAAGCGTAGGCGCACTGGGTACCTGAGGCACACCAACCGGCATGGAAGGGTTAATGGCTTCCTGTGCAGCGGTCTTTTCGACAACGCTGGAAACGGCTGTATGTGCTGTAGCTGCTTGCTGCTGCGCTGCCTGAATGTTTGTGCCGATGGTCCGCTGAGTACCGCTGACCTTAGTTAGTTCCTCGGTTGCCCAACGGAGCCACTTCATGTCTTCCGGTGCAAGGTTCGGTAGGCGTGGTGGAACAGCCATATTACCCTCCTAGCAGCGGAGTTCGTCCAAACTGCTTCATAGTCATTCCGGCATACTGGGCGTTAAAGTCAGCGATCGACTTACCTGCATGCGCCTCGTTAAAGTCTTGGATCATTGTATCACGAATAGCGGAGAACACAATGCTGCTCTCGTTAATAGTCGTGTTAGCAATTCGCCACATGGCGTTATCATGCTTGAAGCGCGCACCTGCTACGTTACCGAATACTTGATTATCGAAGAAGGTTTCGATGGTGTCAGTTTGCTGTGCACGGTCGAAATCGGCAATCGTCTTGCCTGCCCACTCCGCATTGAAGTCTGCGATAGTCTTACCGTCGTAGACGCGGTTGAACTCTTCAATCTTGCGGTAGATTACATCTCCAGGGCCACCGCCTGTTTGGTTAATTAGCGTAAGCGTTCCAGAGATAGTATGACTTTCGCCCTTGTACCGTGACGCTACATAAATACCTACATCGTACGCATCTTCAAGACTAGAAACGTAGATGTTCTCGACAGTTACACCTACGTCGCTCGCCGTGCGGTTTGCAGCAGCGCCGGTCGGCAGCGTAAGAATTTGAGGATCAATAAGCACGCCTGTTCCGACGATACGAAGTGAGGCATAGTCCTTCTCACTTTCAGCAGGATTTGCAGATGCCTTGTTTGCTTCGGCATCTGCTTCAGCGGCAGCCTTAGCTGCATCCGCCTTAGCATCCTTCACGGTAGTGTTCTGAATAATCGTCTTTGTTGAACCAGCCGGAGAAGCTAGGAATGAGTCAACAGACGACCACTTAATTGTACGCGTATGATATGCCTGGTTAGCACCCCAGTTGTATTCTTCGAGATGAACCGTCTTGTTAGTTGTGTCCACAGACTGTACGTATGCGACGTGACCATAAGCGCCAGCGGAAGAGCCGAACCAGGCAATAGCGCCAGGGACTGGCGTAATTCCTGTAGCACGACCGGCTAGCTCCCAGTCGTGCTTCCAACCAATGGCGTTGCCATTGGTCTTTCTGAGGTTAGCCCATGTGTACTTCCAAGGTGCCTTAGTTACACCGGCGTCACGGTTGATACGCCACGCCACGAAATCTACACAGTCACGATAAGAATAACGTAGCGGTGATAGACCATTGACGGGTGCATTCGGCCACGGGTAATCGTTCTTAGCCTTTGGGTACGTGATAGAAGTCGTCGTACTGGTCGTCTTGGTAGCCGCAGCCTTAGCGGCTTCCTTTACCGGAGCCGTTGCCGGGTTGTCAGTTGACCCCGGTGGAATAATCGTGTTATTAACGTTACCGATTGTCTCCTTCATGCGACCGGCAATACGGTACGGTCCGTGGTACTGGTCAGAGGAACCAGTGATCTTGATGTGAATAGTCTTGGTATCCGCACCAATGGAAAGCTCAATCTTTCCACCACCTGCGGCCCAATTCTGCGGTGTCACAACCGTGTTATCTACAGCGCGCACAGAGTACACAGACTGAGAACCGTCATAATCCTGTGCTACATCATCGACGCACACAGGCTGGAGTACGGACTCGACACTAGCAGTGAGCGTAATGTCATCTTCAAGAATCTGTCCGGCTTCAACCTGATAAACCTGCGCTGCCCCCTGCTCTTCGGAAGTGCGTGGGTAAATCACCTCACCGTTAACCCAGAAATTATCGTAGTAAGTAATTTCTACGGCCTTGGCAATGTCAGACTTTTCTAGATCAACCTCAAAGTCTGTGCGGTGATGAATACTTGTAGTAAGCGAGCGCACAGCGCGGAATACAATTTGGGTACCAACGAGTGCAACTTCTACACCGTTGGCAGCGCAAAGCTGCTTAAGCTTAAGCCATGCATCGTCTTCCCATCCCTGAGCAGACACCGAAATATCTGAAATAGCCGGGTCGAAGTACACGTCATTAACAATCGCGCCGATACTTAGATAGTAACGAGCGACAGATTCAAATGTACCAGTAACCGGCTTAGCCTTTGCGTTACCAACGAGTACCCCGAGGCGACTGTCAGCCGCAACACTGTTAAGGCCGTTGCTAATTCCTACCTTGGTTACTGTGCCAGAAGTAGTACCTCGGAAGGCGTCGTCTAGCTCAATATCTGAGTCAAAAAGCAGAATGCTCTTTTCGTCAGCGGGCAACGCAAACGAAATCGTGCCAACGCCACCCTCTGTGCTTGAAGCGTCAAGCGGGGTAGCGTCTTCTTCAACTGTGTAGCCGGTAAGATTACTGGCGTTAACGCGCACGGGCTGCGCAGGCAGCGGTAGGCTGATTGGCGGAGGAGTCGGTGCTTCAACGAACTTACCAGTGACAATTAGCGAACCGATACCATGCAGATCAACACTGTCACTGTACCCGCGAATAGCAGTCGTTGTAAGTGTGCCGCTACCGATGAGGTCAGCAGTACCAACACGCACAATACGCGCTACAGTAGTAGCGCTTAGTGCACCACTACCACTCAAATTGGCAACTGCCCCGCCAGTTACACGCGTGCCCGCAGAGAGCACACCAGCCCCGGCTAGTGCAACGGTCTTCGTAACAGACATGTTGGCGCTGGCGGCGCTAAGTGCACCGTTACCTGAGAATGCTGCAATCGCAGATGCGCCGGAAAGGGCGATACCTGTAGAGGTAAGGGTACCCGTGCCGGATAGAGCGGCGCTCGCTCTTGGTGTGGCAATAGTAGTTACTGTAAGCGCGCCCGCCCCAGAGAATGACGCTGCGGTCGCGGCAAATGTCTGCGTACCCGCAGCTAGGGTGCCTGTGCCAGAGAGAATAGTCGTACGGCTGATCGCAGTGTTAACGTTAACACTTAGTCCGCCTACACCACTTAGAGAAACATTACTTACAGCAACGGGGGCACCCCCTGCGATTAGTGCGCCAGCGCCCGCAAGGTTTGCTGCTGTAGAGGCAGCCTGGGTGGTTACACCCGTAGCTGTCAGGGCGCCTGTGCCACCCAAGATAGCGTTAGCTGCACCGCGCGGCACAGTGGTTGCAGCAAGAGCGCCTGCGCCTGCTAGGGTCGTCGTGAACGCATATGCGGGCTTACCAGAGACAGTTAGCGCGCCGGAGCCCGAGAGGGCCGCTGCTGTTGTGTAGCCGACCGCAATGTTCGCTGTACCATTGCTTGCTGTGGTCAGTAGCAGCTTAGGTGCAGCAAGTGTGCTGTCGTTGAAGTTGTTGCCAGAATTTGTGAACGTTCCAGTAATGCCAGTGCTGTAGAACCCGTTAGGCGTTCCGCTGCTGTTCTTCCAGTTAACACGATTGTTCGTAATCGTGATGTTGGAGATACCCTGTCCGCCATCGTTAGCGGAGTAGGCGTAAATACCTACGTTCGAGGTTGGCAGGCTGGGGCTGTAGACCTGATTGTTGTCAACGGTGATGTTCGAGCCACCGGCGACACCGATACCCACCTGCCCTGGAGTGTCCAGCACATTGTTGCGCGCGATCTGCCAAGAACCGCCACCGTCACCGAGCATGATACCGGAGCCGGAGTACGAGATATACCCGTAGTTGGCGAGCTTGTTGTTCTCGACAACAATCGGGTTGGCCTGTGTACCGTTTGAGTTATAGATCGAGATAAGGTCTTCGGTGTCACCGCTGAACGAACCCTCGTTGTGGTGGAACCAAAGGCCAACCCCACAACCATCGGCCTGCAAGATGTTTGCACGATGCGCGCCATTACGGTCGTGAGGACCAGTGACGTTGTTGAAACGGTTGTAACGAATTTCGATATTGGTGCAGTTAATCAGGGTAATACCCTGAGAAACAGTCTCAAAATCATTCTGTTCAATGACGATGTTCGAGCAGTTCGCAAGGTAAATGCCCGATACATCGTTACCAATGTCCGCGAAATACTTGTTGGAAATAGTGCCGCCGTTGACACCGTTCCATGTAATAGGCGCAGAGAGCGGGCGCTTGCTAAAGATAGAAGTGTATGCAGAGCTAGCGGCCGGAACGGACCCGAGCGTTAGAAGACCACGACCATTCAGCGCAACGCTGCCAGTCCAAGAAGTTACAAGCGGGGCATCGACAGAGGCAATACCGTAGGTATCACGCACGTATGCATGTACGCTTGCACGATCATTAGCCGTGAGTACGTGGTCATAGATAATGACCTCAAGAATTGAGCCCTTAAAAGGGCGTGATGCACCGGGGTGGTTACCGATTGTGAAAGTATTGTTGGTTGTGCCCTGCGTACCAGCATAGCCTCCACCTAGGCTGGTACCGTTCTTGAACATCGAGTTAGAACCGTCGCCAGGCAACGCGACAGTGAAGACCTGTCCACCAGTAGTCGGGGTACCGTTGTTCGCTAGAGCGCTACCACCCCAGACCTCATAACCTGTGTTGCCGTCAAGCGACATGGCAAGTTCAAAGCCACCAGTGGCAATGATCTGCGACTGAGCAGTAGCGGTCGGTGCCATGACAACGATCGCAGTAAGCGGCTGATTTAGAACCGGCGCCGCTGTACCGCTGTACGCAAGAATGTCGTCGCTGCCGTCAAAGAGTACACCGGGGCGACCGTTTAGTGCATTAGCCTGAAAAGTCGGAATGCGTGTGCCCGAAGAGGTAAGGGTCAGCCCGCCTACGTCGAAGGGCGCACTCGTGACGTTACCACCATTGGCGACGCCCGTGATGCTAGAGGCACGCCAGCGGTGAGTAAGGCCCGTACTCACAGCTAGCGCGCTAGCGCTAGGTGTGGTCATCGTGCTTGTCGCTGTGCTTGTCAGCGTACCGGCACCTGCCAGGCTAGCAGCGCTCGTGTAAGCGGGCGTAGTGGTGCTCTTGATCCCAGTGGCCGCGAGCGCGCCAGAACCCGTTAGGCTGGCAGTACCGGTGTATGCGACTGTGTTCGTACCCTTAATGCCCGTGGCAGCTAGCGCACCGGAGCCTGTAAGGTTTGGGCTAGCAGTGTAGGCAGGCGCCGTAGCAGCACCATATTGTGCTGTGCCATAGCCGGAAAGGTTCGTAATCTCCGTAGCCGTGAGAACGCGATTCCACTGGGCAATCTCAGCAATATCACCATTGAAACGGTTAGCTAGGTTGCTATCTTCTCCAATGAACCATGAACGGTCGTAAAGCGACTGCGGGGAAGTACCCGAGCCAGCGGCGATACCGTTAACGTTAAAGGCCCAAGCTCCACTGTTGGCGTCATATGTTGCAATGATTACAGCGAGCTTAGCGGCTACTAGGGTCGCGCTGGAAGTCGCAAACGCGCCACTTCCCGTAGAGAGCGAAGGCTGTCCGTTGGTTAGCTGCAACTGCAAAGACGGAGTGTTACCACCACGAATTACCGAAGTACCTGATAGCGCAGCAGAAGTCGGAACAACAACTGCGAGCAAAGTCTGGACAGCAGAGGCTCCGGCTGATGCTGTAGCAGCTAGGCCCATAGTTCCATCGAGGCGTGCTACTGCATGCCCGTTAAGAACAGCGGTAACATACTTCGGTGGGTTCGAGTTACCGTACTGGCTAGTGGAAAAACCACCTAGGTCCGAATTCCACGTCGTAAAGGTGCTACCTGAATTAACACCTGTGATAGTGTCCGCACGAAAACGCGCGTAAAGATTAGCGATTGTGGTTGGATCGAAGGCCATAACACGTCCCTAAATAAACTAAGGGGCTGGCTAGCATATAGCCAACCAGCCCCAGCAAAGACTAATGAATCAAGACTGCGTGTACGTTGCCGTAACTGTGTAAGTACCCTGCGATGAGAACGTCTGCGATGTAACTGCTACAGAATCCTGCACGTCAGCAGTTCCAGCAGTTCCAGCGGTAGTCACCCCAAAGAAGGTAACAGTTGCACCAGAGGGTACATCGAATGCTGTGGCAGCAGACTGCACAACGCCGTTCGCGGCGGTACCCCAAGTTAGTGACTTACGAGCATAAGCAGGTGAGCCGCCTGTAACTTCACCGGTTGCAGTACCGGCCGTACCGGGATCGGCGGTGAAGAGTGCACCGTAAGGACCAGCCGCCTTGTAGGCATTTGCTAGCGCGGTCTTCATAGTGTTATTGCGAACCATTAGTTCTCCTGTAGGTCTTCGATCGTGACTTCATCCCAACGAGTCTTGGCGTCAGTCACGTAACGGGCTAGGTCGGATTCAGGTACATCATCCGTCGCCACGAATTCCCAGCCCGTACCGTTCTCACCGGTAGTGGCGTTCTTCATGGTGACTCTAAGCTTCTTTTCCTCCATACAGCGATGTTAGCATAAGTTGCCTAAGGGCGCAACTTACTTCCATCCTTCAGTTTCGACTAGATTGACAGCGATACCCACCTTGTCAATAGCTGCGCTGTAGTTAGTGAGGGTCGGCTCTTCCACGAACGAGCAACCGGAATTGCCCTGCCCAGAAATGAACCCGCCCTGCTGAGGAAGAGAGCCGTTCGGCAGCACCTGTGCCATGACACCCGACAGCCTGATTGTGCCTGCACCCTTTAGCTGAATCAGTGCCCCACCATAAGTGTTACCGTTAACGCGGGTGTCTACCCGCACCGGGTCCTGAACAGTGCGCAGTGGCACAGCGATAGGCAGACCACCAGTGAAAGGGCCAGTTGTCGGCGTGACCTGCACACCGGCAGTTCCAGTGGCTGATCCGTGTGCGCCCACCCATAGTGAGAAGCCGAACGGAATTGGAATCCACACCTGATTGAACGGGTTGCTACCGTCATACTGATAGGTCGCCGTCAGTGCCGGATAGCCCAGGTTGTTCGGGTCAGTCTGGAGCACAGAGGGGCGGTCCTCATCGTACTGACCAGCTAGCAACGGAGCGTCTGCACTGGCTAGTGCGGGTGTAGCGAAATACTGCGGCAGCAGGTTCTTGTCCATAGCGAATGGATCGAGGAAGTACGTCGGACCAAAGCCGTACACACCGTCAGCGTAGTCGTTGATAGCGCGAATGTCGTCACGGCTCTTAAGTGTCCATGTGAGGACATAGCCCTTAGCGCCTGTGGCTGAGCGACGAACGAACTGACCACCATTGAGATAGCCAGCCGTCGCCGCAAAGCCGCGCTTGCTTGATTCGTAGTTGATCTGCGGTGCCGGTACCCACTGCATGTAGTTGCGGTTACCGAAGTACATCTCGTTGTTGTAGATAGCCATTAGCCGTTTCCTCGTCTCGACTGCGCGCGGTACGTCGTGGTTGTTGCTCCTGCGATATGCTCAGGTGCAATCACGACTCCGATGTTGTCCGCGATCGTCTGTAGAAGGTGACGGTCGTATGCGGATAGCTCGGTGATCTGGTAAATTGAAGAGCCGCGCTCACGGGTTGCAGAGGTCTGCACAGCCGCGCTCGTGCTGTCATAGCGAGCAGCCCCGGCAGTAACCTGCCCACCGGTTGCATAACCGCGCGCACCGTAGTTGATCTGATCGAGCAGCGAACGGTACTTACGTGCCTGCGCAGCGCGGATGACGTACTCACCATTCGACAGCATAGCAGGGATGCTGTCGCTAGTGCCGGAGCCCGGACCATAGACAGGACCACCGCCAGCCTTCTTCTGATGAGTCACGACATTGACCACAGCTTGCCAGCCGTGAGAGATGAAGTCACCGATAGCAGAGAATGCACCAGCCAGGTTAGCGCCGACCTTGATCGTAGCTGTGCGGCTGTCAGCGTATGCCTTGGCGGCGGCAGCCTTCTCCTTGGCGGAGTTGTTGTTACCGTCAATCTTCATAGTGCCCTTGGTCTTATCGGCGTTAGCCTTAGCCTGGGCTGCCTTCTGCTTGGCAGTTGCGTTGTTACCGTCGATCTTCATAATGCCGCGCTGAGCGTCAGTATAATGCTTAGCGTCGTGCGCCTTGCCCTTAGCCGGACCGTTGTTCGCGTCAACCTCGATGATGCCCTTGAGGCGGTTGATGTACGCCTCGGCGTCCTCACCCTTCTTCTGAGCGGGGAACTTGTCACCCAGAATAGTGATCGTAGCCTTTAGGCGGTTGGTGTAGGCAGCGCTGTCCTCACCCTCCTTGCGGGCAGGGGCACCGTCAGCACGAATCTGGATCGTAGCCTGTAGGCGATCCATGTACGCCTTAGCGCTTTCACCGTCAGCCTGAGCAGGCACCTTGTCACCGTGAAGAGTGATGTAGGCGGTCATAGCGTTGACGTAATCCGCCGCGCTCTGGAAGTCCGCACGCGCGGGGGCCGTGTCACCACGGGCCTTGATGTAGGCGTTGATCCCGTTAGCGTACTCAGTGAAGTTAGCGAAGTCGCTGCGGGCGATAGTCATGTCGCCCTTAGCCTTGATGAATGCCTCTAGGCGGTTCAGGTACTCGGCAGCAGTCTCGCCGTCCTTCTTGACAGGAGCCGTGTCACCGTGAATCTTGATCTTGACCTGCGCGGTGCCCGTGGCAACGTCCAGTTCCTTCTTCATCTGTGCGATGGTGTCGGTGATATCCATGCCGTTAGTCAGGGCCTTGTTGAATGCCTCAGCACCCTTACCGCCCGCTGCCTGGTACGCCTCGTAAATCTTCGGGTTACCGGCAGCCTTCGCCATGTTCGCAGCGATGATCGGACCGGCGTTCACCTTGTCCAGATATCCTGCTAGCTCACGGGCAGCGTCAGGGCCACCCTTAGCCACAGAGGCGACCAGCTTGGCAGGCAGCGTCTCAAGCTGCTTACCGTACTCGGTGCCGATCGTGTTCATAATCGTGGCGACGTTGCCCTGGAATGCGTTAGCCGTAGCGAACTGCTTGTCCAACGTAGCGTAGAAGTCGCTCAGGTTAGCGGTCGCCACTTCCTTGAAGTCAGCGACGTTGTTGCCAGCGGCAACCCACTTCTGCTTAGCCTTTTCGTTAACGGTGTCGAGCACCTTCGTGTACTGAGCGTTGAAGTCAACCATGCCCGAGTACGTGGAGTTAACAGAGTCAATGAAGTCACCGGCTGCGTCCGAGCTACCCTCGAATGCGGCGGTCGAGTCCTTGACTGCTCCAGCCAAGTCCTGCTGAGCCTTCGTGGCACCGATAGCACCGGTCGCCAGCTTGTACATGTTCTCAGGGTTAACCTTGAGGTTCATTGCCTGTAGGCGCTGTGCAAGAGACGCGCTCACGTCACCCATGTGACCAAGCGAGTTGTCCACAGCCTCACGGCTAGCACCCTTGAAGAATAGCTGGATTCCGCGCACAGCGTCGTCCATGTCGCCATTGTCCACGAGCGTGTTAAAGCCGTTCTGAACCTTGTCCAGCCCAGCAGTAATCTGACCGAAGGTCTTGTCGCTCTTCGTGCC
>Ga0066648_10000920_pt1 | contig 17584 bp, 11 predicted proteins | sample CryGeyCG12114_NA_FD_59537 | JGI IMG/M metagenome (GOLD analysis project Ga0066648, IMG submission 59537) | Groundwater microbial communities from aquifer - Crystal Geyser CG19_WC_8/21/14_NA | ecosystem: Environmental > Aquatic > Deep subsurface > Groundwater | place: USA: Utah: Grand County... | reverse complement strand
TTCCCATCAACAAATTATTGTGTATAGATTAGAAAAACTCACTAAGAGCGCGGTTTGCAATTTTTCTGTTAGATCTTACTCCAGGAAAATGCATTGCGCAGGGGAAGACGAAACAGATTTTGGAGCTTCCCAAAATGAGCGGCTGTGTTCTCATCGAGTCTATGGATAAAATCACGGCTGGGGATGGTGAAAAACGTCATGATTTGGTTGGCAAAGCGGCCATTTCCAATGCCACTACATGCAAGGTATTTGAGCTTCTTAATACTGCTGGCATCAAAACTCACTTCATCAAGAAAGCATCAGAGACGGCATTTGTGGCCAAGAAATGCGACATGATCCCTATTGAGTGGGTCACCAGACGAGTTGCCACTGGTTCCTTTTTGAAAAGAAATGAGGGCGTCAAGGAAGGATTTCGTTTCAATCCACCCAAGCAAGAAACTTTCTTCAAGGTAAATCTTACATACTTCACTTTTGACATCAGAGAATCTACCCTATTTAGCAGCTTGAAGCTATTTAAAGCAAATTTCAAGATGCCAAAAGATTACCAGGATAGATTTTATGGGATGTTTTCAACATTTTATTATGTATAGGATGATGCCAATCATGATCCCCAGTGGTCAGAAGAGCAATTGATCGCAAATGAGTTGAAAGTTGGAGGAATCGTCATTGGTCGTGATGAAATAGACTTCATGAATCGATCCACACTGGCCATTTTTGAAGTCTTGGAACGTGCTTGGGCCTCAATTGACTGCGCATTGATCGACATGAAAATTGAGTTTGGTGTCTCCGATGGGGAAATCATGCTTGCCGATGTAATTGACTCAGACTCTTGGAGACTTTGGCCCTCCAATGATAAGAGGCACATGAAAGACAAGCAGGTATATCGAGATTTGAAAACGGTCACTTCAGAAGCTTTGGAAACTGTGAAGAAGAATTTCCAATGGGTTGCTGAGAAACTGGATCTTCTTATGCCGCCTCCAAAAGCATTGGTAAGTGTGTCGTAAATAAATTTAAACTAGTTTTTACTGTCTTAAACTGTTATGCATGTAAGCAATGAAAAACCTACTTCTCATGTTGCCCCAAGAGATTTCTGAACTTTTTATGTACCCATTTCATTTTTCTATATCATCAGGTTGTGGTTTTCATGGGCTCTGAATCTGATCAAGAGCATTGCAAGAAGATTGCAAATACTTGCAAAGACTTGGGTGTGCCTTGCCAACTACGTGTCTCCTCAGCACACAAAGGAACTCAAGGGACATTGTCCATTCTCTCTCAATACGAAGGTTCAGGAGTACCCACCGTGTTCATTGCAGTTGCCGGACGATCCAATGGGCTGGGGCCAGTGCTTTCAGGCAATACCGCATATCCTGTCATCAACTGTCCTCCAGTGAAGGCCGACAATGTGGACCGGGATATTTGGTCTTCCTTGGCTGTCCCTTCAGGTCTTGGATGCACGACAGTGATGTACCCTGAGGCAGCCGCATTGGCTGCTGCCCAAATTTTGGGTCTCACAGACCATGTCATTTGGTCTAGGCTTCACGTCCGAGCTCTCAATAATTACTTGGCTTTGAAGGTTGCGGATGAAAAACTGCGAAATTATTAGGGGGATGGAATGAAGTGATGCATGACTTACTACCAATATTGAGGGATGAAGATTTAATCATATCAAATGCGTTATTATTGCGTTTAGCTTTTATTATGATATAGTTACTACAACAAAAGTTTGTATATAGGTTATTAAAATGTATGAGTTTCAATGCATTAATAATAAAGTTGCTCTTTGACAAGTTATGAGGGAAGTATGTAATACGCATTATTACTCGTATTTTTTGTTTAGCTATGTTTTTTCATGTATTACTTCTATGTAGAAGTCTATTCCAGGCAAAAAATTTGGTGAATTCACAGGTTTTGTGGTTTGCAGTAGTGCGCATACAAAGATAGAAATGAATGACTCACTAGCGAACGTAAAAAGCATTGTAATGAGCCTCTTTATTCACCGAATGTCTGATAACAGTTTTGGACTATCTAAAACTCTCAAGATACTGACAATGAGTAGTATATGAGACACTGATTGATATACAATATAATTCTTTATATAATGAAAGGTATAAAAGCTTCGAAAACTTAGGCTACCGTATTTCATTTCCATTTTATCATCCGCTTTCACGACCAAATCACATAGAACATAAATAATATGTTAAATGAGTTAAGGAATAACAATTAAATGAATCTCATACAAATAAATGCTGATCACTAATAAATGACTATTTATTAATTTTAATAAATAAACAGTTTTAGTGACAACAACAACTGAATAGCATATAAACTCTCCAAACAAATTCATAACAAACAAAGCTTTTGCTATGCATTTTCCAATCTGAAAAAAGCAGTAAGCAGTACTTTAAACTCTGCATTCAAACAGGCAACAGGCCAATAATCGTAATTGATTCCATAAATATTTTATGCATAACTTAAAAATACAATAAATTAAATAGACAAGATAAATGGATTGTAACAAGATAAGGATTTCTCAGTTCAACTATAATTTGTCAGTGCAAACAAAAGAATATAAGTACAATAATAGGAAATGATATATGCAATCAAATCTGCAACGAAATGATAACAGTGAATAGAAATATATTGGCAGGGAATTTCAACTCTAGAACGAATAAATATTATCAGTCCTGTAATTTACTAATGTAAACGAACGCCATAGGTTTTAAAATGTCGTACATGAGATACGAGCCTTCACCACATTAACTATTTTTTAATTCTATTCTATAAACAACATAGTTTTTGTTTGAATCCATTTTTGTCCAGTTCCTCATTTGATGAATGAGGTTATGATAAACAAGTTTATTGCAAGTTATGTCAACTGACTACGTATTTATGGGGAATACACACGCTTTCTATGCAGTCTGCAGTACACTATACAGAACTGGGTTGGATGTGGATGCTAATCTAGTGGAAGCCCACGTACGAAAAAAGATTCATCAATGTACAATACGATAACAAGCATGTTTTATCCATTGAAAAATATCTTCAAACTGTTATTGTAGCCAGTTTTCGGCCTGCATATGAAAACTATCATTTTTAGATGTAAGATTTTGAACAATCTTTGAACATTGGAGTGGTGTAAAATTGAGTACATTCGGGAAAATTTTTGTTTCCAAACATGTCTTCGCAAAATTACAAGGCAATTACAAGCTTAGTCATTGTCAGATATCCGACACAATGCATACATCATTACGTGTTTATCATTATGTAACCACATTATCGCATTTTGCAAAGCATCTTTAGATTATATTGTATCACGACTGGACACCAGGTTGCAATAAGAACTGCAATGCCGTGTAACGCAAAATTCTAAAAATTATGAAGTCCCATATATTTACCTAAGGTATTTAACGTATATATAAAGATTATTTGGTAGCTAATAGTAACCTACAACAAAATATATGTTTTCCATGTAGCATGAGCAACAAGATCAAAGCAAAAAAAGACTATAAATAGTTTCGTTTACAGATTATCATCTCCGGGCTATCACAAAAAACACGACAATGGATACATCGCAGTAGTTAGTTTCGTTTGTTGAGTGTAACGCCAGTTTTTTGAGCAATGCATTTATGTTAATTTAACTTCTACAATGTATTTTTAGAAAGGAAATCAGAAGTAAAACAGAAAACTGACTACATTTTGAATGATTTGAGACCCATAGCTTCATAAACGGCAAACTGAATCCCATCTTTTTGTTTCAGACGTGTCTTTCGTTCTCGATAATCTGCCTCGTCCGTCTGAAAATGCGAGCAACAGAAAAACATTAGTACTATCTGACAACTGGCAACTTCATTTTCAAAAGAATAAAACACAAAATTTATTCAATCTGTCAATTTTACCGCAAGCCAAGGGTGCTCTAAAATTTCATCAGCAGTCATTCTGAAGTCCGGGTTCGGTTCAATCATACGTTCAATAAGGTTTTTGGCATCATCCGAGATTTCATCCCACGGATCTGACGGAAAGTCAAAATCCCCAAAAATTATCAAGTCAAATAGATCTTTTTGCTCCCCAGTTGGACTCACAAAAGGAGGATATCCACAAAGTAAGACGTAAATTATCACGCCCAGAGCCCAAACATCAACTTTTAGACCATATCCGGTCTCTGCTAAAATTTCAGGAGCAACGTAGGTCGGAGTTCCACAAACGGTGAATAATGGTTGTTTCACGATTTGTGCTAATCCAAAATCTGCTAACTTAATTCGCCGCCTTCCATTTTTAATCCAAACCTATAAAAAGTATGAACATAAACAATGAGCTTAAGCTAGTCACATAATAATAAACAGCAAATAACTGATGGGCAATAAATTAATTAATTACCAGTAAATTTTCGGGCTTAATATCACGGTGAACAATGGAACGTGAATGAAGATAAGAGAGAGCAGATGCTGTGTCTTTTGTCATCGAAGCGCTTTCATTTTCGGAAAATTTAGTGACGTCGGCTATAGCATCAAACAAATCTCCTCCCTGTAATAAAATTATAAACCAAAATTTAGCCTCCAACAGAAAAAATAAAAACAAATCGGAATCAGCTGATTCACCAGAATACAAAATCTTACATCCACTAGCTCCATGACAACATATAGTTCGGTACTAAAATCGTATTGCTCCATCAGCAGTATGATATTGGGATGTTGAATCATATTCAAAATTCTAACTTCATGTTCAGGCGGAGCATCCCGTCCAGTGTCTTTAGTTTTGTCAATAACTTTTAAAGCAAATTTTTGGCCACTGATGCGATCAGTACATTCTCTGACAACAGCAAAGTTTCCATCCCCGATCACATCTCCAACATAGAATTTATCTAAAATCGGTGTAGGAAAATGGCTTAGTGGAATGTGTTTAGGATGATGTGACGAAGAGTTGGTCGCAGAAGATGGTTGAGAAGGAGCGGAGGATTTTGGTCGTCTTTGTGGTGATTTTGAGCCTTCAATTCCTTTAGGTTTCAGTGACTTATGGGTAAGATGTGTCTTCACAAATGGCTGAATGGATTTACACTCTGCGACAAAAACAATGTATTTAGTGCTATTCTAAGCCGATAACATATCATTTGGAAACAACTATATTACATTACTGAAATATTAACCTTCAAAATCTAAGTCAAAATCCTCTGAACAAACGCGATCATTTGGAGAGGCTAGAAAAATATCTTCACTACCAAAAAAGTCTTCTAGGCAAGTAACCTGTAAATAAAAAGAATTAGTTATCTTGGTCCAATTACATACCAAAACATTTCTAATACGGATCCCTATAATACAACCCAATACCTCTTTATGACTATTGAACATATACACACGACGAATTGCTCCCCAATCCGGTTTAATGGCTGCAGTCATGTCAGTTAGAACTTGATCATATGATCTGGCAGTTTTCTTATTCAGAAGGAATCTTGATGCTTTACGAGGCTTCATTCCATTTCGAATCACAGTGACAAGTCGAGGCCTTACAAATTCTCGTCGAGAGGTCTCTGCTAGGAATGCCATGCAAAGAAAACATTACTGACTGAACATTCGGGTTGTAAAGTCTAACTTTAAGGTTTTATAAATTCATAATAACTTTAGGTCTTTTACCTTGTTTCATTTTGTCGATATTAACCGTACAACGCTGTTTGGTATGGTTATTCGTCCCTCGAGACACCGGAGTTGTGGCGTCTCCACTGCTATTTCCATTACATTCCTTAATACTATTTCCATTACTATTGGGAGTGATACGTTTAGGAATCCGTGAAACCCCAGGAGAAGGTTTCTTTACGGAACAGGAAACTGTTAATGATGAGACAGGCCGAGGTCTAGTCGAAACGTTTTGACGCACTCGGAGCTTCGGAGAATTAAGGCTACGAATATCCGTATGGGAGACGGTCTCATTTGGATATGTTTTGAGACTTTCCTCCAAGTCCCCATTGTCTGCAAAAACGGCTGATTTGGCTAAAGTAGCTCTACTAATACGATCCACTTTGGTTCCATTACTCTCCCTCATGAGGCTATGCGACATTCCCTTGCCACTTCCAAGTTGCCCATACGGTAGCACTTTGAAAGGTTCGTCTCGACTGCCCAGCACGATTTCATCATGATTGAACACTTCTTTTGCCGATGATAATACTCTCCCGTTCAGATCAAATATCTTTGAGATGTGTTTCTGTGAGTTCACTGTCCGGTTCAGTTTGAGGATCAATTTGGACCAATCTGAAACCTGCTCTAGACTCAGATCGATCACTTCGTACTCCAATGGTGATTTCCCGTTATGATAAACTTTCAGATGCTTGCCACAGTCTGAACTAGTTGACAGAGCGTCTCCCTTCATTATTATTCCTGAAAAGGGAGCCAACTGACGACCTCAATGTTACAGCTTTCACTGACAATTTCATCAAATTCCACGAGCTCCTAATCGCAGTGTGCAAACATTGACTATCGTCAATTATGAACTTACTATATTCATACCTAATGATGAACACGAATACCGATTTAGGGATTCCTCTCCCAGAATGGAAAACAAATTGTAGTCTTCAGACCCAAAATTTTGAAACTTCAATTTGAATGTCAATCTTGCATTTAAGTCCAATTAATTCCTACATCGATTTCGATAATACAAATTTGCACAAAAACCGTTCACTTTTAGATTCAAATTTCTCTCGCAGATGATTTAACGTCCTCAAACCAATTCGGCTTATGAATACATCTAATTAATCCTACTTAGTTGTTAATGTCTACGAATGAATGACCCTATTTATTTCCTACTGTGCTATGAGAACACCAACACCATACAATTGAGGGAGACTGGGTGTATGTGATGTGTGATGTGATTGAATACCAACACACTCCACACACTCCACATATTTCAGTTTCAGTATAGCATATCCCATACATTCTACGCAATAAAGATGAGTCAGTATTTTCTGTATTATTCAACCCATTCAATTTTCAATCCAACACATGAACTGACTGTGAGCTCAGGCGTCCAAGATAATGTGGAATTTTACAGCCTTTTTTGGATTTTCTATGTACCGATGATTAACAAATAAATACTATTACTGAGAAAGAGAAATGCAATAATTCTTACAATTCCGGAAGGGAATATTAAATATTTTTAACCGTGTTTCGTTACCTGTGTTGAAAACTGTAATATGGTAGTTTGATCAACAAAGCTATATACAGCAGTTAATAAATGCAATTACTGAATTTCGGTCAATTTGTGTCGGACACACAGACACAGTTGAATTAATTACCTTGGTAACTGCTTAGTTCGTATTTAGTCTGCATGCCTAGTTAATTAGTGCATTCGACTCGGAGTCAGTTAGCTAGCCAATGTAAGCCATGTTTAAAGTGATCAACTCATTTGAGAATTTTGTCTATTCCTTTTTAATATTGGGATTGGATCGTAAATTGAAATAATGGTATATTTAACTCTCAATAGACTTTGAAATTTTCAGATTGACATTATGAAGTTCAACTAATTTAGATGCATGGAAATAATTAATGAAATGGTTGTATTAGGCTTAAAATGATAGCAAAAGTTACTGTCACAATGAGGTGAGTGAGTCATACTCATACTAAATGTGTTAGTCTACTGAACTTACAACATGTCACCATGTTGAATAAAATGTATTTGAAACTTGAGTTGGTTCTCTTGACATATCATACTTTAACTACACCATATGTACATATTCATTTTAGGGGAAAAGTAGTGAGTTTAATCAAGAACTCCTGTTAAACATTTTTATGTGGAGTTGCAGATGCAGAAGCATATCGAAGAATAAATAGATTATTATGGCACGGGCACAAACCGTATCATTTGCTTTTTCGAGCACGCATTCAGTTTCTTGTTCCTAATTGACCTCAGACCATCATCGAAAACACACCTTTGAACAATACTGTGCTCCAATATATGTACATTCTTTTTATTTCAATAAAATACAAACACTTTTCACATTTTTTGAACGATTTCTATAAACTTGTGCGGGTGATAAAATGTGAGACCGTTTTTTGTGCAAAGTAATATTATCTGTGTGTTGCCCAGCATGTGCGGGCGGAAGAGTGATATTATTCAATATTGATTGTGATAAACATGTTCTTTCATTAGGCAAATGCTAATTTCATCAGTTCCAGTATGACGATGATGAATCCCATTGTTGTTTTTGTGTTTCTGACAGCAACATTTACGCACAATTCAATTCAAGGAATTAGTACAGAAAATGATGATGACTTTAATACTCCGACGTGGTCATCAGGTGGGGATGAAGGTAATGAAAATGCTCGATTTTTCCATTCCTTCCTGTAGAAAATCAATTTTAAGATATGGATGCTACACCAATTCGGCAGCACTAATAAGCAGGCTAAATAGCAATAGAAATAATTCTGTAGGATTCTTAAGCATATGAATTCCAGGTGTTTAAATCAGCTGAACAAATGTCAAACTTGCCCTCAAATGCCTTGTCAAGCTTTAAATGGCGTAGGATAAGAACAAAGATTTTGTATGGTTGTAGCTTTCAACATGCAAATACGTGTACAACAATAGCAATAAATTACGATACTTAAGCATGCAGAATGGTACGGAGTAAGTTTTTCTATTCGTACGAACACATGGCAATCAAATATATTTTTATTTTTCACATTGTTGATTTGGATGGGCAAACGTGTATTGAATAGGGGAGTCACCATTCAACTATAATTTGAAATTTTACAATTTCTGTAATATGTCGTAGATAGCATTTCCCTATAAACCTTATCAGGTACGCAAAAGAGAACGTACAGTATTGATTAAAAACATAATTCTCGTTGATTTTTTTCCTGGCCTCGGACTCAAAAATATGGTTTTTTCACGTCTTGTTGACCAGTGCGTTCTATTTATATTTTTTTAGCGATAGGTGTTCTACATACAAAGTTGTTTTGTACACAACAAATCTACTATTTACATGCTAAGTTCGAATGGGCAATACAACTATGTATTGTTTTTAGTGCTATACTATGTTCGCAAGAAAAATCAAAGAAAGATCAGTTGCAGATTGCAGCATACTGACTGCGGAGTGAGACTTGCAATTTAGGTCTAGTTTGCACGATGAACGGGTTTCGACGATTGCATTACTTAATGCGATACGGTGCATGAAATAAAGAAGCTTTCAAGTTTCAAGCCGTTGGTAATATGGTCATGCTATTCTTATTTTCATGCACAAAATATGAACTTATATAGTTTACTGGTACAATTCCCAAAAACATGATAGGGGTTTAAAGTAATTCATGTAACATTTCAGTCATTCATAGACGCGTCAATTAGTCCTTCCGTTAGCGGTCGATTAATCCTGATTACCACCTATGGTAAGGGTATTGAGTACTATAAAAATATAGTTGCAATATCCCACGTCTTAATAAAATAAACATCCCACAAATTTTATACTTTCAATTGATTCGTACGTCGCCATAAATAAAGCATCAGCAGGCCAGCGGTACACTGGGGCTGCATATATTTGAAAAAACCAGTTGGACTTCACAGGAGGGGTTCATATGAAGTAAAAATAAGAACTGACTGACTGAGTCAGCAAAATTCAAGACCCTATGATTAAAATAGTTTGAGTTCGGCTAGACATTAGCTAGAAAATTGATATGCTACAATTTGAAACAATATAACTCCCATTATTTCTATACGTACAACAAGTTGGGGCTTATTTTAGAGCTTTGAAGTGGCTTCTCGTAAAATCGTAAAAAGATTGCAGCAGCACCGCAGTATATTGGATAAAAAGTTGACATTTGAATTCGGGAGTCAATAAAACAGTAGTCTAATAAGAAGTGCAATTTTTTTAAGACTTTACAGGCTAAATATGATGGTTTCCAAAGCAATTTTGTGTGTAAAATGCAGCCACTTATACAGAATGAAATCTTTTTACGATTAGATAGCGATCAAGAGAGAGAGAGAGGGGTTGTTAGCATATTGGTATGAATAAAGAAATGATAATTAATTCACTGAAATGAAACGCGATGAAGATCGTTTTAGATCATAATAGCAATATTAAAAACACAAGATTCACGTTTAAAAGCTCATTAAATATATTTTACGTTTTCACACTATATCCGTACGTACGTAGACTATGTAGAATTTCACTTGGACGTTTATCTGATTTCGCTTTTTGACACAGACACACTTAAACACACTACAATTAACCGATTATGGGAGCAGAACCTTGATGCATGCAGAAGCATTTTATACCTGGTCATTTCAACATTTAATGAGCACAAATATACTTTTCGTGCAAGTAACGCGAGTCAGTTACACACTAATAGTGTTCAGAATATAGTTTACAACTAATTTACTCATTGAAGGTAGATCTCTCATAAAAATGCCATTCGCATCTTGAAGAAACAATGTAAGACAGCTACATGAATACATGGGTTTTTGTAGCATGTTATGTGCTGCTAAAGAAACTTTTTTTTATGAACAACTGCCAAAAGATGCTTAATTGTAGCTCGCACTCCTCTCGTTTCATGCATAAGTTGGATGAAAAGAAACTCAATGTATATTCTCTCCTCTGACGATAGAAGTAGATTACTATATAAATCCGTAATGACTTACTAAAATGCAAATGCTACATTAGGAGCTCATTCTAATGAAATAATTCGTTGATTTAATCAGAAAATCAAATCGAAAAAATTGTACTAGAGTTCATGTTTTACATGGCTTATTCATTAAAATTTGAGTAGCACTAATCCTGATTAATACTCTAAATTTATATTGGAAATGAGCAGTATCCTTTTACTGTGCAATTCATATTTGCTTAAAGTTAATAGCATGAGTTTAAATAGCATAACGAAAAAATATGAGGAGGCTAGAGGAGGTTTTTTAAAGCAAAGTCAAACTAAAGCATTATTAAACCGCGGATGATAAAATAGACTTTTTGTTCAAATTCTCATGATAAAAATAAGAGAAAAAATGATGTTTCTTACTCTAACCCTAACCATTATAATCTGGGCTGTAACCAAGTCCATTCCTAAATAGTCTGTTTTCTTTCTTTGAGTTGTCATCCTGAGTAAATATAAAAGCTGTATCTAAATATACACTCATCACAATGGTATTTATTAGTTACGGCATTGAAAAGTAAGTGGATCTAAATAAAAGAGAGTGAGACCCCAATCACTGTAATAAAGATAATCAAGTGTTTATGACACTCGGGTCTAATATAGCAGTAAAAGGTTGACAAAGAAGAGAAAGTGAATTTGACGTCCAAAGTCCACCCCACCATTGTAATTTTCAACTCACATGTTCCCAGTCAATCACATGATCTCTTGCATATCATGAATATACAGCTACAGTCAATTTATTCAACCATTGTTTACGTGCCTTGGCTTGGGTTACACACACGCACAGGAGAACGCATGATGATGATACAGACAAATCAAGCCATTGCCATGTTTAACTTCAATTCAATTATGCTGTTTGCATACACCTTACATTATGAATTATCAACGCTAAAAAATATATTCCATGCATACATGGCCTCTTCAAAAATACACCTACTTACAAATTCATACTGCTTGAGTTTCAGGAACGAGATACAGTAAAAACGCGACCAAAAGTTGTAGAATTAGAATGTACAATTCTTGTGTCATTTTTTATGTAAATATGTGATGTTATTATTACGATGATTTGCGTAGCTCTAGTTTGAAAAACCATTCTTCCCACTATTATTGCATTCAAAACTAAAAAGGAAACTTTCAAAATATATTCGATTCGAACGCCCTTTTGGCCATGCAACTGTGAGACTGTGACTGATGAGCACAGCATACCTTTGGGAACATCAGTATACGTTTTCACTGGTTTCACTGTAATATAATTGCTTTGCATTTGCACCCATCATGATTTTATGATGCACAATGCACTACCGATAGATGTCAATTTCCCCGACTATCCTAACAAAATTCTTCTATTATTCAATTTCAGGAGCCAACGAAATCAGCCAACTTAACGTAACCAAACCACCGACAAATCCACATCCAACTAGTTTCCCTAAATCATATTTCGCTAAGCCAGTAGCCACAGTAACAATCGCAACAGAAAAATTTGTAAACCACTCAAAACCATCCACAACCCCCATGTCAAATGACGACTACACCACAAATCCCACACTCCAGGAAGTCGAACAAACAATGGATTCCCAAAATAAGCAAATCAATATACAACCCACACATGAAATGGAAAATTCCATGGATGAAACAATGGAGGCTGTAGGCAGTGAAATGAGTAACAGCATTTACAACAGCTCGGAAGAGGAATCTACAGAAAACTATGATGACTACATGGCCCCTTTGGTTCAAAGGCGATTTCTACCCAGTGAATCTCTACCTATTCCTTTACCATTAGTTAGCTCCCAAGAACAAGACACAATAAATCCATCCCTACAAGAGAACGATGCGGAAAATCCATCAGCAAACGACATTTTGCACACAGAACGGAGACGTAGGATTTTTTCCAATCCTAGACCACAAATAGCTTCCGAAATAGTAGTGGCTACCCCAACGAGGAAACTAATTTCCGCCCGAGTGAAGAATTTCGACAACGTGACGACCGCAAGTGCGAAAACCACTTCGGTTGTACCGTCCACCGATGAATCCACGCCGACCACCACCCAATTGTCCCCAATTCAAACTTCAAAACGAAGAAGAGTTCGAAAAAAGAAAAAACGACGCCTTCGCACTACTACTACAACCAATATTCCACAAACCTCAACTATCGACGACTCCCCTTTGAGCGTCCTATCCAATCCTTTCATCGGCAAAAAGAATGCGACTACCACACTTCTGGAATTGGAGTCTTCTCGATCATCTCGAACTCGCAAATATGACACTAATATTCAAAAACCTATTCAGCTACCGTTTACAACAAAAAGTAGCAATGACGAAATCCTTGACGAACCCCAAATCGAGAGACCAAATTACGTGCGCAAAATAAGTACTTATAATTTCGCTACAACCAGTTCCACTCCATTTACTCAAGATGTGAGCAGTGAACTGGAAAGGAAACAACAAATAGGAAAACCGAGAAGACGAAAAATGCGGCGCAAACGAATACGCGGGAATAACAAATGGAGTGCACAAACTGAAAATGATGAGCGGCTTGCAACCCCTACAAACGCACAGTTAGAAAATAATATGAATGCCTATCCGCAAACATTAATGGGCATCAACAGTCCTTTAACATCAATGTCAATGTCATCAGATTTTTCTCCAAATAATCCTACCGGTTTTGACAATTCTGTGGGTTACGATTATTTCAACGGGAATTCGGGAGCACAACAAGGTTTCAAACAATTTTCGGCTCATTCATCCGAAACCGGAGGAAGCGAAACGGGCCGATCGGCTGCATCTTATTTCCCACGTCCACCGTACACGAATGCTCAAAATGTACCATTTGTAACTGGTGGTCATGATTCCCCATTTGAGCAAAGTTTAAATTCCTTGGGATCCATGTTTCCAGGTACATATTCTTCCTCACATGAGCATTCTAATATTCCCCATACGCAAAACCCAAATCTCAGGGATACATTGATCCCACCTGCTAATTCCTATGTGTCTCCTACCCCATTTCTCAACATTTCTGAAGGACAAATTATCCCCACCTATTCCTCTGAACTTCACATGACTTCTGCTGCTGGCCATCACAGTGATCCAACTCAGTACAATGGTCAGCAACTGGATCCAATCCAATCTTATTTAGGTCCCAACGATCTCACTCCCCATGGGCATCACATGAACTCCTTTCCGGGGAGCCCAATGGATCCTATCAATGGACGATCTACACCCGGGCCAACTTCTTATGACTATGCTGGGAACCCCCCGCGTAGACCAGTGTACTCACCCAGCGTTTTCAATAATAACTACAATTCAGTGTCCCCTAGCAGCAGTACATTGTCCAGTCACCATATCGGGTCTTCGGAAATGCGAGAAATTCCGCAGCCTCCATCATACCAGTACAATTCGTCTCCTTATCCCAAGCCAGATGTGATGAATGATTACATTATCACTCAAGAAGGTTTTGTCCCTGCTCATTTACCTCCTCGGGAGCCATCTTACGGGGAAGAAACGCATTACACTTCTGAATCCCCCTTGTCATATAGTCCTCAACCTACAGTGTATCCTGAAAGATATGTGGTTACTCATAGTATCTTAGGGAGTGACGGAAATGATAAACCACCTCGTTTCGAACGACAATTCAAACCACCGAATTCCCAAGAACTTGCAGCTACTCCACCTACAGGGACTAATGATATTGATGCCGGACCTTCGATGGAGGCAATGGAACTACACGCTGCCGCTATGACCACTCATGATTTCCCACCCCAGACTCAACCGAATCCTAATCTTCATGAACCTGACTACGAGCCCGCAAATCCCCCCTTGCAAATGGATCAAGAAGTTGTGTATCCCACGTACCTATCCAGTGAACATGGGAACAACGATGTTCACCAGGCAGAGTTGGCCGACTACTACAAACCAGTGAGTCAGCAAGAGCATTATCAAGTTGTGATTCCCCAATACCCATCCGAAGTTGCTTACCCACAGTATGAGAGTGTACCATATTCACCCATGGTACATAATGATATTGGGATTATGGAGGAAGTGCAGCATGTATATTATCCACAGGACTATGAACCGTATGTGCAACAAAATCCAGTACATAGTCATGGTCAGCTCAATGATTTTAAACAAGAGCTTATGGCATATGATGGGGTACCAATAATTTATCCCCATATAGCTAACCCAGTAGTACCCGATGCAGGGAATGGATACCCCAAACAGAGTGTTGATCATCCTATTCACCCAAATCATGACCCAGAAGAAAATTCCAAAGAAGGTAAAAAGGATACTATCAAAGATAAAGAAAAGCGGGAGAATTTTTTGGATGAAAAAAAGAAAGGGAAATTTAGTTCCACTCCTTATGTGCTCATGTTTCCTCAGCTCATCCCTGAAAGCACGAGGAAACCACCTCGGCCCAAATTGCTTACCAAAGAGATCCCAGTTGTTCAAGCTAGCTCTTTGACGCCTACCAGATATAGTACAGACGGACAAGCTATGCTGGGATCGGGCGTTAGAACTTTGCATGTTCATCCCAGGCATCAAATGTACCAAGTCTTGGCTGCGGCACAGTATGAGCAAAAAATGCGTTCTTATGAGTCGCCAAAAAAGAAACCATCTGAAATTTACACGCCTTATGGGGTACTAGTTCCCGTCGGCCCCGCTCCAAGCCCTCCTAACTCTTTTAACAGGAATATGGCTCAAAAATCCTCAGGGACACCAAAGGATAGTTCTCCGTCCTCTTCGGTAGCATCTTCTCATCAGTATGGGGCGCAGAAGAACAAATATTTGATGAATGTGTTGCTAGGAATTGAAAATCCATTAGGACATTTGCATTTCCAAACGAATTCCAAAATAAAAAATGGACGGTACAACAGATACTTTAAATTCCGAGCTAGTGTTGAACCTGCGTTGGACTTTTTGGCTGAGAAATTAGCTTTGAAACTATCCGCTGTGAACTATATTTTGAAACAACCGGTTAAATTGGGATGGAAGGCTTTTAAAACACATGACGGCAGCTATTCTGAACACAAACCTGTGCATCAACACCCAGAAATGAAGAATTTGACTATGAAATCTATACCACAAAAGTTAACAAATGGTACACATGTAGGAGAAGGGAAAGTGTCTGAAAATCTTTCCCAAAGGTACGGAGGAATGATTGGTTTGAAAAAGATCATCAAGTCCAGACTTTCAGAAATGTTGGATGAAGAGATTCTTGAGTCACAACCAAATAACAAGTTAATTGTAGGCATTGAATCTCCAGTTACAAGCTATCCTCCCATGTCATACCCAAACCTGTCATTCCAAAGAAAAAATGCTGGAAATGAAGAAGGGACTTTATCCAAGTTGTTCACTGAGCTGAAAACGGTTCCGTACAAACTAATCAATGGTCGGAGTGCTGTTAAACGTCCACAGAGTATGATTTCACGCTTGAGCAGTTCAATTTTGCCTCAAAGAACACAGGAAACCTCGACCTCAACAAGTATATTCAAATCACTACGAAGATTGCTCCCATTTGGGCTATTTAAATCTGCCGATGATAAAAAAAATGCATATGCACAATCGGATAATGCCTTTTATCCCAGAACTTTGAAAACAGTCCAGTATGGTGACAATACTTATGCTAGCAGTGGCAAGGCGAATAAATATATTGTCAGTCGAATTCCAAAAAGAACATTACTTCATGAAAGGAAAGTTTTCCTTGGTAACAACAAAACATACGGACTTGGGAAAAATGTTGCTACCAAGAGGCCTTCTATAACGGTTTCTCCATCGAAATCTACCAAAAGTGCTACCACATTGAAATTCAAAAAGAAGAAACCCATGAAACTAGACAAATGGCTTGATTATGTGTTCAAGTCGACAGCCACTTCATTGTCACCACTGGAAAAGCAGAAACTGATGCGGGAATTTCCTGCTAAATCAGCCCATATGAGCTCAATGAAAAAGATGGACACATTGAAAAGAACTTTTGATCCAACACAAACTATGAGCATCAAAGTTGTAGCTCCCGTTTTACGAATTTCAGGTCAAAATGTGACGGACAGTAAAAGTAGAAGAAAGGGGAAGACTTTGGATGTAGTGTCTCTTGGAATTGGAGTCACACCATCAATGGATTATGATGGAATGTGGAAACCAATCTCTTCATTTTTGCCATCACAATTTAAAAACAATTCAACGAATACTAAAACAAGTGATTCCAAAATGCCTTCTGTTTTAGCTGCTAGTAGTAACTAGACCAAAGCTTATGACAAATGTGATTTCACAGGGATTGCCACACTACAACTAACGAGATGCTGAATTTTCTGTCTGAAATATCCTTTTAATTTACTGACTTTTTGATACTATAATGACTTTTAGACTTTCAGATTAATTTCCCAACAAAGGTCTACAGATGATGTTACTAATGATTACAAATGTACTACCTGCTGTAAAGACTATAACTATATTTATTTACGTATGTTGATGCTAAGAAGGACCGAGACGGACTTTTTGTAGTTTTGGTATGGTTAGTTTCATTACTTTATCGTTGATAATAAATATTATCTATTTTTTACCATCCTGTCTCTTGATATTCACATGTGAATGCCAAAAAAAAATGTGTACACGGGAGATTTAAATTTTCTAACGATTTTTTATTAAAACTTGTCGTGATATCATCTCACATGAATAGAAGAAGGTACAAAGAGATGAGACTATAACAGGAAACAGTTCTGCTCACTTGCCACATAAAACTTCATTCATTAGCATAGCAACACGTACATATAAACAACATTAGCATGGGAGGTCAACATGGCTAAAATTTAGTTCTATATAAATATTGTATATAACTTATCCTACAAAACATATTGCAAAAGCTTTGATATTGGAATCCAAAAGGAATTTTTTCGTTTGCATTTTAGTCGCAGACAGAGAACACTGAAAGCCAGTTTAAAATGTATTTGTTCCACCAAGTTCAATACACGAAACAGTTC
>Ga0066648_10000916_pt1 | contig 17648 bp, 12 predicted proteins | sample CryGeyCG12114_NA_FD_59537 | JGI IMG/M metagenome (GOLD analysis project Ga0066648, IMG submission 59537) | Groundwater microbial communities from aquifer - Crystal Geyser CG19_WC_8/21/14_NA | ecosystem: Environmental > Aquatic > Deep subsurface > Groundwater | place: USA: Utah: Grand County... | reverse complement strand
CCCGAAACACGCCGAAAAGGCCCTCAAGGCCGGCGTCGACATGGTCTGCGCCCAGGGCGGCGAAGGCGGCGGCCACACCGGCGACATCGCCAACAGCATCCTCATCCCCTCCGTCTGCGACGTCGCCCGCCGATACACCAGCCCGCTGACCGGCGAGCCCGCCCTCGTCGTCGCCGCCGGCGGCATCTACGACGGCCGCAGCCTCGCCAGCTCGCTCATGCAGGGCGCCGTCGGCGTCTGGGTCGGCACGCGCTTCGTCGCCGCCGAGGAGTCGGGCGCCAGCCGCCTGCACAAGGAAGCCGTCGTCTCGGCCGATTTCACCGACACCCTGCGCACGCTGGTCGTGAGCGGCCGGCCCCTGCGCGTCCGCATGAACGACTACCTCCAGAAATGGGAGAGTCAGCCGCAGAAGATCAAGGAGCTGACCGACCAGGGCATCGTGCCGTTGGCCCACGACATGGAGAACGATGTCGACGTTGACCCGCCGTTTTTGATGGGCCAGGTCGCGGCCATTATTAAAGATGTCAAGCCGGCAAAAGACATCGTGCTGGATATGGTGCGCGAGGCCGTGGACCAGTTGAGGAGGGGCCAGACGTATCTTGATGATTCGCCCAAGGCCAGGTTGTAAGGGCCGAATGTGAGCGTCTGTCTGTCGTTTTATCGCGTGGGCGTTGGGATGCAGCTTGGATGTAGGGTGCGAGAAGTGAAGAGCAAGCACACTTTCCATGTCTTCCTTGCCGTGTGTCTTGCCGTCTGCCATCTGCGTTCCGTGCTAGCTCGTGCTTGACCCGATGGCATCCCAACCCAGTCCTCGCACACCACTTTACCCCTGCGAGCATCGGTTGTGTCAGACAAGGACTCGACCCAGGACTGCTCTCACCTGCAAATTCCAACGCTAGCCCTCTCTTACCACACACAAGACTTGGCGGTCCAGTACAGCAAGCAGCGACGGCAGACGAAGCATTGGACTAGCACAAGGGAGGAGAGTGTGTGTCTCACATACTGCAGCCCACACTTGCCCCCTTCCACTTCTCACCAGCGTACCGTGTCCTTGACTGTCTGAAGATGTTGCGCTGCAGATCCATGACCGCGACGTGCGCATCTTTTTTTCACACGCTACCAGGTTGACATCGAGGTACTCCAGTCCCGGCGTAAGTTTGTCGCTCGCACCCTAAGTTATCTTGTGCATGCTTGACTCCATCGACTACCACGATGCAGGGCACGAACTCAAAGCGGTTGTATCGGCTGCAGCGTGTGTCTCGGTCTATCAGTTACTCAGAGTTCTTTTGACGATCTTTCGAGATCCTTGTAATTGTCACAGCACGTCGTGGGCACGTACTCTGCCTCATGAACTGCCATGTTCAGTGCGATGCGATGCGACGCGATACGCTAGTGAACAGTGGTGTGGTGTGGGTGATTAAAGCGCTCGACGGACTAGTTGAGATGCAGCGTCAGATCGGCGAAGGGCTACATTGAAACACGGTGTGAATTGACTACCTAGATCTTGACCTCACATTGCCTGTCGAAGTCACGGACGAGATGGAACGAGACAAGGTATTGTCTTCCGTCGCTGCACACACAATCTCGTCTCACCCAGTCATCTATCCATCCCATCCACCACCGACATCTCCACTGCACTCAGCATCCTACCCCCAATCCTCATCCTCAACCACTCCACCAATCAACCCTCAACCTACGAACTCCCCTGCTGATACCCTAGACTAAACGGCCAGTACCAACTGGGCAAGAAGGTCGAGCTAAAAATCGTAATCCACGGCTTCGTATACTCAACCACGAACCTCTCGGCCGTCTGCACGACCTCGACGCCTCCCCTCTCCGAGCTCAAATTGCGCATGCTGCACCCGCTCTGCAAGAACGGCACGCGGTTGAACCGGTCCTCGATCCACTGCAACCACTCGCGCTGGCTGGCGTACAGGCTGGGGTTATGGTCCTGGCCGACGACGCTGACGTACTCGACGCTGACGTTGGCGTTGGCGGGCACGGCGCAGGTGAGCTCGTAGCCGGCGGTGGCGCCCGCGGTGCCGACGACCGAGTCGGCAGACCCCTGCAGGATGAGCAGGGGCCCGCCGAGCGCGGCGCCCGAGACGCTGTAGTCGGCGGCGAAGGCGCGCGCGGCCGCGGACGACGGCCACGAGGTGTTGGCGTAGATGTCCGAGGCGTTGAAGGTGGCGAAGGCGGCGTAGCCGGCGTCGTTGCAGCCGCCGATGGCGCGCACGTTTTGCAGCGCCGCGAGCGGCACCGGCTTGAAGATCGACGTCAGGTTGAGCCCGTACAGGTGCGAGATGGTGAAGGAGAGGAAGGCCGTGAACACGCTGTTGCCGACGGGGCTGTCGGTGCTGATGGGGAACGGCGGCGGTGCGGCCGCGATGGTGCCGAGGAAGCCCGGGATTGGAGATGTTGCTTGGCGCTCGCCGATGGCCCATGCGACGCCGCCGCCTTCGGAGTGGCCGAACGAGACCCAGTCCGCGGAGAGTTGAGGGAAGACAGACTGCGCGGCCAGGATGCTGTACACGACGTCGTTGGCGTGCAGCTTGTACGCGAGGTAGTTGAAGGGCGCGTCGGTGCCGAGCCCGACGTAGTCGGCGATCACGACGGCGTAGCCCAGACTGGCGAGAGTGAAGACGCTGCGGAAGTCGTATTGGAGGTTGCGCAGGTTGGACACGGCGCATTGCCGGGTGATGCCGGACGTGCCGTGGGCCCAGGCGACGAGAGGGTAGGTGGACGAGGAGCCGTTGAAGCTTTTGGGCGTGAATGGCCAGAGGATGGAGCCCGTGGCGGGGACGGTGTTGTTGAGGTTGTCGACCGACGCGTACATGAATCTGCTTAGAGATTGGCCGGGTGGAATGTCGTAGGATGACACGTTGCTATATGTCTCGAGCTTGAGGATCTGGCCTGGTTGAGCCTGGGATATGTTTGCTGGCGTGTCGTAGAAGGGGTCATTGTCAATTGGAAAGGTCACGTAGTTTGGGATCTCAAGGAGAGCTTGATCAGCTCGTGTCCTGTTCTCGATGCATGCCAGGTCTGTTGGTGTGCACGAATCGAGGATGAGCTGCTGGCCATGGCATATGGCCGCTAAGCCTAGCAGGGAGAACACGTATCGCATGGCTGTGGCAGAGACTCGCGTTAGTTAGAAGACATTCCTAGTACCGTTGCTGATAGCTACTGCGTGTCTATATGTAGTCCAGAACACCCCTGCCACCTCGGGGATTGATGACCGAGCTGGCAGCTCCTAGCTGGCTAACAAGTCCGGGGAAGCACTTCATGATATCAGAGGCAGACGGGAACACTGTGCGTTAATGCTGCAAAGAGGAGTATGATCTTTCTACCTTCTGGTATGGGAAAGGTACCTTGGGTTCTGCGGACTTAGCTTGTAGCAAGCTTTTTTGTACCGCGGTTCAACAGCGGCCCCACAAGTCCGGGTCTCAGTGAGCTGTCTCCGCGAATTGTTTCCTGTCGCTTGGATAATGGATACGGACTTGTCGGTCTGCTGCTGGGATCTTCGGTGATCCCTCCGTGACTCCGCTAGCTTCTACCACTGGACAGGTACCGTGCGGGTTGAGCATAGTAGAAGTGCTAGGCCCAGCTTGGCGTGGTCTGTATGTAGTAGATTGCGTGAAGCATGGCTGGCAACCAATGATGTAGATGGGAAATAAGTCTATCTAGACTTGCCTAGTACTCCTCGATTTCTGTGATCCCTAGTGCAACGGAACAAATAGCACCGGACCGAGTACAACACTCTCCCAGTACGACGGAGACAGTGCCGCCTCTTTACTCCGCCCGTTACTTCGATCCAGATCTATAGACTACCAACATCAAATTTGCCCCGACACTGACTGCTCTCTGCCGGGTCATCTCCGACCAAGCTGCGTATATTTCCAAACATAATACGCTACACTGGCTACAACACCAATGCTAGCAGTATTAACAAGTGCATCAAATACCTTTCCCTGCTTCTTCGCCTTTGCTATCACATCGCTATACCTCTCGTTCCCAAAGCTGACTCTCGCATACTGGGTCTTCCAGTCCAAACCGGGAAACCACTTGTCGATTGTTTCTTCGGTCGACTTCCGAAGTTTGTAGCGCTTGCTGACCACGCCGCTTGTCATCTCATCGTAGTTGCCTAATGCCAGATCGGAGATGGCATGGGCATCCGCTACTCGCGTGTGGGTGTACTCCTTGAGGGCGGCGGCGAGGCAATGCTCCGGGTCATGCCAGTCGATGTCCTCGTCTCCATGGGCCTGCACCGAGAAGCCTGCTTCCTGACGTGAGGCAGCTTGTTTAGACCGATCGATGATATCGAAGAGTGCTCTGACAGATTCCAGACCAGCGTTCATACCCTGTCCGTAGAATGGTACCATTGCGTTTGCCGAATCCCCAAGGATCACGACTCTAGAACTGTAGTGGTGAGGCGCGCATTTGATGTTGATCAGTGATAGGTGCGGGTTGTTCCTGAATTGCTCGAGTAGCGACTCAGGTTCGATATGAGTCGTCACACCAGGAAATAGCTGATCGAACTTTGCGATGAAGGAAGACGTATCCGACGAATTTGTAGCTTCCTCAAGTTCTTTGAACAGCGCGACTGGCCCAAACAGCGTACATACGAAGCTCCCACCATGCGTTGGAAGCGCAATAAACATACTGCTGCCCGCCGGCCAGATGTGCAGGTGGTTCGGACTTATCTGATAGCCCCCTGGATACCTGCTCGCCGATTTTGCGGGCTGCATCGTAAACTCGGACCACAGGCAGTCGATGTAACTCTGGGAGTAGTCCACTGGTGCGAACTTCATGAGGTGAAAACGCACAGCTGAATACGCACCATCAGCACCAATCATGAAATCAAAATGCACTTCATGCTCAGGGGCGCGGCGGCTCGGATTTTCACGTGAGTACTCCGGCTTCGCGGAGAGGTCTTCGAACCAGGCTTTCTTGCTGTCAAAGTCTGCACCGGTCAGTTTCTTCTGAAAGAAGACCTTGACGTTTGGCATAGTGTCAAGCTTGTCGAGGAGCACTTTGCTTAGTTCATTGCGGTCGATGCTACGTTGATAGCGACCGTGAACGTCGTAGGCTTGAGCTTCTTCCTGGAGGGTTCCTGAGCGGCTTGCGGTGTGTATCATGCGGCCATGCATCGGAATAGTGGTAGCAAATACAGCCTCGAGGAGGTCGTCATAGCCAGCTGAGCGAATGGCGTTGCTGCCTCGTTCTGAGAGTGCTAGGTTGATAGACTTGACTAGGCTTGAAGGATGCGTGCTTGCGTCGCGAAGATCTTGTGGTGGCGACAGTCAGCACTGGAATTGTGTGTTGGCAATGGTGGCCTCACGTACCTGGCCTTAAATCGTACACTTCGACTTCGTCACCCCTGTTCGCAGCATAGATAGCAGCTAACGAGCCAACGGGTCCTGCACCAACGACGACCGTCTTGCGCCACGATGGAGGCCGGCCCATACTGATGTCAAACGGTCGGCTCTGGCAAAATTATAAACACGGTGGTTCAAGAAGAAGCGATGGCCTTGTTGGTTAGAACATAATCGAGGCACTGGAAGCAGATCACTTGTCTCTTTAGCAATTAGTACTGGGTCAGCAATAATTCTCGATGGCACACGACTTAAACTCCAGAACATGTGACGATTGCATTTTGGTTGACGCCATCGTTTGTAGGCTAAATTGTGCATCATGCCCATTTCGAGCTTATGTCATCAAGGTCAGTTCGTCATTCTCGCCACAAAAGAAGTTGAACGTCGAAGGCGAGGGTTACTCGTCATTAGTAGGCAGGATTGGACGAGAGGAAGTGATGGCAAAGAACTCGGAAAGACAGAGGAAGAAGATGAAGGAGCAGTCAGAGGTGGTAGCACATACTGTGGGGCCACGGTTAATGAGAGCCTAAACTGTGCAGCAGAGCCGACTCACATCCTAGGCATCATACGAAAAGCTCCAAAACTTGTGCAACGAACATTTTCATTACTACAAATCACGAAGGCTCATGGTTCATGTTCATGATACATTTATGAACATTCGAGGACTAGGTATCAGAGATGCTCTAGTGCTTCTCTTCAATAGTCTCGATAGGTTGTGGCCCTGGACGTCCAATAGGCTCGGGGTCTTCAATGTCCTTGGCGGCGACCACGTGACCTTCGGGAAGCATGTTGAGAGCGTCTTCCTCCCTGTCCAAACCTCGGAATTGTAGGAAGAAGAGACAGCCGCCAATGAACGCAACGACGGCGAATACACCGTAGTTCCACACAAGAAGGGGATCTGCAGAAAGAGGCGTCAAAGCCTCAGCAATAGCAGCAGAGATGGCGTTGGTGAAGAGAGCTACAGCCTGGCACAAAGACCGCATGCTTCGTGGAGCCTTAGAGTAGGCATACTCAAGCGAGGTGATGGAGGCAAAGATCTCAGAAAAGGCGACAAGAACGTAGCAACCAGTCTGTATCCAGACGTTGAGGGGAGATGGACGGATGGTACCGTCGTCGGCCACGCAGGAGTTGGCATCGTGACCACAAGGCGAGGTCTTGTAGATGTAGTATTGAACAACGGCGGCCCAGACCATAGCAAGCGCTGCAAGCCAGAAACCAAAGGTAATCTTCTTGATGGCGGTGAACTGGATACCCATCTTTCGAAGGCCCGGGTACAAGAACGAGTCGCAGATAGGAATGAAGATAATCAGGGCAAAGGGATCGAGATTGTTGACGACATCATTCGGAACGCCATGTAAGGTCATTGTGGCGGCTTGCTGTGTGAAGTTGTTGGTCAACTGGCCGTACGCCAACCAGTAAAGAGGATACCAGGTGAAAACCGCGCAGGCAGCAAATCCACGTCGCACTTCGTCGACCCAGGCATCGTCGAAGGTCATCCATGCTGGACGCTGCTCACGCGGGATGTTGGATGGCTTTGCAGAAGCCCACATGGTGCCATCGTGAGTGTTCTTCCAGAAGCGGAGAGGGTTGAGCGACCATCGTCCACGAAGGGCAAAGAAGAGAGTCTTGAAGGCCTTGCTGACCACGGAGCCAGATGGGGGCTTCTGCTGGTATCTCTTTCGTCCCCACCACATGATCGCTGGAGTGGTGAGGAAGGCAATGGTCGGCATGAGGAAAGAGAGCCAGAAACCAACGTACTTCTCAGCATATACCATACCAATCTGACCAACTAAGGCACCGATGTTGATGAACAGGTAGAAATAGTGGTAAATCCTGCTCTGGGTGATTGTCGGGTCAACGATGACGTTCTCGCCCGAGGGAAGAGCCCTCACAACAATAGTGGTAAGTGGAATCTGCTCGACGACCAAAGGTGAGATGTTGGGCTTGAAACCACCCGTGCCCAGGCCCATGATGAGGAGACCGACAATGAAAATTGCGAAACAGGCTGACTCGTTGACGATGACTGGAGGGATGGCGGAGATCACCAGAATGACGTGACCGACAATTGCGACGGCGATAGAAATGCAGATTGTCTTGTATCGACCCCAGTGTTCGTCAGCCATGTAGGCACCGAGAAGTGGTATAAGGTAGATCCAGAAGGTGTTGAAGGTGTTGATGCCCTGACCAGTTCGAACTCCTTGTCCTAGTGCACCAGAAACACCCTGATCACTGGGGCCACCTGCACCAGTATTGTGGTGTGAGCCGGGAGCTCCACCAACCGCCGGGGGTAGAGGCCTCGAGACGAAATTTGAATAGACTACTTGCGTTCCATAGTAGGAGAATCGTTCGCAGAGCTCGACAAATGCGACGGTGTACACAGCCCAGGGGATAGGCGCCGCAACTCTTCTGAGGGCGTTAGGTCCGTGAAGCTCATCTGGCGTCGGATGTCGGTCACCAGGAGCCAAGTCGGGCACGTAGACGTCCGTGTGCATGCCCTTGTCCGTCACAGATGTTCTCCGCTGGTCATGGACAATATCCTCCAGGGCGCCACCCTGCATAGACTGGGGAATAGGCATGATGGTGACCGTGTATTGATCAAGGCAGATCTTCAGAAAGAATCAAGAGCAGGTTTGACAAGAAGACCAGGACCGTGGAGTGAGGGGATAGGCACAAGGTATATGAAGACTTTGAGCTATTGAAAGTCGGGTCCGAAAGTGAACCTCCAGTGGTCTCCGCCGTTCAGATTCCAACCGAGGAAGGCGTGCTAAGTTCTCAGAGGCGTTCGGTGGCATGCGACAGTAACATGATCTGCGGGTGAAAGCTTATCACGGCCCAGGGGCTGCTGATAGTGCTGCGTCGTGAGTGGCCGAAGAGCGAATGATAAGTGTGGCACGGTGGCCCAGACCCGTAGCCGAACCAGTAGGATGGAACAGTTCTAGGATAGTCATGGCCAAGAATACGGCTAGTAATGGCGAAAGAAGGCCAACCAGGGTGTGTTCCGCAAATCTGATAGTCGCAACCGAGTGGAAATGCGACCGTAGACCATCGTGTTCGCCCCACGGTTACACTCAAAGTGTTGGATGGCAGGTGCTGATTGCGCACTTGCCGCATAGTAACCAATCAGGAACAGGAGGACATCTGAAGATCAAGGCGACGCCGAGAATCCAAGCAATTCAAGCTTTCCTATCTGTTGCTTCTGGGCAGCTTTTGGCAGGCTTGGCTTAGCTTGTCGCACGCTATCTTTTGTTTTTGCTACTTTCGGTGTCTGTCCCGAAGATCGCTTGCCCCCGACCCCTCGCCTGCGGTGTCCTCGCCACTACGCCGCAGAATAATCTATACAGAATTTTCACTGCTATCTTTGCACGTTCATGGCGAGTCCTGTTATTGATCAGAAATGTTTGTAATGTTAGTCTAAGCATATTACATTGAGTAAGAGGTATATGAGGACAGGCAATAACAGTCGGGGGAGTCATTACCTTCGCTGCTTGTGTCGTGTGCCGTAAGATGATGTGATCAGTAGACTGCAGACGTGTTGGTCTGCAGACCACCGTTGCTCTATCCAGCCAATTATTTTCGTTCATTGATGTACTGCGCCAGTGATCCTCCCGGTACGCTAATGCCGATGGGCACTCTTATGATCTTACCGCGTAAGTTTTGCTTGATCGACTATCATTCCAGACGGTCAGCTCCGTTCCGTCTACTCAGAATGTCTGTTCTTTCCTGCACAGGACAGCATTGACAACACCACATAAGTTCGCCACTGAAGTCAGGGACGAAAGCATTCAATGATGATGGTCGTAGAATCGAGCAATGGGGAGACGCAGAGGATGGACGGAACTGCCATAACCAAGTCCGCGTTCTTCGAATCCCGTCTCATGGTGCGGTCTACCAAAGTAGCGGCAAAGTATAACTGAGGCTGACATTGCTTTGACAACTTTTCCGAGCTGCAAGCACCCACAAACATGTTACACTCATGCGATTGCCGCGGCGCACGTAGGTTGCCTGTGTCCAATCCTGATTGTCTGAATGATGAGGGTCTAACTTCGTCCTGCCAGGACTGGGAACAGCTTATCCTGGACAGGCAGGTCATGTGTACAGCCATCCCAAGGAATGTTTATCCGCCAATTGTCTCATTTCATGTGTCGATACTGTCTCCGTTGTCCGGCAAAACAAGCTACATCGAGTGTAGATCGTATGGCTCGGACACAATGATTGGACCCCTAGTTGTGTTACTCCCTTCCCCGTGAACACTTCGAGCTGCTAGAGCATGTACTACTTCTCCCTTTTCGACATTGAAGGTACACATGTTTTGAGTTCACGGACTGGTCCGCTTGAATATTTACAAGACACTACTTCTCAATCTAATTTGAATTCGAAGCTAGTATCGCCAAGGTGGTACCTTATCAAACCCAATTCAACGCTCTTTGGCAAGCATTGTGTCCCGTTTCAGGGCGCTGCTGCTGTGCGAACAACCCAAATCTGGGTCAACAGATCAGCAAAACATATCACGGGAGGCTCACATTGCGAGGTACTGTACTCATGGAGTGCGTGCAGCTGCCCGCCATACAGCACAAGCCAAGGGAATGAGAGCGATCATGAGCTACTAGTAATTTGATCGTCAAGGATTTCAGCACGTGGCAACAAGTCCACTTTAGTTATGCGCGTTCTCTCGTCAAGGAGAAAATGGAAACATGGACATAGAATTGTCTGATTGGCTCGAGCGAATATGCACAACAGGCGGAGGCAGACAGCGGTCATGTCAAACCTAAACTACCGAGCTCGAGATAACCACCAATGCGGAACATATAGAGTAGTGATGTGCTGGATGCTTCATGCACACTAGGTACAGTACTATACTTGTTTCACCTTCCAGCACCATACTGCGCAACAGCCCGCTTGAGCCTCTCTGGGTCAATAGCCTCCGCCGTAACTCCGTTGGCCCTTCCATGCTCTCTGCCAAGCATAAGGCATTTGGAAAGGACTCCTCCACGGCTTCCGCTGCAGCCGCAAACAGACCGTTGACCGATGTGTCCTGTACCATACCAACACTCTGCTCAACTGTGGCGGGAAACAGAGCCTCATCGCTTGTCATATTCTTCATTACCACAGGCTCACGTGGCATCCTACTCGATGTGGAAAACGCAATGAAAACATCTCCGGACGAGTTCGGGCCCAACCACCCGTTCTCGCAACGTCCACAGACGCCCGCTTGTCCAGCCTACCCAGTTGCGTAGGATGCAACGGAACATCGGCAGCGAGCACGACAACAATTGAACCATCCCTCTCCGTTCAGCCATATCCAATCCGTGGTCTTGATTCTTCTTCAGCCAGCCGTCATTTCCACCCTGCAACAAGCGTCCAACAGGCATATTGCCAAACCTCAAACCTCTTGCCTTGCCAAAGCTACTCTGCACCAGACACCCCACCACGAATTTGCCGGCTATTCGGAGGACTTCTAGCAAGCCATTCATGACAGGTATGAAGTAGGAAGTGCTAACCAGCGCTCCACCCGCCTTGTCCTATTTCTCTGCGTCAGCGAGCGGCTGCCCATTAAAGTTTCTGCGTTCTCACCGACGGACTGCGTGCCTGAAAGCCCAGCCTTCCATTCTGCCGAGTCACGCTGCTAACTGTACAGCAGCCTCGATACCTCGTCACTTTGGGGCAACGGTATGGTACCTAGGCATCTTGACGTTAAGGGAGCGGATCAATGTGGAGGTTGTAGGAAATAACGGATGTGTAGCGCCTAAAAAATTCTTCAAAGCCTGGTAGTGGGAAGACGGTCATAACATTCCATACTCCTACTTTGATTGCGATCCCTCAGCGACCAGTCTCCATGGTAAGCAGGTCTGGAAGATGACCAAGCGGTGAGCGACAAAGTGGGTTCAATGAAGTTCTGTCATGCTAGAAGCGCTGTTCCTGAGTATGAGCAACAGCCAGGTCGAGATTTTAGCAGGTGAACGAGCTGACCGAGGCACTGCCATCCACTGCAGATCTGACGACGAAACAACCGAAGCAAAACGTGTCAAGGTTGCTGAAACCAACCTACGTGGAGATGAATGCATCAGTGATCATGATCGCTAGTGTTGATGGTAACGCCCGTCCGGCTGAAACGCAAGATATACCGCAGAACGACGCATCGGGTTCATATCGACATGGTACGTCAGTGAGATATGAGTGAGTCGTCAGGTGCTTGAGCTGGGTCGAGTATATTAAAGAGAGCTGCGATCGGTCAGTGGTTCATTGACCTCAGATCAACACATTATCGCAAAATGTAGATGACCTGGCCTAAGGCTGTGATGACACAGCTCCCAGCAAGATTCGCATGTGCCTCGACTGACACCGATCGACGACCCGACACCATGGAATGCTCGATCAACCTCGTGCATTAGGCTTCACTAGGAGGCCAATATCTGAGAACAACGAGATTACTGAGACTCGACCGTGCATGGGTCATGATTGAATTGGCGTATAGAGACTGGTAGACCTTGGATGACCCTATATATGAAGACATTCATCGTGTTGGAAGCGTCCCGATTACCATGATCACTCTTCGCAGACCCGGCATATGTTGTGCGTCAAGCCACCAACGGTCATCGGGCGGCTGGGGGCGTGCCATGTTGGCCTCGGAAGGAAAACTGGTGTGCTCGGCTATAGATGATCCGCCCGAAAGGACTTGGCGGGGTCGAGAGCTCCAACACGCAGACGATCTGGGTTAGTAGAAAGAGCTATGCCTCTCCACCGTGAAGCAAGAACTTCGACTTAAGGCGAAGGTTTTTATCCCCTCTTCACTCGACACCAGGTAGCTTCCAGACTGTCCGGTCGCATGCCAAACAAACTTTTACAGCGCATGATATCTGTATCTGGCATAACAAAGAACAGACTAGATGGTCTCAAGCTCGACCTCTGCATCTACAACCTGTAAAGAAGACCAAGCCGACACACTGTAGCTGCCGTGCGTAAGATCAAGGCCTTGGCGAGGATAGAGAATATGGCTACTCCCAGGAATATTCACACTACCGAAGCGCTTTTCACCACTATTGGAATGCAAGGTGCTCGCGCTTCAGGCGCCACTGATGCAAGGCCATGCTAGGTTTGCGTCAATGACGTCGAACTATGGGGACTTTGCCCTGATCTGAGTGGAGATTACAGGCACCGCGACCACCTGCCTTCACTGTTCGCGCTGCTGCTCGTACCACAAGGCTCTTCATGCAGTGCTTTACCATCACACGTATATTTTGTGCGTGTCGTTATTCAAATTCCTGCTGAAGATGCCGGGACTTTCACAGGCAGGAGGATGGAGGCGATGGCTTGGCTGATGCCGTGTGATCCAGCGCCACCTCTCTAGGCTCAGGTCTGAATGGCCGAGACCGGGGTGGATGGTGAACAATGCTGCGCTTGTAAATCGCGCGTTCTCAATCGCACCACCCAACTCAGCCAATCGCGTACTGTACATGACCCCCGCGTGGGGTTTGTGCTGCGGTCGTAACCATGCTAGTGCGGAGCTCCAGCAGCTTGAGCTCCCTCCTGCGGTGATATAACAGCGAGAGCAAGGTAGCACTGCACATGCTTAAACTATCGCGCACTCCCTTCTAAAGCTACCACTTTCTTCATCCTCTCCTCGTTTCGCATCTGTGCGCTTTTTGATCTATCTACTACCTAGACATTACAAATTCCGACAATGCATTTCAAAGCCTTTGCTCTGGCGAGCTTCGCCTCGGCCGTCGCTGGCCAGAGCTTGTCAGACGTGCTGGAGAGCCAGCAAGAATTGTCGAACCTGACTACCTACCTGAACCTTTTCCCAGACTTCAGGACCCAGTTGACCAATATGTCGGACATCACGTTGCTTGCTCCCAGCAATGCCGCTTTCATGAGTGTCCTTGCCAACGATACCCTCACTGAGATCAACGCCAACGAGCAAATGATCACTTCTTTGTTCTCATACCACGTCCTCAATGGAACCTACTCCACCTTCATGACCATGCCAGAGTTCATACCTACAGCACTCGCGCAAGGCCCGTATTCCAACGTATCGCAGGGTCAAGTTGTTGAGGCTATCCGGAGCAGTAACGCGAGTAACGCTACGGTCTCGTTGTTCTCTGGAATTCTTTCAGAATCGCAGATAATCAGCGCCGGCGCCGGCAACATGACTGGAAGCGGCAACGGGACCACCTTCGATGGAGGTGTCATTTACATTATCGATCAATTCCTGGTTATCCCTCAGAACATCACCAACACCGCAGTCCAGCTTGACCTCAGATCTGCTGTTGGAGCTCTAGGCGCTGCTGACCTCTCCACGACTGTCGACGGCTTGACAGATGTTACCGCCTTCATTCCTGACAACGAGGCGTTCCAGGCGGTTGGCGGAAACCTTGCTACCGCCACCGATGAAGAACTAGCCCGCATCCTAGAGTACCACATTGTCAACGGCACGGTGTCCTACACCACTGATCTTTCCAATGGCACCATGCTCACCACCATGAACGGTATTGATGTCCTAATCACGGAGGAAGATGGCGATATCTTTGTCAATGGCGCTAGAGTCGTCACCCCCAATGTCCTCACTTCGAATGGTGTCATTCACGTCATCGATAGTGTGCTGAACCCAGGCAACAGAACTGCTACGCCCGACGCCTCAGCCTCGGCTCCAGCTCCAGCCTTCAACGTTACCAGCACCGTTACCGACGTACCATTCACTAGTGGTGTGGCAACTGCAACAACCACGGTCAACACCGAGGCTCCAACGTCCATTGCTGATGCCGCTGCAGGTACCAGTTCAGGCCAGGGATTCGCAGTCCTTCCGACTGGTGCTATTGGTGCTGCTGCGCTCTTTGGAGGCGCTGCTATGATGATGAACATGTAAGAGCATCGTAACGAGTGAAGAAATTCTTTCATAGCTTACTGAAAACCTAATAATTCGTACTTTGCCTACTTTCATGAACCCAGTTGTCGTGCCGTACTGATGTAGAGCAAAGAGTGGCTTCTATAGATACTACTTGTGTCAATTCGAAGAGCTCAATTTGGAGATGCAATGGGGAGGCTTGGTGATCGGCAAACCTTCTGTCGGTGATTGTCGTTGTTCGCGACCTGGGGGCCACCCCGCGATGCTGCCTCTTGTGATACCCCTTCTTTGCTACGTGTTGTATACCGAACAACGCATACAACACGACACCATGTTGATACTCGCACCCTTTCTGGCCCTCCTCGGCCTCGCACTTGCCATTCCCGAAGGGTTGATCATCGAGAACGAGACACCAGATGTCACCTGCACAAGAAAGACCAAATCTGGTGACCACATCGATGTTCACTACCGTGGTACGCTCGCCGCGGATGGAACAGAGTTCGATGCGTCGTACAACCGAGGCACACCGCTCTCGTTCGTTGTCGGCACTGGACGAGTGATCAAGGGGTAAGCCATGGCATCTGAACGTGTCAAGCCCACGAAACCTGCTAACGGCCGGTCTAGCTGGGATGAGGGACTTCTCGATATGTGCATCGGTGAGAAAAGGAAGCTTACTATCCCACCTGAGCTCGGGTACGGAAAAAGAGCAATGGGTCCAATTCCAGCTGGTAGCACTTTGATCTTCGAGACCGAACTGGTTGGTATCAAGGGTGTAAAGAAGGATGAGTTGTGAGAACTCTTTGTCACAACAAAAAGCATACTCGAAGGCTTGCAAGCGTCACAAGGGCCGGCATCGACAGGTAGCAAATTCAACTAAAGAGGCAAAGGAGCATGGCCATTGCACTACCTCTGCGCTCTACCAAGCTATGACTGCCAAGGTGGAGAAGCAAGGAGCCACCGGCAGTGAAGGGTATACTTGATATCAGTCGGTGCTGCGAAAGTCAAGGTTGGACAACTGGGCATTGTCAGTGTTTGTGCATTGGCCTCTATCAATGCATCTAGGTACAAGCCGTCGACACTTGCAATACAGAAGCCAGAGGACTGTGATCACCATTGGGTCCTAGAGTGCTGGTTGTTTGAAACGTTCGAGCCATGACCACAAAGCAGCCGTGTTTGTCAAGTGATGGAGATCAAGTCTCGAGCTGAGCAGGAACAGACACACCAGAAATCTTTCACTGTTCACTCGTCACGTTTCACGAACAAAGTGAAAATGTTTCAATTTCTTCTTGCATACAAAATTGCGCGGTGCCCTTCCACAAATTGGTTTCTATTTTGCCATCTTGCAGCTACATTACCAGTTTCGCATCGAACCATAACTCTCAGACCGAACTTACAAACCATACGATCATGGAGGATTACACTATGAAGCAGGCCATGTGTGATACATTCTTGCAGGCCGTCGAGCAAGAGAACTTCAAGAATGGCGCATTGCGTGGTCAGATCACGGAGGACACCTCCTTCGAGGAGGCCATCAACGTCTTCCTTGCGTCCAGCGCTGTGACAGATTCTGAAAAAGAGCAATACTTTCGACCCATGCGGAGCTTGATGGCTGCCATGGACGAGGAGGAGGAGAGAAACCCAGAGTATCCAGGAAAGTTGCTCGATAACCACCACATGTCCGAGCTATGCGCAGTGTTCACTAGGGATATGCAGTCACAATACTCTGGCGGTGCTGGGTCTTACAATGCGCCGATGCTCGTGCAGACAGTGAAGCCCGGTTTGGATGTCGTCCAGACGTACACGGTTGATGATCACGGCAACAGGAAGGATTACGCAGATGGTCGGTACGGGGTTGATCCAGGCGCACCCGAGTGGTACAAGAAAATGCAGGCAGATCGCATGAAACCTTTCGTCGATGGTGTCAAGAAAGATGAAGGGGAGTCCGCCGGTGTGCATGATACCCACGCAGAACCACACGAGTCATCGGATGATCGTGAACTACACATTCGTGTTCATGCTCCAGGCGTACATGGTAATGGTATGCCTAGATCACGCTTTGGTACAGTTACTTATTCTACTACAGCACCGATGTCGCGGAGCACGAGCACCGAGCAAGCAGCTACCGACGACTTCGGCGCGGCTTTCAAGAACAATGCCAAGCGCTTCTTCCTCTGAACGTTTCAAGATGCCACTTATACGTATGCATAGTAAGGTCACCAAAGTCATCGGGGAGGCTGTTGAGTCACTTGCTCATGCAAGGTGTACCACCGAAGCAGATTGGACTGCCAGCACCATTCGATGCTCAGTTTGGCCTACGCTGTCCTTGAGCCAGGACTTGCATGATAGCCTGACGAAGACTTTCCATTATTGCTCCGAGGCTACGACAGGAGCACGTCCTAGCATCCGGTCAAAGCGTCCAAGTGGCTATCTGGATATAGCTCAATCACGCCCTATCAAGTAACAGCCCTACATAGATACTGTTTCAGCCTGAAGGCATTCAACCTCCTGAGAACCATTCTGCTCTCTGCATCATGTGACCACGCGATGGCGTATGGTAGAACCTCGGCTACATCCTGACCAAGTGCTTCGTCCTCCAAAAGGGTGGTAGCCTATTTTTCTGATAGCAATGATCGAGCTTCACATCTATGGTCCTGCATTTGGCCTGCCCTCCATCGATTCGGGGTGCCTTGCTGCAATAGCTCTCCTTCAGTCGTCGATTCCCTCAGATCGTTGGGTTTTGGTCCCGAGCAACGATGTGTCGGTGTCTCCTTTCGACGAACTACCTGCTTTGAAAGTCAGCAATGCATCGTCTCATATCTGGATCGCAGGCTTTCGGAACATCGCTTCCTACATCACCAGCGAACATGTAGAATCCAAGCCGGGCAGCAGTCCCGCATTAACACATTCTGCACTCAGCGGCCAGTCCAAGGCCGACTCAGAAGCCTATCTTTCCTTCCTCGAATCGCGCGGTCTCCCTCTGCTCGATTTGAGCTTCTACGTCAGCAGCGACAACTACACTACCGCCACTCGATCAGCGCTGTCCGATATCCTTCCCTGGCCACAAAGCTGGACTGTGCCGCTACGACTTCGGGAGAGCGCACGAAAACACTCGGAGCATTTGGGGCTGAGCGGGCTTGATGTAGATGCCACACGAGAGAAAGAGCTCAAGAAGGAGAACGAAGGCCTTTCTGCAGCCATCCCAAAGAGTCTGCGACTGCCGAAGAAGAGCGTGACGAACTTGCTAGGAAGCTCGGCGGAACAGGCCAGATTCAGGTTGGAAGTTGTAACAGCGGACTTCTTTGAGCCACTTGAAGAATTACTACGAGGCAAGAAATATTTCTTTGGCGACGATCTGGCCGTGCTGGACTGTTTTGCGCTGGCATTGTTGAGTCAGATGAGCACAAGTGACCTGCCGCAGCCGTGGCTATCGGAAGCAT
>Ga0066648_10000913_pt1 | contig 17671 bp, 20 predicted proteins | sample CryGeyCG12114_NA_FD_59537 | JGI IMG/M metagenome (GOLD analysis project Ga0066648, IMG submission 59537) | Groundwater microbial communities from aquifer - Crystal Geyser CG19_WC_8/21/14_NA | ecosystem: Environmental > Aquatic > Deep subsurface > Groundwater | place: USA: Utah: Grand County... | reverse complement strand
ACACCTGGAAGGATCTCGACCGCACCTGCGAGGGCATTGCCAAGTTCTCCGAGAAGGATGCGGAGGCTTATCGCAAGTTCGCCACCGCCAGCATGGCGGCGCTGCCGATGTTCATGTCGGGCCTCTACTCCCCGCCCTTCCCGATGGGTGCCTTCATGGCGATGATGGACCAGAACCAGGAGGGTCGCTTCCTGCTCGACGTTATGCAGCGCAGCGCTCTTGACGTGGTCAACCAGTATTTCGAGAGTGACCTGCTGCGCATACATATCGTGCGCATGGTCACCGAGAACCTGCAGATGCCCGATGAATTGGGCACCGGCATGGGCGCCTTCCTCATGCCGGGCATCATCCACGCCTATGGCTGTTCCATGCCCAGGGGCGGATCGGGGCAGCTGTCCAAGGCGCTGGTGCGCGCGATCGAGCATTTCGGTGGCGAGGTCCGCTGCAATGCCGAGGTTGCCCGGGTGATCGTCTCGTCCGGCCGGGCGGTCGGGCTGGAAATGACCGATGGCGAAACCTTCATGGCCAAGGACGGGGTGATCGGCGCGATTCACCCGCATGTGCTGCGCAAGTTCGTGGCCGAAACACCCGAGCCGGTGCTGCAGCGGGCGGAACGGGTCACGCCATCGACCTTCTCGATCAATCTTACCCACATGACCTTGAGGGAACGGCTGCAGCTGCGCGTCGGCAATGATGCCAGCGCCATGATGACCGAGTTGATGGACTTCTACACCATACGCGACATGCTGCTTGAGTACGACAAGCTCCGGCGCGGCGAGGTCAGCGACCGGCTTATCGCAGGCGGTGACAACACCACTTTCGATCCCAGCCGCGCCCCCGAAGGAGCCGGCGTGTTCTACGGAGTCAATTTCGCGCCCTACGAGCTGTTCGACGGGGGCGCGGCTGCTTGGGACGAGAGGAAGGAGGAACATGCCGACCGGGCGCTCGCCCAATATCGCAAGTTCTACTCGAACCTCACCGACGACAATATCACCGGGCGGCTGGTGCGTTCACCCCTCGATCACGAGCGGGATTCGCCGGCAAGTTTCGTCAAGGGCGACATTCATGGCTGTGCACCCTTCTTCTACCAGACCGTTGGCCATCGCCCCACGCCCGACCTTGGCTCCTTGCGGGTGCCGCAGATCGAGGGACTCTATCTGGTCGGCCCGTTCATGCATCCGGGAGGCGGGGTATTCGGCGCCGGTCGCGCCACCGCGATCCAGATGATGGACGACATGGGTATCGCCTTTGACAGGGTTTGTGCGGAGCCGGTTCAATGAAGATCTACGACGCCAACAACAGCGAACTGATGATGGTTCGCGAATTCGCCCGCGACGGCGATGCCCTCGTGATCCGCGGCAAGATTTTCGGCGCGATGCCGATGGTGGCCAAAGTCACTCCGGCAGAAGCCCGCGCGGCACTCAAGATGCTAAACTTCAAGACCATCGTATTCATTATCTCGCTGCTGTTTCGCAGATAGCGTCCCAGGGCGGCCGCGATCACGCCTGTCCCGGTTCGGCCGGACAGGTCGCCTGCCGCATTGCGGCAGAGGAACTGCTGGCGGTAGCGCCAAACTTCCTGCTCATTCGAGAGTATCTCTCCCGCATCCGCTCGTGACATTTTCGCAGCCCTCAGAGCGTGGAGCCTGACAACGGGGCTGAACAAGGATCATATCCTTGGATAGTGACCTTGCGGAACTATGCATTTCCGTCGCCGCCCTGAGCCCGCCATACCGCGTGTTGGGCAAAAGGAGACAATCGAGTGAGCATCCTTGGCATTGAATCCGTGGTATTCGGCGTTTCGGACCTTGCAGAGCACACGCGCTTCTGGACTGACTTTGGCCTCTCGGCGGAAACCGTAAGTGATGACGAGACGGTGTTTCGCCTGCCCTCGGGCAGCCGGGTGATCCTCCTTCGCCATGGTGATGCACGCCTGCCTTCACCCGATCCCTTCCCCGGCGATGGGTTGAAGGAGACCGTCTGGGGCTTGGATTGCCCGGATGATCTTGAACGGATCGCCGCCAGTCTCGCGAACGAGGTTGAGGTCACGCGAGCCGAAGATGGCACCGTACGCTGCGTGTGCCCCGATGGCCAGCCCATCGCACTGCGCCTTTGGCACAAGCGCCAGTTCGTGAGCGAAGCCAGCCCGGTCAACACGCCCACTTCCTATCCACGCTTTAACCAGCACCGTATCTGGCGCCACAAGGCGATCCCGAAAACGATCAACCATGTGGTGTTCTTCTCGCCAGACTATGTCGGCAGCTACGAATTCTACGACCGCCACCTCAGGTTCCGCTATACCGACCATTCGAAAGGCACCGGCATTTTCGCCCGTCCCGATGGCACTTACGAACATCATGCGATATTCTGGGTTAATTGTGACCTACCGGTCGCGCCCGACTACTTCAAGTTCATGCATATCGCCTTCGGCATGGACGATATCGACGAGGTAATGCTAGGCGCCAACCTCATGGAAGATCGCGGCTGGAAGAACGCCAGCATGAACGCGTCGGGCGGCATTTCCCGCCACCGCGTCACCTCGGCGATCTATTATTATTGCGACATCCCCGGCCATGCAGGCGAGGCGGAATATCACGCCGACACTGATTATCTGGATGACAATTGGGTGCCGCGCGCTTGGGATTTCCGCTTCGGATCTCTGCTGTGGTCCAACAACGCCCCGCCAATATTCCGCGGCGACGACATCCCGTGGGACGTGAAGCTCGACCTGGATCGCGCCAGCTTCGAACCCTACAGGAAGTCGCAACCCGGCAAACTGCAGGTCGAAGGCAAACTCTCCGAACTGACCGAGGCCGACGAGCACGCGATCTGACAGTGCGGCGGGTCCGTACCAGGCAATTGGACCGGAAGACCACAGGATGAGCATTGGCGAAATCGGTATGGCCCCCACAAGAGACGGACGTGCGGCAGGCCCCTGCGGTGCCCCGCATTCCCGCAGGTCCGGCTTGCCGCCAGCAGCGAAACCCGATGCGCGCTCACCATGCGACGAGGTCCTGCTCTCGGGTGGAAGCTTCTGGATGGGGTCCGACCTAGCCTATCCGGAGGAGCGGCCCGCCCGGGAGGTCAGCGTCGATCCCTTTTACCTCGATCGCCACCCGGTCACCAATGAACAATTCGCCGCATTCGTGCAGGCAACCAGCTATGTGACCACGGCGCAGATCGCACCAAGAGCAGAGGATTATCCGGGAGCGGACCCGGCCATGCTGTACGCCGGATCGGCGGTGTTCATGCCTCAGGCCGGGCCGGTTCCGCTGAACGATCCGTTCCGCTGGTGGTCCTTCGTCCCCGGGGCATGCTGGCACAGCCCCGCTGGCCCCGGCAGCACGGTCGAGGGGCTCGAGGATCACCCGGTCTTGCATGTCTCGTGGAGCGATGCCAGCGCCTACGCCCTATGGGCGGGCAAGCGCCTGCCGACCGAGGCGGAGTGGGAATTCGCCGCGCGGGGCGGTCTGGCCCGCGCTGCTTTCGCTTGGGGCGACGAGTTGGCGCCCGAGGGACGGATGCTGGCCAATTACTGGCAAGGCCGCTTCCCGCATGAAAACACTCTGGAGGATGGATTCCTGCGCACTTCGCCAGTGGCGACCTATCCTGCCAATGGCCATGGCCTGTACGACATGATCGGCAATGCCTGGGAATGGACGCAGGACTGGTATTCGGAAAGGCTGGAAGGTGCCCAGAAGGCAAAGCCCCACTCCTGCTGCATCGTCAGCAATCCGCGCGGCGGAAGCGAGGAGGAAAGCCGACGCTTCAACGCCCCTGGAGAGATCCATGGGCGCAAGGTGCTAAAGGGCGGTTCGCATCTGTGCGCGGAAAGCTATTGCCGGCGATATCGGCCCGCTGCGCGCTATGCCCAAACGATCGACAGCTCCACTTCGCATATCAGCTTCCGCTGCGCGCGCGATGCCACTTGAGAGATCGCGCACCCCAGCGGACGAGGGCCATGGTGCTGCAAGAGGCGGACTGATGTTCACTCGGATTCGACGATGCTTGCCTTTCGAACGCCAACTCCAGCCGGCCTCGATGACCCATCTGAGTGGTCGATGCATGCCCATAGATAAAATAGCGAGATCGGCGGAGGGATTGCTCGCTAGGGTACCAGCTACATAAGAAGTGGGGAGAGATGATGAAGAGGCACTCTATGGCCCTCGCAGGAATGAGCCGGCGCCAAGTGGTCAAAGGGCTTTCGGCCGCCGCGGCGCTTACTGCGGGAGGCGGGCTGCAGGCCGCGGCCGGGGGCGAAGCGGGCCTGCCGAACATCGTTTTCATTATGGCCGACGATCTCGGTTATGCCGATCTGGGCTGTACCGGATCGCGCAATGCCAAGACGCCGCATATCGACAGCCTGGCGCAAAACGGCCTGCTGCTGACACAGGGCTATGCCAACAGCTCAATCTGTTCGCCCACGCGCACGGCGCTGTTATCCGGCTGCTACCAATATCGCTTCGCGGTGGGGCTGGAGGAGCCGCTCGGCCCTGGAGCGCCGCCCGACACCGGCCTGCCGTTCGAACGCCGCACCATGCCCGAAGTGCTGCGCGAACGCGGCTACGAAACGGCATTGATCGGCAAATGGCACCTCGGCAATCTCCCGCTGCAAAGCCCGCTCGCCCACGGGTATGACCGCTTCTTTGGCATCGAGGGGGGCGCCGCAGATTATTTCCGCCATCGTACGGTGCTGGGCGGCAGGGACATGGGCACCGGCCTATTCGAAGGAAACGAGGAGATCCAGCGGGTTGGCTATCTCACCGACATCTTCGGCGACGAGGCGGTGCGCAGCATTCGCAACAAGACCAAGCCGCTCTTCCTCTCGCTGCATTTCACTGCGCCGCACTGGCCGTGGGAAGGCCGCGAGGACGAAGAGGTGGCGCGCCAGCTGCGCGACTTCTTGCACTATGATGGCGGCACGCTGGAAACCTACGCCAACATGATCGAGGCGATGGACGACAACGTTGGCAAGGTCATCGCCGCACTGCGCGAGATCGGCGAACTGGACAACAGCATCATCGTCTTCACCAGCGACAATGGCGGCGAGCGCTTCTCGGATGTCTGGCCCTTCACCGGCATGAAGGGCGAATTGCTGGAAGGCGGCATCCGCGTGCCGATCCTGTTCCAGTGGCCGGCCCGTATCTCCGGCGGCCGGACGAGCGACCAAGTGATGGTCTCGATGGATTTCCTGCCCACTTTCCTTGCCATTGCCGGGGGCGAGGTGCCGACAGGAGAATTCGACGGGGCGAATCTGTCAGCACAGCTGCTGGACCGGTCAGCCCCGGTCGAGCGCACTCTATGCTGGAGGATGAACAACAACGACCAGGCCGCGATCCGCCAGGGCGACATGAAATATCTAAAGCTGGGCGGCAAGGAACATCTGTTCAACCTGGCTGTCGACCCGCGCGAACGGGCGGTGCTGAACGAGGCGCAGCCGGAGAAGATGGCCGAGCTCCGGCTGGCCTGGGACGAATGGAACAAGCAGATGCTGCCCTATCCGCTGAACAGCTACAGCCAAGACAACAAGGAGCGAATGGCCGATCGTTACTGAAGCGTCAGAAGAAGGCTCCAGCTCGGTTCCAATGCTCGACACGGGGAGGCTCAATGAAGAACCGTCCGGCAAAATCGCGCCATCGCTGGAAACCCTCGGATTCGCGGAAGGTGATCGTGTGATGCTCGACACTCTCCCAGTCCACGCTCAACCGGTAGCAGGAGGGATCTTCCACCACGCGCTCCAACCGCATGCCGTGACATCCCGCGGCAGACTGAAAATGAGGCGCGGCCCCGGCCACTGCCGCTTCGAACTCCATGGCCCGGGCCGGGTCGATTTTGATGTAGGCAATTTCCGTGATCATGAGACCGCAATGACGCGCCTTTGGAAAAGAGACAAGCAGTGAAAGTAATCGTAACGGGCGCCGCCGGTTTTGTTGGCAGGCATTTGGTCAGGATGCTGCTCGACCGCGGGGACGCGGTCGTTGCGATGGACCATGTCGCGAACGGCATACCCGAAGGCGCGCGGATCGTGGCCGGCGACATCAGCGACCGTGCGCTGCAAAGCGAGGCGTTCTCCCAGGGTTGCGACGCGCTGGTCCACCTCGCGACTGTGCCGGGTGGCGCTGCGGAGGCCGATCCTGCGGCATCGCGGCGGGTCAATATCGATGCGATGTATGACCTTCTGGAACAGGCGGCCGCCGTGGGGGATCGTCCGCGGGTGGCCTATGCAAGCTCGATCGCCGTATTGGGCCACCCGCTTCCGGCAAAAGGGGTGGATGACAGCACGCCGCTCTCGCCCGAGCTGATCTATGGCGGCCACAAGGCGATGATGGAAGCTGCGGTCGCCATGCTGACCAACCGCAAGGCGATCGACGGCGTCACCATCCGTCTGCCCGGCATCCTGGCGCGTCCAAAGGGGCCCAGCGGCATGAAGTCCGCCTTCATGAGCGACCTGTTCCATGCACTGAAGGCCGGTGAGCCTTTCACCTGTCCGACTACTCCGCAAGCCCGGATCTGGGCTCAATCCGTGACGCGCTGTGCCGCGAATTTCGTCCACGCCCTCGAATGCGACAGCTTACTGTTACCGCCGACCAGAGCGGTGACCCTGCCCGCTCAGCACGTGGCCATGGGCGACCTCGCAGGAGAGATCGCGTCCCAGTGCGGCGTTTCGGCCGACCTCGTCACGTGGGAGCCCGACGACAAGCTGGAGGCAGCGTTCGGCGCCTATCCTCCTCTATCTGCTAAGGCCGCCGAGAAATCGGGTTTCGCGGATGACGGAAGTGTTGCTAATCTGGTCGCGAGCGCACTCAAGACGCTCGAGTGACACCCGGAGAGCTATGCGTTTTCAACGCCTTGATTTGAACTTGCTGGTGGCGCTCGATGCGCTCCTGACCGAAAGGAGTGTGTCACTGGCTGCCGAACGGCTGTGCCTCTCTCAATCCGCTACATCCAGCGCGCTGGGCCGGCTACGCGAGTATTTTGGCGATGACCTGCTGGTGCTGAAGGGGCGTCAGATGATCCTGACCACCCGCGCCGAACAGCTGATCGAGCCGACGCGCGCGGTGCTCGAACAGATCAGCCAGACGATTGCCATCGTCCCCGAATTCGACCCCGCGGGCAGTGATCGCATGATCCGAATCATGGCATCGGACTATACCACGGAGGTCCTACTCGCCCCGGCTCTCGCCAAGTTGCAAGAGCGAGCCCCTCACATGCGCTTCGAGATCCATAACCTGTCGAACCCACCCGTGGAGGCCCTGGAACGAGGCTATGTGGACCTGGTCGTCACAGTCGATTTTGTCATCTCGCCCGATCACCCCAGTGAACCGCTGTTCAAGGACGACTATGTGGTAGTCGGCGACAAAAACAATCCAGCGATGGCGCGAAACATGACCAGCGAACTCTACCTCTCGCTAGGGCATGTTACCACTCGCTTTGAACGCTCCCGCGTTCCGGCTTTCGATGATTGGTACATGCGCCGCAAGAAGCAGCAGCGCCGGGTGGAAGTGGTAGCCGCGTCTTTCACCACGATGCCAACACTGATCGTCGGGACAAACCGGATCGGAACGATGCACCGGCGTCTAGCCGAGAAGGTGAGCAAAAAATACCCGCTGGCATTCGCTGAAATGCCTTTCGACATCCCGCCGATCCGGGAACTTGCACAGTGGAACATTTCCAACAATAGCGACGCAGCGATTCGCTGGGTGGTGGACCGATTGCGCGAAGTGGCCGAAGCCGAAGAGCCACGCGAGTTCAGCAATCAGCTAGCTGAAAGCACTATGTCATTGGAATTCGGAGACGATCTAGGGCGCCGCTAGTCTCGTCCCCTCCCGCTCCCGCTCCCGCGCTTCGAAATGGCCGGGTGCGGTAACATCAAGCTCGGGCATTCGGCTCTTCCACGAACTCGATGAGATTGCCCGCGCAATCGCGGATGAAGCAGCCTTTGCCGAACTCCTCCCTGACCACGAAGGCGATGTCGGCGCCCTTCTCTTCCATCTCGGCGAGAAATATCTCCAGGTCTTCCACCCGGAAGGCGACGTGCTTGTTGCCGTGGGTCTTGAGGTCGGCAGGCGGATGACGGCGGTCCGCCGGCAAAGGCGCTGCTCCCACAACTTCGAACAGTTCGAAACGAAGCGCACCTTTGCGGATCATCGCCGCCTCGGCATTGGCAGCGGCGATGTGAAAGCGCTTCTCCACTTCGTAACCCAGAACCCGCCCATACCATTCTATCGCTTGGTCGAGACTGGGCACGGAAACGCCACCGTGGTGGAAGGTAAAGTCAGCCATGTGCCTGCCATTCTTCGGCAATTAGCTTCTCAAGCATAGTCCTGCCCCCAGCAGGCGACGACGGAACAACGCTCGCCGAGCTCATGGATCCGAGCCGCCATGTACCAGCTATTCGTCAGAAATCGCTCCATCAGCCTCTCCTCAAGCCGGGGTGGCCCTCCTGTCAGTCAGGAACCGCCGCTCCGCGGTCAAATGGAGCAGCTTCGATCTCAGGCGGCACGCTGCCGATCATAAGACCCGTGAAAAAGGGCGATACTGAGCTGAGCATTTCCAGACATGGCACTAATCCGCGGTCCAGCCCCCATCGACGATCAGGCTGGTGCCGGTCATCAGCGACGACGCATCCGATGCGAGGAACACGATCGCGCCCATCAGATCCTCCACCGTGCCAAGGCGGCCCAGCTTGATCTTCTGCAGGACATCGGTGAGAAATTCGCGGTTCTCGAAGAACGGCTTGGTCATCGGCGTGTCGATAAATGTCGGCGCGATCGTGTTGGACCGGATGCCATGCGGCGCCAGATCCAGCGCCATGCTCTTGCTCAAACCCTCGATCGCCCATTTGCTCGCGCAATAAAGCGAGCGCTTGGGGCCGCCGACATGCCCCATCTGGCTGCCCATGTGGATCAGGCTGCCGGGAGTTTCCGTTGCGACCATCTGCTTCGCGCAGCCTTGGGCCACGAAGAAGGCGGCTTTCACGTTGAGGTCGAGCACGGCGTCGTAATCGTCCTCGCTCACCTCCCACATCACCTTGGGCCGGTTGGTGCCGGCATTGTTGACGAGGATATGGAAGGCCTCACGCGAGGCGAAGAATGCCTCTACCGCGGCAAGGTCGGACACGTCGAGCACCGCCGCCGCGGCGCCGTTGCCGATCGCCTGGGCGCCCGCTTCGATCTCGGAGACGGTGCGCGCAACCAGCGTCACCTGTGCGCCTGCCTCGGCGAGCGCGGCGGCGGCGGCAAGGCCGATCCCGCGACCGGCCCCGGTTACGACCGCGCGTCGGCCCTCGAGCCGGAAGGACGGTGTGCGCGGGATAGGCTCTGCCATCCTCGCCTCAGGCGCGGGTCAGCTCGCTCGGCTCCGCTTGTCCGGCATAAGGGACATTGCGGCCGCCGAAGCGGCGCACGCGGATATTGGCCTGTTCGCCGTGCCCGGCAAAGCCTTCGAGCGCGCACAGGCGGCTGCAATATTCCCCGATCAGAGTGCTGGCCTCGTCGGTCAGCACCTTTTGATAGGTGCAGGTCTTGAGGAACTTGCCCACCCACAGCCCACCAGTATAGCGCGCCGCCTTCTTGGTAGGGAGCGTGTGGTTTGTGCCGATCACCTTGTCGCCATACGAGACGTTGGTGCGGTTGCCGAGAAACAGCGCACCGTAATTGGTCATGTTAGCGAGAAAGTAGTCGGGATCCTGGGTCATCACCTGCACGTGCTCGCTGGAGATATCGTCGGCAATGGCGACCATCTCATCGTCGCTTTCGGCTACGATGACTTCGCCATAACTATCCCACGCCTGACGCGCATGCTGCGCTGTGGGCAGGATCTCGAGCAGACGGTCGATCTCACGCATCGTCTCCCGGGCGAACTTCTCGCTATTGGTCAGCAGCACGCCGGGGCTGTCCGGGCCATGCTCGATCTGCCCCAGAATGTCGGTCGCCGCCATTTCCGGATCGCAGCCGATTGCGTCGGCGATGACCAATGTCTCGGTCGGTCCGGCGAACAGGTCAATGCCCACGCGGCCGAACAGCTGGCGCTTGGCCTCGGCGACGAATGCGTTGCCGGGGCCGACCAGGATATCGACGGGATCGATCGTTTCCGTTCCGATCGCCATGGCGCCCACTGCCTGGATACCGCCGAGGGCATAGATCGCATCGGCCCCGGCCATCGCCTGCGCCGCGACGATGGCCCGGGCAGGCTTGCCCTCGAACGGCGGCGCGCAGGTGATGACGCGCGGGCACCCGGCCACCTTGGCCGTGATGACCGACATATGCGCGCTGGCGAGCAGCGGATATTTGCCGCCGGGCACGTAGCAGCCGGCGGCATTGATCGGGATATTCTTGTGACCCAGCACCACGCCGGGCATGGTCTCGACCTCAACGTCCTTGATGCTGTCGCGTTGGATGCGCGCGAAGTTGCGCACCTGTGTCTGGGCGAACTCGATATCCTTGCGCTCCTGCGGCGACAGGCTGTCCACCGCGGCATCGATCTCGGCCTGCGACAGGCGGTAATCCTCGCGGTCCCATCGGTCGAACTTGATCGACATGTCGCGCACGGCCGCGTCGCCCCGATCCTCGATGTCGGCAAGCGCCGCTTCCACGATCTCGCGAACCTTGCGGTCGGCGTCGCGCTTCGCGTCGGCAGTCGCCCCATGCTTGAGCCAGGTAGCCATACTCATCCTCAATCAAACGGAATTTATTTCCGGCTGAAATTGCACCGGCAGGCACAGGCGGACCAACGCATGTTATCGATGACCTGCTATCGGTCCTATGCCATTGCTGTCACCATTGGCACTGAGTAGCCCGTCCCTCGGACAGCATTGGGAGAGCTCTGCGTGCGTCTAGCGACCTTGATTGATGGCACACCCGACGGGCAGCTCGTGATCGTCTCGCCTAATGGGACGGCCTATGCGGCCGGGCCGGTGAAGACCCTCCAGCAGGCGGTGGAACAGTGGGACGTCGTAGCCGGTCAGATGCAGGCCATCGCCGATTTTTCTGAAGCGCTCGACATGAGCAAGATCGCCGCCCCCCTTCCGCGCGCCTGGCAATGGCTCGATGGCTCGGTCTATCCCAGCCACGCCGCGTTGATGGACAAGGCGCTGAACATCGAAGTCGACAAGTTGGACCGCCCGATGATGTACCAGGGCGTATCCAGCAAGTTTTACGGAGCCACCGAAGATGTGGTGATGGCCGATGAGAGCCTCGGCATCGATTTCGAGGGCGAGTTCGGCATCATCACCGACTTTGTGCCCATGGGAACGAGCGCTGCGGAAGCAGGCCGGCACATCAAGCTGATCGTGCAGATCAATGATTGGTCGCTGCGCGCGCTTGCAGGGATCGAGATGAAGACCGGTTTCGGCTGGATCCAGGCCAAGCCGCCATGCTCCATGGCACCGTTTGCCGTCACGCCCGACGAATTGGGCCAGGCGTGGAGCAATTCGCGGCCCTGCATGAACCTCAGGGTGGAGTGGAACGGCCGCCAGTTCGGCGATGCGTACGGCGAACCCATGGAATATGGCTTCGACGAGCTTGTCGCCCATGCCGCGCATACGCGCGATCTCGTGGCCGGCACGGTGATCGGGTCGGGCACTGTCTCCAACGAGACGTATCGCGAGGTCGGCTCATCGTGCATCGCCGAACGGCGCGGGATCGAGGTGGTCGACGAGGGCAAGGCGCGCACGCAATTCATGAAATTTGGCGATCGCGTGCGGATGGAAGCGCGTACCGCCGATGGCCGCAGGCCGTTCGGCACGATCGATCAGAAGGTGGTCAGACCATGAGCAAGGAACTCTCGGATTCGGGCCTCCCGCCCGTCCAGCGCGTGGTCACCGGCCACGACGCGAACGGACGGGGGGTGTTCAAGTCGGAGGACCTCACTCCAACCAGGCTCATTCCGACCGGCGATGCCAGCTTCCTGCTGCTGTGGACCACCGACACGGTTCCGGCCGACAACAACGACGAGGTCGACGGACGCGACAGGGATGTAGGCACGACCTTGATGGGCGGCAGCGCCTTCCGCATCGTCGATATCCTGCCCGGGATGCAAAGCCCGATGCACCGGACCAATTCGATCGATTACGGCATCGTGCTGCAGGGCGAGATCGAACTGGAGTTGGAGGACGGTCGCAAGAAGACGATTGGCGAGAACGGCGTGATAATCCAGCGCGGCACCAATCATCTGTGGCGCAACACGAGCGACAAGCCGTGCCGGATCGCCTTCATCCTGATCGAGGCTCCAGCCTACCTTCACGATGGCGAGCCGTTGGAAGAAGCCAAGCCGGAAGATGTCGACCCGGCGTTCCGCAAAGCCGCGCGCTGACCTAGTAGGACAAGGCCTTCGCTCGCCCCCGGCATCGGATGATCATCGCCAAGTCGCCGCATTCACCAGGCCGTCGCACCGGCATCGACCGCGATATCGGCTCCAGTCACGTATCGTGCCTCGTCGCTCGCCAGCCACACCGCGCACCACGCAATGTCTTCCGGCTCCCCAAGCCGCTTAAGCATGTTCTTGGCGAGGACCTGCGCCTCGAAACCGGGGTCGGCGGTAAGATGCCTTCGAGTGGCAGCGGTCCGAATGAACCCCGGAGCGATGGTGTTCGCACGGATGCCATGCGGCGCGCCCTCCATGGCAAGCTGGCGGGTCATGGCCAGCACGCCGCCTTTGCCCGCGCAATGCGCCAACGCCGGCGAGCCTTCCAACGAATGGTACGCATTGGCCGAGCCGAAATTGATCACCGAAGCCGCGCCGCTCGCCTTCAAATGCGGCCAGGCTGCCCGCGTTGCCAGAAAAACAATGTCGAGTTCGCCAGACAGGGTTTGGCGCCACTCGGCATAGCTCATCGCCTCGAGCCATTTAAAAACAGCGAAAGCGGCGGCGTTGACGAGAATGTCGACGCGGCCGTGCTGGTCGCCAATGCTGGCTAGGAGATCGTTCGTCGCAGTCTCGTCCAGCAGATCGCAATCCTCGTCTGCGCCGCTTCGGTCGATTCCAATTACGGTCGCACCCTCAGCCCGGAATGCGTGGGCGCAGCCCTGACCGATGCCATTAGCGGCCCCGGTCACCACGGCAATCTTGCCGGAAAGACGGTCAGCCATTCGCCAAAGCCTTGATGGAGCCGTCGAAGCCATGATGAATGTACAAACGAGTTAAAACTTCGGCGTCCGCCCCCAGCGGCAGCAGAAGCGAACGCCTGTTCATGAGCAAGTGCGGGTAATCTCTCGTCATCTTCCCTCCAAACGGCCCTATCGATGCGTTGCGCGCCCTTTTGACGCGTGTGGGATACCGGCGCGGCGGGCGGCCAGGAAGCCGATATTGCGCGATTGACGCAATTGATCGCGTCGATGCGCCAAACCCTTTTCGAGGATCGGTCGGCGTACCTGGCCGATAGCAGTGTATCGATAGAATGATTTTGCAAAGTTCATCCATGCTATCCACTCCAGCGGTGAAGCCAGGCCAAACGTGGTCTTATTCCATTCCAGGGAGGTCTGATCGATGGCCCTTTTTGAGCCCTTTCCCAATTACGTCTGGAACCTTGCGGTTTCGATCGCTCTCGAGACCGGGGGCAAAATCGGCGAGATCGTCGACATAATCGCACCCCTCAAGGCCAAGGCCGAAGCGGGCGAAGACGCGAATACTGGCGACTTCATGCTGGAGTGGGTGAAGATGGCCGACAAGCTTGTCGGCCTGGGCGAGGAGGATCTTGCACGGGGCCGCGAAATCTCCGCCGGCAACAAGTTCAAGCGATCGGCCGTTTATTACCAAGCCGGCGAGCGGATGCAGGGCCTCGGCCATCCGGGACGCGAGGAGACGTACGGCAAAGCGATAAGCAACTTCCTGCGCGGCGTAAAGTATGCCGGCGATCCGGTCGAACGCGTCGAGATCCCATATGAAGGCCGCATGATTGCCGGGCTTCTGCACCGCGCTCCGGGAGACCAGCCCCGACCATGCGTAGTCTATTGCAACGGCCTCGACTCGATGAAGGAAATGCTATGGATGGGCGGGCTGCCTCAGGCCCTCGCCAAGCGCGGTATTCACACGCTCTGCGTTGACCAGCCGGGCACCGGCGAGGCGCTGCGCCTACAGGGCCTGCCCGCCACACCGCACAGCGAGAAATGGGCGAGCAAATGGGTCGACTGGCTCGAGCAGCAGCCGGACGTTCTGAACGAAAAGATCGGCATGACTGGCATATCGCTGGGCGGCCATTTCGCCCCGCGCGCGGTCGCATATGAACCCCGCTTCGCCAGCGGCGCCGCCTGGGGTGCCAACCACAACTGGCATGAAGTGCAGTATAAGCGGATGAGGCGCGAAGGAGAGAACCCCGTTCCGCATTACTGGCAGCACGTTCACTGGGTGTTCGGAGCCGCCGATCAGGAAGACTTCTTGGAAAAGTCCCGGGACATGAACCTCAACGGTCATCTTGACCGGATCAAGGTTCCCTTCCTCGTCACCCATGGCGTTAATGACCGGCAGATTTCACCGGATTACGCCAATCAGACCTACGACCAACTGATCAATTCATCCCGGCGGGAGCTGAAGTGGTTCACCGAGCGAGAAGGTGGGGTTGAACATGTCGGTGCAGACAACCACTCGTTCGCGATCGACTACATCGCCGACTGGTTCGCCGAAACCCTAGGTAACCGCACTCACGCCTGACCGGCTGAGATACGTCGAATTAAAAGGCAGAGTGCAAAGATGCGTTGACACCGTATATCGGCTAGAATCGGCGGCTGTTCAAGACGTAAACTGTGGATCATCTGTAGCGCGCATTGAACGGATAGTGAGTGTTCTCATTTTGTCCAAGCTGGCCTATGACTCGAATTCGCCCGGGCCACCTTGCCCCGGATTGGGACTGCTGCCGACGGTGGAACTCGTTATTCATTAGATTGGAACGTAGATGTGCAGACCTACTTATTTCGCCGGCAGAACATGAGCGCCAAGGGCGAGCCGCGGTCGTGGACCGATCACCTGCTATGGCACCATGCGGCACCTACGGTGGACCTGGTCGCCTATCAGGCGGGCCGGATCGTTCAGGCCACCCCAATCGATGGCCCGCAGCACCCCGAGCTCGGCATCGCGACGAATGTCTCGATCCAGCTCAAGAGCGAGTCTGGTGCGATCTGCACGCTGTCGCTCAGCTTCAACAATGACGGGCCGCTCGGCACCTTCTTCCGCTACGCTTGCGACAATGGCACCTGGATCGCGCGCGACAGCGATCTGGTGACCGGACGCGAGGAGCCGGTTGATTTGTCCACCATGGCTGTGTCCAGCAACGGCATCGAGCTGCAAGACCGCGAGTTCATCGCCGCCATCCGCGAAGGGCGCGAGCCTAGCAGCTTGGTCGCACAGGTGCTCGATTGCTACCGCGTGCTCGGCGAGCTTGAACATCAGCTCGAGGCTGCACAATGAAGACCGAGGTCGCGATTGTCGGGGCAGGACCGGCGGGGCTGTTGCTCGGTCACCTCCTGCGCGCCGAAGGCATTGCGGTCACGATCGTGGAGCGGGTCACGGGCGAGTACGTGCTCGGGCGCATCCGCGCCGGCGTGCTGGAGCGCACCACGACCGACCTGCTCGACCGGCTCGGCATCAATGCGCGGATGAAGGCGGAGGGCATCCCCCACGACGGCTTCAACCTTGCCGATGGTGAGCGGCTAATCCGCATCGACGTCGCCGAGCTCACTGGCAAGCAGGTCATGGTCTACGGCCAGACCGAGGTGACGCACGATTTGATGGAGGCCGCTCCAGAGCGTGGATTGGAGATCATTTACGAGGCGAAGGACGTCGCGCTCCACGACGTCGAGAGTGACGCGCCGTATCTGACTTACACGAAGGACGGCTCGCACCATCGGCTCGACGCGCGCTTCCTCGTCGGTTGCGACGGATACCATGGCCCTTCGCGCAAAGCGGTTCCGGAGAGTGCCGCCCGGCCTTACGAGAAGGTCTACCCCTTCGGCTGGCTCGGTATTCTCGCCGACGTGCCGCCCTGCAATCACGAACTGATCTACGCCAACCACGAGCGCGGCTTCGCCCTCGCCTCAATGCGCTCAAAGACGCGCAGCCGGTACTACGTCCAGGTCGCGCTGGACGAGAAGCTGGAAGACTGGCCCGACGAGCGCCTGTGGGACGAACTCGCCGTGCGCCTCGGGCCCGAAGCCGCGGCGCAGATCACGCGCGGCCCTGCGCTGGAAAAGTCCATCGCCCCGCTGCGCTCCTTTGTGTTCGAGCCGATGCGCCACGGATCGCTGTTCCTGGCCGGAGACAGCGCGCATATCGTGCCGCCGACCGGCGCCAAGGGCCTCAACCTTGCCGCATCCGACGTGGCCTATCTCTCCGACGCGCTGCTCGGCTGGTTCAAGCGCGGCGACACTGAGGGCATCGCGACGTATTCGAACCGGGCGCTGGCGCGGGTATGGAAATCGGAGCGCTTTTCATGGCAGCTCACCTCCCTGATGCACCGCTTCCCCGACCAGACCGCATTCGAGCGGCGCATGCAGGTGGCCGAGCTTGACTATATCGCCACCTCGCGGGCAGCGCAGACGGCGATCGCCGAGAACTACGTGGGATTGCCGCTCTAACCGACGCTCGCCTGCCGCATCGCCGACTGGGCCCGCTCTCCGTTTCGGCGGTAAGCCTGGGTGCAGGATCTCAGCCATGCCGATGACGTGCCGCCGCCCGAGGGCGAGGCGATCCGGCTGCTGAACCATGCGCTCAACGCGGGCGTGACGATGCTCGACACTGCCGCTGTATGGCGGCGGCAGGAACGAGCGGCTGCTGGGCGAGGCTGTGATGCACCGGCGGCGCGAGCTTGCGCTGGCGAGCAAATGCGTGCTCGACCTGCGACGGCCAGCGCATTCTCGACGGTCGCCCCGAGGCGATCGCCACCACTGTGGAAGGCGCGCTCGAGCGGCTGCGGACCGATTACGTTGACGTCTACTACCTGCACCGGCTGGACCGGAACGTGCCGATCGACCCTCCCGTGGAGCGCTCGTTCGCGCCAAGGAGGCCGGCAAGATCGGCGCCATCGGGCTTTCCGAGATGTCCGCCGCGACGCTGCGCGGGCACATGCCGTCCACCCGATCGCGGCCATGCAGACAGAACTGTCACCCTGGTCCGCAATGCGGAGGTGGCGGTGCTCGATGCGTGCCGCGAGCTGGGCGTCGCCTTCTGGCCCGTCGCCGGCAGACTGCTCGCGGGCTCAGTCAAGGACGGTCAGTTCGTGCAGGGTGACATCCGAGCCGGTATGCCGCGATTACAGGAGCTTAATCTCTCGCACAACCAGCAGCTGGCCCGCCGGTTGGCTCGGTTTGGAGCGGGTGCCGGGGTCAACCCAGGGCAGATCTCCTTTGCATGGGCTTCCGTTTTCGGCTCGTGAACTGACGGTCCGCTCGCCAACTAAAAACCCTGCGAAGCTGCCTTCGCAGGCCGGCAGATAGCCGCGCAGCCTCCCGCACCTCCGTCGCCGGTGCACGCCGTTCAAGCTCTGCAAGAACGCTTCGACTTCGCCCCTTGCCACTGGGAGGGTCATCACCCGGCGAGGTCATGGCGCGGCTCCCCTATTTTCTGCTCCGTGGACTTGCTCGCAAGGCGCCATGATCGAGCGGATGCGCATTCCAGCGCCGGTAATCGTGTCCTCAGGGCGCTCCGCCCAATGCCTGGTAGAGGTTCAGTTGCGCCGCCAGCAG
>Ga0066648_10000906_pt1 | contig 17786 bp, 19 predicted proteins | sample CryGeyCG12114_NA_FD_59537 | JGI IMG/M metagenome (GOLD analysis project Ga0066648, IMG submission 59537) | Groundwater microbial communities from aquifer - Crystal Geyser CG19_WC_8/21/14_NA | ecosystem: Environmental > Aquatic > Deep subsurface > Groundwater | place: USA: Utah: Grand County... | reverse complement strand
AGAATGTGCAAAGTCCGAAAATAATAAACAGGAAAGGTGCGGTAGCCCCCGCCCGTAGTTGATACCTGGAGCAGGCATCTTGCTTGCTGTTGATAGATCTTACGAAACAATTGGACCTGTCCATTCACAACCCAAACATGCTCAAACAGGCACAACCTGTAGCCTACAGGTTGCATCAGCCACTATCCGTTGTACTGTCTCTCCACAGATGGGTATATTCAAAACTCCCAATGCGCTCGACCCAGACGCTTATTTGCATTATCATCAATCATCACATCGTCACTCTGCTTTGGTCAGGGCCAAGTCGTTTGCTCGAGGATCCTCATTCCCGTCACATAGGCCGCCGCATCAACCTTCTCTGGTTATCCTCGAAGGTAGAATGCTCTCATTTGTTCAGTCGTAACATCGCCGTCGAATATGTCCGCATTTCCATCGACCTCAGCATCACTATAGATATGTTGCCTGTCGATCATATTGGGACGGGTAGAGTCTATGGCATTGCCTCGGATAACACGGGCGTTGCCTTTAGCGACAACCTTGCCATAACTGTGACCTGGCCGAGGAGCAGACGCCTGAGGTTGTCGACCGGGCAGACCATGTGCCTGTCCAAGGTTATCATAGATCCCTGAGCCATACCCCGAGTCCTGCGGAACAGGCGGCCGTGAGTGATAAGGGTTTTGTGGAGGGACAACGCTCGGGGGAAGCATATTAGCAGGAGGTTGCTGGAAGCGTTGCATTTGTTGGTTGCGAACGAAGTCTTGGTGTTGTGCCCATCCCGTTGGGTCGGTTCCTGGGGGGTTATTCATTGTACTCTGGGATGACGGTATTGGATATGGTGAGACTTGTATTGGTGCTGGTGACTCATAATAGTGAGTCGGTTCGAACCTGGCCATCTGATTGTACTGGCCTGACACTGGTGAAGTAACCTGAGACCTCATCGGCGAACCGCGGATAGAGCCTGGTGAGTACATAGTATTTTTAGTGGTGGGAGGCGGCGACATTGGCATGCCGTAAGGGTCGAGAGGTCTTCGAGGATCCATGGCGATCACGATGATTTCCGTGCCACGCTGCAAGCGCAAAGTACGGTTTTGGCAAAAATGATTGTTGCAGTGTAGTTCAGATTGATGATGTGAAGCAAAACACGAAAAGAGAATCTCCGATTGCAAGGTAGGCTGAGCTCTTGTATTCTGCTATGGAAAGAGGAGAAGGACAAGACTCGACTCCGGATGCCACGAACCCCCAAGGACGATCGTCGCCAACATCCCTACGTTTTGTGGCGAGGTGCAGAAGTGCGCCTTGTAGGCGTATCCTAGTCACACAAAAAGCCCAATCGGCGCTTCTAGCACCAATTAGGTCCAAGTCAGGAATGCTCACACTTCTTGCTCCTGTTAGTCGTTGCAAATCATCTGTCGCTCCAGACCCATGTTGAAACATTTGTTGCTGTCGTTGACATTCGCCATATGATCCCATGAATCAATGACATCGTCGCTGTGGTAATACACTCGTAGAGCAACTAGCTGTCTGTCGCCTGGCTCGCCTTGCGGGGTTCATTGGCGTGTTAAGTGTCCCAGCTTCGGTCCGAACCAGACACCACGAATCGACTTGGATCTACTCAGGGATCATGGTCAGCGACAACGAACTTGATAAACGAAGAATCGAGACGAGCATCATTCAGGAGCTAAATCTCCCACGCTCATATACTCTGTCAATGGTGGAATGTTTCTTACATCAGCACTTCTGCACCGCCTTCCAAGGCAGAAATGTGGATCACACGCTGGGGAGATTTGGTCAGGTACCGGGTTAGATGTGCTGTGAGCCTTGTACCGGTACAAACCACTGCAGCAAGACTATCAGTCTCTAACACTCGTTCAGTTCTATGATTGGATGCAGAATTGAGTCATGACTTTTTGCCAGGCATTCAAAGCGATCAACAATATAGAGTGTCAGAGCATGGATCGTGGCAGATCACGGTCTGGTGTTACAAGACAGTTAGAACCCTTGACGTCTTTACGTCGATGCCAACTTCATAAGGCACAAGGATATAATTTACATGTTTGTGGCAGAGCTCATAGAACACTCAGGTCGTTGCGGACCGCTCATCAGATAGCTCATTCATGGTACTTGATGATTGAACAAGCAAAAACAGATGAAGAGCCATCGGCTCCATCGGCTCCATCGGCTTTCATGCAACGTAGCAAAGTCGGGAATCTCGAATTCACAACAAAATCCCGAAATCGCCAGCAAACACTTACCGCTGAGGGTAATATGGTGAGTCTCGAGTCACCTGAGGCAGACAAGCAGGAGCGATGGAGCGATGGTTTTCAGCTCCAGGGTACAAGTGCTAGAATGTGTTTCATCGCAAGCCAAGTGGATGTAGTAAGCGCAAAGCCGACATGGATAGAGCAGAGAACTTTTGTGAAGTTCCAATACAAGGTATGTAGGGCAGCCGAGACACGTGAAAAAAAGCCTCATTGCCCTAGTTAGACATAGTTACCGAGGAGAGTCGTTCCTGCTTCGACTTTGTGTTGCTTGATGCATGGTTGACTTGAACGTCTAGAAGCATGCCTGTCGTATCCCAAACGCTTTGTTAGTGTAGGCGCGCAAAGCTTTTCCGGCAACCAGTGACGCGAGTGATACCTCGGCCGTCGTAGGCTCGCCGCTGTACACTGCAATACATCGAAGTTGCAAGTAAGAGGTGTTGTTTCTTTTCTTGGACATCTCAGGCCTTACGCGAACAACCCTCGCAAAGTTTGGAACGGAACACAGAATACTACGGAGGTACCAACCACCACGCAGCACCGACACAGATTTAATTTCGTGAGACCTCGTTGAACGTCTCCCATAACACTAAGAATTGTTGCTAAGTCGACATGAGTCAACTGGATATAGACGTCAGTATCGTTCTCCAGACAAGAGACGCCTGTCGTTGTTACCTTCACGTTAACTTCTTGACTCATCGCTACTGCGCCTCTATCAATATTCAAAGGCAAATCTGCAACAGTGGACTGAGTGAACCCATGTCTGACCACGCTCCGATAACGTCTACAAACAGCTTAGCAATCGACGGAAAGAGCACTATTAGCGGCAGTATCGAATCCACTCGGAGGCTTTTAACCTATCGAGATGGCTACTTGTCCCGTTCTGGCCTCGAGCTATTCCCAGATATAGCAAGGTCATCGTATCGTCTGTCCGTCAACGTCGCATCCGTTCCCCTGGCACGCCTGCATCTTAGCCTTAAGCTTGGGTAGCCTAACCAAACACCGAAAACACCGCAGCCGACTTCCAGAAAGTGTGTCCAATTTCACCCTTGCTATTCTGTGGACAATGCACGATGACTGCAGCAGTTCTGGCTGACAAGTTATCCCGCAAGTGGACTTGGCCCCAAAATAGTTTTCCAGCTTCGATGACTTCTTCGCTTCCCTTCGAACTTGTCAGCAATGCAACAGAGGGGATCATCCACTTCCTGTCGACCACTCATGTTCGTGCGACATTTCGGATTCCACGCGAACTTCGCCAGTTACAACGTCGACCCATTTGTGCTGCGCAAAGCATCACTGGTATACAACAATTGTCTATATAGATACTCATCCCAGGCCTGTCTCAAGCCATGGCCCCTCCTCCATTACACAAACTAACCAAGTACAACTCTTTCCGAAACATTTGCGTACCTTTACGATTCAGTCCTCTCAGCAGTGCTTAGACCTGTTTAAACACAGAACACCACAGTGACCCCGACCACTATAACCACAATTCCAGCTAATTCAAATCACGAACACGCACAGACACATTTCCTGGAAAGGCTCCTTTTGTTGTGTCTGAACTCGAAGTTCGATCAACCAATAAATCTACACTTGTCTCGGCTGAAGTCGACGATTTAAATCTTCAGCATCATTGCCCCAACCCTCAACCACCATTTCTTTTGTCTGATCGACTCCAGCCTTCCGTTGAGAGTCGAATCCGTTTCCTAGCTGTCTACCTCCCTCCCACTCAGCCTATTTCTTTATCTCATTTGTTCAGTTTCTTCTCCTTGTGTGCTGGAAAGGAGAACTAATCAGCTCACCACACCACCCTTCCAGAGCGGACATCCAAGCAACCTCTATCACCGCAACAGCGATGGCAGCCGGACGAGGCGGTTACAACACCCCAAACTTCAGCGTCTTTGCAATATTTCAACAGAACACTTCTCTAGATTGTGGGCGAGGTGGCTACAACGCACCAAACTTCGGTATCTCTAGAGGATCCCAACAGGACTCAACCTCGACCGTGGACGCCGGTAGAGGCGGCTATAACTCTCCAATCAACTTCGGCCGAGGGGGCTACAACTAAGTTGCCTTTGGCGTAGCACGCTCACTTTGCAACCCGAAGTCCTCATTCCAAGCACAGCAAGCGACGGCGTTCATGATTATTCCAGCATTTTCGAGCATCTACAGCATAGCGGCGGAGTTCATAGGACAATGATTTGTGCCAACAATACGAGCAGCGCTCAACATAATATGTACAACACCACGACCACTATGGCTAGGGCCATGTCCCGACCGGATTAGGCACATCCCGATAGAACCTGATCTGCCAAATCAACTTCTCAGCAACCCTGCAGGACAGGGAGCATCATGTATCAATAATGTATCGACGGAAGTGGCTGAGCCACGAGCACGAACAAGGACGTTGGAGGTCAAAGCGGCACTCGCTCGCTCGCACCATCACAACATAATGGATATAGACAGGATAGATGATAGATATAGACATAGAACGAAGGCACGACATGCCACGAAGAAATGGCCGGAAGAGAAACGGACTAAAGGAGCCGTTGGGATGTTGCACTATTCTCTACTAGCTAGTTTGATTAATCAACAAATTGCACTGAATGATTCAGAATCTTCTTAATTTCTTTACGTGTGCACAAAGCTTACCGGGTACATCGAGCCAGGAACTGCTCCCAGGCAAGCACAACTCAATCGACGAAAAAAGAGACCGATGCGATCGTCAACGGCTTCTTTCCGTGATGTAGCGCGAGAGCACCCGCCAGCAGTACTGCTGCCACATCCAGAAGCACCTACCCTTATAACTACAGTAGCTCCGAGACTCGAATACTCGATCTCTTACTCCTGACCGCCACAAAGTCCTTACTACCTCTTCGTCTAACCACACAGGCGCTGTTCTGCGCCGCATCTTCTTCTTTTTCCCGGCGTCTAGACACTTCCTGATTGACGCCGCTATATCTACCTACCGACCGCCTGCGAAGTTGATGACTTCGAGCTACTCCAAGACCAATACAGCCATTACGGCTCATCATAGTCGTGCGCTATCCACCCTTCCATGGCGCAGTCTTGCAGAAGCATCATTTGCCAACACAGAACCTGCAGCAACAACAGTCAGCCTAATTGTCCTCGAGCGATCACTGGTTCAGCATTCAACTGCATTTGAGGTGCACGGAAACAACTACAGCATAGACAACAAAATGTCCATGCACGTCCAAGTACTCGTGAGCAGATCTGCATTGTCCCTGAGGAATCAATATCATGCTCCGAGACCGCTAGGCACGACCACGGTTTGTGCCACCGGATCATGCTCGGGCATCAGAACTGCACCAATCGAGTCCCAAGTGAGCATCGTAACAGGAGCCGACCCAAAGAGAACCATGAGGCTTCCACAGCTGCATGATTCTGCCTCGAAACCACGACTTCGAGTTAGAGTTTGCCTCAAAACACCATGCAGTCTTTGTAGTCATGACTCTGCATGCTGAAAGCGGAAGCACGTCGATCCACATGCTAGGTGTGTCATCACTCGCAGACGTCGAAGCTTCGGTGCAGGCCCGATGCCCTGGTTCGCACGGCCACAGAGGAGTGCTGTCATGTATAGGGGCGGTATTCGGACCGGTCTCGCGCCAATACCGTGTAGACAAGTCGTGGCTGCCACTGGTGCGCAAGCCACAAGGCATGCACCGAAATGAGCAAGCTCTAGGTAAAGCAGTTGCCGGAAAGTATCATGCAGGGTATGAAGCCAGGCCCGGAACGTATAGAACCCTGTTGGGGCTGCAGATAGCCAACACCGAGGTAAGCCATTCAAGGCGTCGGGCGACAAGAACAGACCACACTATGGCCATACTGGCAAAGTCATGCAGAACATAGCTTCCGTAGAGATACAAATATCTCGCTCGAGAGTCTGAGACGCAGTAGGTGGGACCAGCGAACATACTCGAGGGGTTGCGCGATGGTATAATAGTGCATCGGACACGACTCACCTACTGGGCGCAGATGTGCATCGAATGACGAACAGGCGAAAGACGAAGCGGAAAAGACAACAGAAAGGGGGCGGGAGGTCAACTCACTTCTCAAAGACGACACCAAGAACATCCTCCACATCAGCACCAGAGCTCACACCGTCACCCCGACCAGTCAATCTGGCGAGACAGTCGGCTGCAGCTCGGAGATGCTCTGCCGCTGTGACTATGTCGACTTCTTCCATGTCGTAAGCGTTACTCGAGGCGTTTGCCCAGCTGTATGGTATCTTCGTATTGCTCGAACGTGGATGTACTGTGGAAGTCGGAGCTGTGCGGAGTTGGCCTGTAAGCTCTACTTCGCCGACTAGATCATCGTGGTTGTCGACGTGGTAGTGCTGGTCGTGTGCCGCTTGGTCGCTACCAGTTGTATGCGTGTCTCTGGTGTCAAAGAAGCCAGACCCTGCAATAGGAGCAGACGTAGCAGAATCGTGATGTTGCGTGCTAGAGATTGCTCCCGTCTCTAGACCTACGTTCACCGCCGACGCATGTCCACTTGTCTCGAGAAAATCGTCCAAGTGCACCATACATTCCCGCAGATACTGGCTCTGCCGGTGCGTAACGCTCAGACTGGCGGTCCAGTAACTCTGCGCTTCGGCGGGCGACATTGCCTGGGCGTCAGCATCAGTACCCGCCAGGCCGGCAGCAGCAGAAGTCATGGCGCCAAACTTCCGCGTCAGCCCGGCGATGAAAGTCTGTAGGCCGCCTGCGTCGGGTTCGTCTGCACTCGCGTCCGACGTGTCGGCGTCTCTGCAGGAGAGGCAGAACACGTCGTTGGGGTCTGTGCTGGGGAACATGTCGATCAAATTGCTCAGCAGCCGTGATAAGCTGACCGTTTGACCGTGAGTCGCAGTCTGTTGGTGCAGCAGATCGATCTTGTTGAGGGCGAAGAGGAGGGTTTTGTTTGCGAGGATGCACTCTTTGACGGCGCTGAGTAGTTCGTCGTTGATGTCGAGTGTCACGGTGCCGGTTGCTGTGGGTTTTAGAGAGACGAGCACGATGACGAGGTCGGAGTGGAGTGCTCGTTCGCGGGCGCGGCGGATTCCTTCTTGTTCGATTGCACCGACAGGAGATGTAGCGGCGTTGGCAGTCGGGCCTGGGGTTGGCGCAAGCCCTGCTCTGACACCCGCCATATCGCCTAGTCTCACTAGCCAACCCTGTAGATCGATGCTCACATCGACTATATCCCTCGTCGTGCCCTCTTCGGCACTCACGATGGCGGCCTCGCGGCCTACAATTCGATTGAGTAGACTGCTCTTGCCCGCGTTCGGCGCACCGAGCAACGCAACGTTGATGCCACTCCGCAGCAGTTCGCCACGGCTCGCGTTCAGGACATGCAACTCGACCTGGCGCTTCAGCGTCTGAACTTGTGCTGCCGTGCCAGCCATCAGCTCAGCGGGACTTTCGTCGAAGTGCTGGTCCTCGCTGAAATCGATCAAGGCCTCTAACTCGCCACGGGCGTGCAGGAGCATAGAGCGCCATGACTCGTAGCGCGTGGTCAAGGATGAAGATGCGCCGCTTAGAGCCAGTCTGCGTTGTTGCAAGGTCTCGGCGGAGAGAGAGTCGCCGAGAGACTCGACTTCAGTGAGGTCGATGCGGGAGTTGTAGAAGGCGCGTTTGGTGAACTCGCCCGCTTCGGCGGCTCTTATCTTCATCGACCCTGTGTCTTTCTCTGTTTGTGTGGCGCACCGCGGGATGGCGTCGAGCACGCTGCGGACGATGGCTGGGCCGCCGTGGACGTGGAGTTCGAGGATGTCTTCGCCTGTTGCGGTGTTTGGGCTGGGAAGGTAGAGGACCAGGGCGCCTGTGTCAAGAACGTCGGTGGGGTCGACGGGATTTGTGAGCCTGCGAAGGGTGGCGATTCGCGGTCTGGGTGGTTGACGGCCTGGACAGAGGCAGGAGTGGATGGAGAGACATGCTGGGCCCGAGATGCGAACGATGGCTATGGCGGCGCGGCCGGGGGCTGTTGAGAGGGCGTAGATGGTGTCGTCCTCGACTGGGGAAGACAAGGGCCGTGACGAGGCATTGTGGATGGTTCGGTGAGTGGTCTGGCCTCGGGGCTGGCGGTGAAGGAGTCTGCGACCTGGTGGTTGGGACGTGGATGTATGTAGGAACCACCTTTCATAACGTAGTGCTCCTCGTGGAGGTGCTCGAGCGCTCAGTTGACCCGGCCACGCGAGACTCGGGCATTGAAATGCGCGCCTTGCGAGGCGTGGACTGTGCATACAGGTTGCTGCAGGTAGAAAATGGGGGAGTCAGTCATGGGATGAATTTCGTGTATTACAGTTGCGCGGTGTCACGTGCCTCGAGGCCTGGTGGCGGTGTTCAACAAGGACAGCTTACAGACTCAGCAGCAGGGCATTAGTATTCGTAAGACATGTGAGATCGTGAACGCAAAGCTTGAATGCATAACAGACCACGGCAAAACACGGCCAAGATACGTAGGTAGAGGATGTCACGTTTGCCATTGTATAGATAGAAACTTCTTAAACGCCCGCTACATCCAGCACAGTCACCACCTTTCCGCGGTAGCAACACGGTTTAAAACGAAAACAGTCTTAGTTTTGGATCATGCCAGCATCGATGTCCTGATCATGCCCTGCACACAAGTTAGCATTCATCGCACGACAAGAGGACGGCAAAAAGGGGAGTACTCACAATAGCGCCAGCGTCAAATCACCATGTATATGCGCCTTCAGCTCGATCTCGATATCCAAGTTCAACTCGATTCTCAACTTCAGCCCGTCCTGGTCCATGGGATCCTTCTGCTCTCCGCCGCCGCCCTCTCCCTGTGTCGTGTCCCACGGCTGCGTCGGTGGTGGTCCACGCCACGGGATCTCGCCCCGCGACATTTTCGCGTAGGTCACCGGCCCCATCATCGACTGCGAAGGCGGCTTGATGTATTCGAAAGGCTGTGATTCGGTCGTGTCTTGTGGGGCTGGGTTGTTCAGCCATTCTGACTTGGGCTTCATCCCGCGTTGCACGTATTCGTCGACCTCTTCCTCTTCTTCTTCTTCTTGTTCGGGCTGTTCTTCCACCGCCGCCATGGACTGAGCTTTCGATTTGCCGCCGCCAGCTGACCCTTTGCCTTGACCTTGACCTTGACCCCGTTGGCGTTGGTTTTGTCTTCTGCGACGACGGGACGCAGAGCGCGACCTCGATTCGTAGCCTTGATCTCCGTCCTGATCCGAGTTGGTTCTCTGTGGTCCGGGAGGCCTTGACTTGGACTTGGATTGAGATTTGCTAGGTGTGCCTTCTGAGTCTGCCATGTTGACGACTTACCCGGGATGGGTTTGTGGTTTGACAGTGATGAGAAGCTTTGGTACACGATGTATGAGGCGGCAGCTAGGTCGGTAGTATTGAGACTTTCCAAGTCACGTCAAATGAACAAAGCAGAGCGAGGCAGTACAACTCGGCGAGGACCTACGGGGCTACGACATCATTGTGGACAACGGTGATCGACCTAGGGCCTCCTCTCACACATCTTGGTGGATTAAAGCAGCGTGACCGGATGTAGCTCTTCCCAAAGAGAACTTTCCACGACTGATCCTGGCTGCATCAGAACATTGCTTGACCTTGACATGATCCTGGTATCATGCGGAGTATGAGTACGTGGCTTTACCACTTTGAGAGTTTAAATGTCCGAAGGCTGTGGCGTCGAGCGTTGGTGACGCAATTTTTGCTGGCGCTTGGCCCAGTTTATGTCCGAAATCTTGAACGTTATTGGCTTTGTCAGCCACCTAGGCGTGCTTTGACTATCTCCTTATACCACGCACTAGGTAGGCTCTACGGCTTTCACGTGGGCTTTGAAGCCCACACGTCCTGCACGTATCCATGAGGTATCAATAATTCTGATTATGCAAGCTCGACTCTGTGAGGATCGCAGTGGTTTCGACGCTCGTGGTGTATCTCTTCTCGCCCTACCGCGAACGTACTGGGAATACCCCTGTAGACGTCGCTTTGGCTTATCCTTGTGCCCGCTCTAGCTGCAACATTTCTTGCCGTGATCCTGGTCCCTTCAGCCACATTTCCGTCTCATGGATCGACAGCAAACTTTTCTCCGACTCGTTCATCGGGCCCAATCGAGCGTGGTTGTCGTGCGTGTCCACGACGCTTGAGCGTACCTGCCACGAAACATGCTACATCCTAGTCGTCAAGCTGCAGGAAACGCCCTCCATTTTCCTGCTTATTACCCTTTCGAGACCTAAAAGCAGCGACATGGAACATCAGGTTAGGCCACATTTGGAAATATTGCATGAAGCTCGCGCAGTTCACTCCTGTTTCTCATCCATCCTCTGACGTCGGGGTACCCGGTATTCTGCACCTTCCCGCATCTTGCTGCTTTGATCCCGTATACCCTATCTCTGACATAGATCGAGCATCCCCTTGGTTGAACAATATTCGTCGTCATTGCCCGGTTCGTTCTTAGCAAGCTATTCTCACAATGTCTGAGCAAGAAACTCAGCAAACCACTGAAGAATCACAAGCTGGTGCCAACGCTGACGCCGCCGGTTCAGCATCAGGTGCAGGAAGCGCAAGCATTAACGCATCAAGTAAAAAACAAGAAGAGAAAAAGAAGCCCAAGAAGCTAGGCCAGAAGCAACAACAACAGCAACAACAAGCCAACGGCGAAGCCCAAGAAACACCAGAGGCCACGCCGCAAAAGAATATGGCGGACAACAGGTCGCAATCTCGAAAAGCCAGCCAGTCGCGAGGCCGTGGTCGGAACTCTAGCCAGGCCCCCTCGGACACAGATAGCGCCTATCGAAGCGATACCTCGCAAAAGCCGAAGCGCCAACGACAACGAAACAGGAACAAGTCGCAGCAACAGACGCAGGAGCAGGAGGGGGGCCAAGGTGGTGGCGGCGGCCCACTCGATTCTATCGACGAAGTGGGCGACGCGGCCAGTGGTGCGACAGACCAGGCTCAAGACCTTGTACAGAACACTGCCGGGGATGCTCTGAAGAAGCCACATGAAGCCGTCGGTGGCTTGCTCAAAGGCGGCCAGAAGGGCGGGCAGCAGGGCCAAGGCGAGGAAGGTGGTGAGGACGAAGGTGAAAACGAACAGCTGCGGCTAAGACTCGACCTGAATCTGGATATTGAAGTGCAGCTCAAGGCCAAGATTCACGGCGATTTGACATTGGGTCTGCTGTAAGTCAAACGTCTTCCACTGCATTTGAACTCGGCTAACTTGATTCCAGGAACTAATCATCCTTCGATATAACTTCCACTTGCGGGACATCGGGGCGCCGCGACTTGTTACTAGAGATCGGTCAACAACTGTGTTGTTGCGTTGGTAGATCAGCGCGGTTAGAAGTGAATGCTGCTCGATAGGGCGCCGTGCTTCTGCAGCAAGACTTCCCGCCATCAAGATGCTTCAGCTCGGAGAAGAGGCGTTCAGATAGTGTTATAAATGCATACTGCTCATTGCCACAGAACTTTCCTAGCCACTGTGCAAAGTTGATGAATGGGGTTTCCAGCCTGTTCAGAGCTGGGTAGAAAAGAGACCACCAAAGGCAGTGACTCAGACAGGGATTCCACTTAAGGTAGCTTCGGCACATATACCTTTTGGCAGGTGCGAAGGACCACCTGTCGGCATGGAAGAGAAAGTCAACGATCAATATTATGGAATTTGTTGTATTCTGTGTATTAAGTTTTTGTCTGGCACTGCCAGACTTTGTACGCTCTTGCAGCGGGACGGCAATCCGCATGCGCTTTGCTGCAAAAGCTGCTGTTCTCTTGACGAACATTCTTGCGGCAATCCCCAGGTTATCACTGGAGGTCTGTATCTCGCTCTTACCTCCTCACCCAGACCGCAAGTAGTGTCGATCGTCACTCATCAAGCGCTACGACTCGTCTGATGCCAGGGTTTTGTATGAAGATCGCCCTCATCTCCTCGTTGATTAACGTGCATCCGCCCCTGTCGATGCCAGGTCCGATGTTCTCCTTTCTCTTTGCCATGGCTCTCAACACCTCTTTGCTCGCCTCTCGACTGATGGGACCTATATCATGAGCCTTCATGTATGCATTGAAGGCTTGCTTCTCGCTTTTCTGCTTGTCAGTGTAGGAGTGAGTGGAGGTTCGTGGTTCGGGCACTTCAGTGAGGTCTACCACGTCTGAGGGGTACGCATTGTCGTCGTTGAGCAAAGGTGTGACTATTTGCTTCTGTTCGTTCGAGAGGTATCTCTCGCGGTCTTTCTGCATCACGAGAGGATCTGTACGCATAGGTGTCAATGTTTGCCAAGGCAGGTTTGCACAGATGTGCTCGGCGTTGAGCCTGCACTTCGTCTCGTTTGCTACTGACTAGCTGTGCTTACCAACGTGTCGCAAAGACGGACCATCGCCCCATTTCATAGCGATAGGTGCGATGTGGTCGCGCTCAATATGCTTCAACCAGTCATCCCATTTGAACGCTTTGGTCGCGATTACGGCCCCGGTGTCATCATGTCCAAGGAACTGACATTTCTTCCACCAACAGGTGTAGCCCTCTTTATCGGCGGGCGGTTGTGGGCTAGGACGGTGAACACGGCCAATGTGCTTTCTCAAGGTGTCAAGGTTGTGTAAGACTGTCTTGCATTTCACCCACTTGCACTTGTATTTCTCCTTGCCTGGCGGCGTGGCATTGCGCGGCGGGACGTTGACTTTAACTCCAGAAGCTGCTAGGGCTGCTTGATCCCGCAGTCCACCTAAAGAAGGATATTTGTTCTTTGACCCAGGCGGTCGGCCACGTCTCCTCGCAGTAGGTGTCGCCTCCATCGCTGGCTGCTCTGTCGACGCAGGCGTCTTGGAGCTGGTCAGCAATGGTGGGACTCGAGTGGGATCGAAGGTCGCAGGAGTTGCGTGCTCGTCAGAAGCAAGCAAGGAGTGCCGCAGGCCTGAAGGGTTTTTAAACCTTGCCGGTTGCGATTCAAGTGAAGGTGTTTGTCCCTGCACACGTTTGCTGATTGGAGAAGGTGCAGGCAGATCACGACGCTTTTCCCGATCTGGATGACGCGTTCTATCCACTGAATCGTGGGGCAGTTTTTGCTTTCGTGGTAGGCGTTCGCCCATCTTGAACCGAGGTTTGGTTGCAGGAATCTCGACAAGCTCAACTCCTGGTATTGATGGTCCACCTGGGTCGATCTCGTCCCAGTCAAACGTGCTCACATCCGAATCGAGATCGATGTACTTGCCCAACATGCCTGCCAGATGCACATTAAGAGGTCGTTCTGCGGGATGTCGTCCTGATGCGATAAGAACATCTCGAGCCACTGTCCGCGGGTCGTAATACTGTTTCTTTAACGCTTCGTTCTTGTTGAGCGTCTTAGCCAAGATCATCCGATCAACTTTGTTGTCGCTAAATGTCTCTTGCCTCCTCATAGTGTTGCTGTTATAACCGTGAGGGTTCGAGTGTATCTGTTGCACCGGTGGCGTGGCAAACCAACCTATAGGTGGCGGCGGGTGTTGCTGGGGTCGAGCGGGCTGCTTTTGTTTCTGAAACGCTTGGAATGGATCCTCGTTCATCTCAACGTCCGAATCTGGTTCGTCGAGTCTGGCATGTTTGTCGGGGACCACGTAGTTGTCATCGTCGTCAAGCTCTGTAAGATCGATCAGTTCAGAGAAATCACGCTTCCGAGCTGCTGCCTCCTTTGACCCTGGCGGTGGCTCGGGTCGTGTTGGCCCTTTCGGTTTCGGCGTTTTGTACGAAGCTGAAGGAGGTGGATGACCTTGGACAGCCGGAATTAGAATTCCTTGACCATAAACAGGGCCTGGAGGTGGTTGAGCAGGCACGAAGTTCCCCTGCAATGGAGGTGGGTGCGGCGGATAACCGGGCGGAGGACCTGCGTACCGTGCAGGAGGTGGCGGCGGAGGAGGGAGAGGGGGATACTGATTAGCCGGAAGCGCGCTGAATGTGTGGCTCGACGAGGGAGCTGTCGCAGCTGAGCGTGCTGTCATCGCAGGCGTAGCCGACTGTGGCGCGGGCGTTGGAGTCTTGAGATCTGGGACACTATTCAGGAGCTCTCGAGCGAAATGGCCTCGGTGAAACTTCAAGCCTCGCTGCTCAAGCAGTTCGCAGAGGGTTATGTATGACGGGTTGTTTTCGAGCATCTTCCTCAGGTCATCCTCCGTTAAACTGATATCGGTGTTCTCATGGTTCGCTTTCAGGGCACGTAGAGCCGTGCTTGTCAGGGCATTACGCTTCTCTAACGGCCAAACAGTTCCGGAACTCTGCTTTGGTGCAGATCTTTCTGTAGGTGAACCAGTCTCGGCAGAAAAAGTAAAAGCCCCTGCCAGAGCAGCTGGCGTGTTCTGGGCTTGCTTTGAGGAAGGAGCATGTCCAGAAATTGGCGCAGGTGCAGACCCAAGCGCCGGCGGCGATGTCGGTGAAGGTACTGATGTCCCCTCTACCACATGGTCCGTATCCTCCGCAACATCCTTATCCTTTCTGATGTACTTAGGTGGCCTGATACGACGTTCAGCGGGAAACCTGCCCAAGTCTGGCAGACCATCCGGATTGTTCTCGACCACGACTGGATATCCATTTAGATGTAACTTTTGGCCATCGGTACCAAGCTTAGCAGCTTTCTTTCTGCGACCAAAAACGTTCCTGTCCTGCAAATCGGCCGTCTGTGACAGGGGCTGAGGTTGAGCCGTCGGAGTAGCTTCTGGTAAACTCTGTTGGGCCAATTGTGGTGAAGGTGATTGCAGGGAACTGGCTACCGTCGCCGATGGCACTGGTTGGCGCATGTCAGCCCACAGTTTCTTGAACAGTGTAGGGTCTTTGCTCTGGAAAGCCTTCATCTTCTCCATCATCGCCTTCAGCTCCGTGGCCATGACCTCTTCGTCACCAGCCGAGTCAGCAGCAGTACCCTGCTGTTTCTTTGATGAAGCAGACTTGGTCGCGGTTTGACGTTTCTGTGTTTCTGCTTCGTTCTGTTGCTTCTTCTTTTGAGCAGCTTCCTCGGCCAATTTATGCTGCTCTGCCTCAGCTTTTGCAGCTTCCTCGGCCAAGCGCTTGGCATCAGCCGCCGCCTTTTCATTTTCCAACCGCTTGCGCTCCCGGTCCCTTTGATAAGGATCAAATATAGCGGTAGGATCAATGAACGCTGGTGCAGAATTAGTTGCCTCTGTGTTTTGAGCGTAGGTATTTTGATCGGTTTCCCGTGGAGTAGTAACAAGATTGGCGATACTACCCGTTTGTTGAATATTGCGACGTGCTGGTGCCCAGGACTGTCTCTGCTCTGTGCTCTGGCTACTGCTAGGTTTTGCCGTTTGCGCTGATGGGTTGTTTGTGGGGGTCAGTTGCGCCTGTGCGTTCGTTGCTGAATAGATCGAGGAGTTGTTGTAACTACGATAAGCCGACTGTTGCTGCTGCTGTGGCTGGTGCTGCGGCTGGGTTGATGGATAGGACTGATATGAATTGCTCGGAGTGGCCGTTTGCGGCGATGCGGTCCTTCGCGGGTGAGACTGTGCAGAAGATCTCACATTTGTCATGCTGGGCGAGGTGTTCGCAGCGGAGGGCTGCGGTTGGTTTGAGTACCGACGACTGACTGCCCCTGCAAGCGCAGCCGCGGCATTGACGGCGAGTTGCTGACTTGAACTAGACGAGGCAGAAGCCTGTTGCTGCATGGGATAAGACGTTGAAGACGACGAGGGGTGAAGAGAATATCGTGAGTTAGTGTCAACTGGTGAGCTAACACGATGCTGCGCATTCCGAGATGTACTAGAACGTGGGTTCGCGGACTCCAATCCAGATACATACGCCAGACTGCTGAGGCCTTCTGCATTACTCTGTGGCTGAGTCTGCCTAACATTATTCCTGCTGTAGTAGTTTTGCGTATAAGCGTCGTTCAGAGACTGATCTTGGTTGTCGTATGCACTTCCTCTCTGGTAACCGTAACTCGTGCCTGATTGGTATGCCTCATTGCCAGACTCCATTCCACCACTGGTCGCATACGAGTTTTGACTAGGGTAACCATATCCTGAGGAACCGTACGGTGTGGGCTGTTGCGCATCATTCTGTCCCGGAGCCGAGTTCATATACATTTGATTGTTTGAGGATCGATGCGAGGAGTAGCCATTGTTGCTCGACATCTGGCCAGACGAGCCATAGTAGTTCGACAAAGATGGATACGACATCGGTCTGTCTCCTGCTAAAGTACTACTTCAATCCACCTGCCACTTGCGAACCGTGCCACGGCGCTGATGTTGTATTCCTGCTCAAGTACCTCATCGTCTGTTCTGTATGCGCCTCAGCGTCATGCAGTTGCGAGAAAGTGAGTGTGTGTGATCAATATTTCGACAGTTTGTGGCGCGACGTTGAACAGCAAGATCTGGTTCAGACATACAAGACAATGGTCTGTTGCCTTCATCTTCATACTCACCAGCACCTGGCGCGCTGTCCAAGAGTCGCGGAGTTGCGCCCCATATTTCTGATGCCTCAGGCTTCTATCAGTGCCAAGAAATCAGTGACAGGTTTGCCGACAGCCCACAACTGCGCTTGCAAAAGTGCGATCTACGGCCTGAACTTTTTAAGAAAACCACAGCATTTGCGACCTGCGCTCCCTCAGAAACTACCTCCACGACTACTAACATCCAGCACAATGGTCAAACTCGCCAATGGTAAGAAGCATTGTCAAGGGTTTGCAGGAATGATCTGACCATGTCCCAGGTGTCGCGTCGTCGAGACGCAAGTCTCGCAAAGCTCACTTCAGTGCTCCTTCTCACGAGCGACGAGTCATCATGAGCGCTCCTCTCTCCAAGGAACTCAGAGAAAAGCACGGTGTATGGCAAACAGATCAGTGGCCGGTGCATAGTTATTGACACTGTGCAGGTCCGAAGCATCCCAATCCGAAAGGATGACGAGGTCACCGTTGTTCGAGGCTCCAACAAAGGCCGTGAAGGCAAAATCACCTCCGTCTACCGATTGAAGTATCTCGTACACATCGAGCGAGTCACCCGTGAGAAGTCGAACGGTCAATCAGTCCCAATTGGAATCCACCCAAGCAAGGTTGTGGTTACAAAATTGAAGCTCGACAAGGACCGTGAGAACATCCTCGCCCGAGTCAGCAAGGGCCGGGAGCAGGCCAAGGAGCAACGACCTAAGAAGGAGTAGGGCATGACTGAAGAGTAAGACAACACGATATACCCACGGTGTTGGTGGATGATGGACAACTTTCATCAAGGCGAGATATTACCCCTGCTGCTCTCAGCACACAACGTGCCTCGAGACCCAGCAGATGATCTCTTACGAATGAAGAACACATTTTACCAACACTGTCGGCTTTGTGCCGCCCTACAATTGCTCGTTTCTTATGAGCATCTGCGGACGGGGCCGCAGCATTCCCATTTTCCCTTACAATTTACTTTGCCATATTATCTACTTGCCGACCTTCGTCTAATGGTCGTCAAGCTAAACACTTGGCATACAGTGACCCAACATGTTTTATTGTTTGCTTGCTAGCAATTCTATCGAAGCATGCTCACCGGCAGACTGGCTACGAGGATGCGTCCAAGGAGTTGCAGGATT
>Ga0066648_10000902_pt1 | contig 17912 bp, 43 predicted proteins | sample CryGeyCG12114_NA_FD_59537 | JGI IMG/M metagenome (GOLD analysis project Ga0066648, IMG submission 59537) | Groundwater microbial communities from aquifer - Crystal Geyser CG19_WC_8/21/14_NA | ecosystem: Environmental > Aquatic > Deep subsurface > Groundwater | place: USA: Utah: Grand County... | reverse complement strand
GCCGGTCGTCGCAGATCCGGTCGAAGAGCGCCGCAAGAGCAGGCCGCCGGGCTGGGACGTCATTCCCCCCGGCCGCACGCTGGGCCCCGATCTGCCACCGGAGCGTACTGTTAAGGGCGCATCCCCGACAAAGGAGCCCACCTGATGGACCTCACGCCCGCCCAGCGTGTCCAGCCCGACCCCGAAGGCGGCTGGACAGCTGCAGACCTGACCGAAGACGAGCTGGTCGACGACCACTTCATCTCCAGCAACGCAGTGCGGATCTACGACCCGCTGCTGCCGCAGAACGAGAAGCTGTACTGATGGCCACCACCGGACCCCTGACCTGGGACCGCCTGGTCGCCATCGCACGTCGCGTCGGCGTGAAGGTCGTCGAGGCACCGTCCAGTCACCGCGGCAAGCTCGGCAGCATGGGCTCCGTGGTCGGCGTCACCTGCCACCACACCGGGACGGCGAACAGCGCCAAGTCGACGTCGGACTACCCCGACTTCAACGTGGTGAAGGAGGGACGCACCGGCCTGGTGAACAGCCTGTCCGCCTACGGGATCGGCCGCAACGAGGCCATCTACGTCTTCTCCGAGTTCCTGTCCTGGCACGCCGGGGCCTGGAACTGGAAGGGTGTCACCGACGGCAACGGTCACTTCCTCGGCATCGAGTGTGCCGGCGTGAGCGACTTCACCGACTTTCAGCGCAAGGTCTACCCGCGCCTCGTCGCGGCCATCCTGCTGGAGATCAAGGCGCCCGTCGAGATGGCCCCGCGGCACGCGGACGGTGCCGTCCCGAAGGGGCGCAAGACCGACATCAGCAACCACACCGGCAACTTCTGGCAGGGTCACGACTTCTACTGGTGGGTCAGCTACTACCTGGCCAACCCTGCCGAGATCAACATCAACTACGTGAGTGAGGACGACACCGACATGGACCTGAACAGGGACACCTTCAAGAACGTCAACGGCGACAGCATCACGCTGCCGACCTACCTCAACGCGCTGGAGGCGAAGGTCGACAAGCTGACCAAGCTGCTGGCCGCGGTGCCCGACGCGGTCGTCAACGGCCCCGTGCTCGTCAACGGCTTCGGGGACACCGTCTCCGTCGGCGCGGTCCTGAACGCCGTCGAGACCAAGGTGACGCCGAGTAAGGAGGCGCCCACGGTCTAGCGCCGCGGGTCGCATGGGCGGGTACTCTGACTGGGTACCCGCCCATCGTCATGTCTGGAGTCCCCGTGTCCGAGCCCCAGAGCCAGCTGGTCAACCAGCCCACGGCCACCACGATCGAGCCGAAGCTGGCCGCCTCGGGCACTGCTGGTGCCGCCAGCATCGTGCTGGTCTACATCGCCGAGCAGGCCGGCCTCGACTTGGACGCGGTGACCGCTGCGGCGTTCGTCACCGTGGCCAGCTTCGTCACCGGTTACATCAAGCGGACGCGGGCTCGTCGTGGGTGAAGTCCTCGGCGATGCGGTCGAGGTGCCGGGCATCGACCTGGTCGCGCTTGCGGCCATCGGCGTACCCGGCATCCTCACGCTCGCCGTGCTGGCCGTCCTGTTCGGCTGGATGTTCCCTCGCGCCGTGGTCACCCGACTGTGGAAGCAGCTGGACGCGAAGGACGTGGAGAACAAGGAGCTGCGCACCACGCTCGATCAGCAGACCGGACTGATCGAGAAGATCGTGGACCAGCTCACAGACATGAAGGTCACCGCGCAGGCTAGCCTCTACGCCATGCAGGAGATCCAGGTCGCAGGGCGTCATGCCGCCGGCATGGAGCCGCTCCCCAGGACTGCCATGCAGAAGCAGACGGATGGGGAGGCGTAACCATGGTGTGGCCGTTCAGCAAGGAGCGAGTCGACCAGAAGCCGACCGAGATCAGCCCCGAGACGCGCGACCTGGTGTGCCGGAACCAGCGCCTGGCCGAGAAGGTCAACGCGCTCGGAATCGAGACCCGAGCTGTAGCCGCAGAAGCTGCGCGGGTCCGAGAGAGCAACCACTTCGGGGCGGCACTCACTGCCTCGATGCGAGCAAAGGAGGTCTGGACGTGATCTTCACGATCCTACTGTACGTCTCAGTCGCCGTGACCCTGGCGTACCTGATCTACCGTTACGGCCGCTACAGCGAATGGAACTCCACTGCCGCTGGCCAGGCGTACATGGCCATGATGATCTGCCTGATGGCCCTGGTCATCTACAGCCTGCTCGGGGTGGCATTCCCCGACCCCGACTGGCGCGCCGTCGCCCGTCCGATCGTCGTCGGCGCCATCCTCGCGGCCCTCGTCCGCCAGGTCGTCGTCGTGGTGCACGAGCAGGGCGGCTGGCGTCGCACCAGGAGGGTCCGCGAGCCCGCTGAGATCGACTAGGACGCGATGGGAGGTAGCCCGGCGCGCATCCGGTCCAGCGGGTACTGGAGCGTGTAGGCGTAGGCACGCCGGGCCATCTCCCCATCGTTGAGCAGCTTCCGCAGGGAGACGTTGCAGCCCCACTCGTCGGCCGAACACAGCAAGCCGCGAACTGCGCCCGTCTCGTGATCGTGATCCACGGCCAGCCGGCGGGACTTCGGCTGCTGGCCACAGATGGCGCACCGGCCGCCCTGGAAGGCCAGCAGCTGGTCGTACTCCTCGGGCGTGATGCCGTAGGTCTTCTCCAGCTTGCCGGCGTAGGCCGCCCGCGAGGTGCACGCCTTGCACCGAGCCCCGTTCTTCGGGACGTAGAACAGCGGCACCCACCACTGACAGCCAGCGCACCAGCGCTTGCCCTCGGGCCAGTCCTCGGGCTTGATGCGGTGCCGCTCGACGTAGCCCTCGCGCTCGCTGGCCACCTGCAGCCGGTGCGCGGCGTACCGTACCTGCTCGTCCATCGGCTGGGTGGCCAGCCAGTGCCAGATGCACCGCTGATAGCTGCGGAACTTCAGGAAGGCGCAGCCCTCCTCCTTGCACGGCTTTTTCGCAGCCATCAGCGCACGTCGATGTCGGCGAGGGTCAACCCCAACGTCTTCAGGACCAGTAGGGCGGGCGGGCACGGCCAGACGCACCACTCGCTCGGTGTCTCGCACGCGGTGCACACGGCCTGCCGCGGGTTGGCTTCCATCCGTCCGAGCACGGGGGCGTGCTGGACGGACAGGATGCCGGCGGCGACGTCGAGCCGGTCCTTCACGCGGCGCTGTACGCCCTCCCAGCTGACCCCCACGACCTCGCCAGTGACCGCCCCGTCCGTCAGGGCCAGGGGCCCCACGCGCTCGGCGTAGACCCGCTGGGGGGTCGGCTTGGGGGCGGGCTCGTAGAAGCGGTCACCGGGGCGCTCGGCCGTCGTGGAGAAGTGCACACGGGCTCGCGTTGCGTGGGTGAACATCGTCGCCCACAGCCTGTCGCTGTCGTGGCCGAAGTTCTGGTACTCGTCATAGAACGCCATGGTCACTCCTCACGGACGGGGACCGCCCCGCCGCTCTGGCGGGAGCGACGGGGCGGTCGAGGTGGAGCTAGGGTCAGAGCTGGTCGAACGGGTCGTCGGACTCGACAGCGACCGGGTCGGTGACGACGCCGGGCGCCTCGTTCGGCGGGTTGCCGGCGGCGGGCTCGTCGTCGCCCTCGGCAGCCGCCTTGGTCGCCGCCTCGGCGGCCTTCTCCGCGTTGGTCTTGCGACCGCGGCGCTTCGGCTTCTCCTCCTCCTGCTTCGCCGGCAGCGCGGCGACGTAGGCGTCGAGGTCGAAGTCGGCGGGCAGCGAGGGGTGCAGCAGGACGGTGGACAGCAGCGACTCGCGGTAGCTGTGCTCCTTCGCCAGCTCGGCGAGCCGGGTGGTGAGCTGGGTCTTCTCGGCGTCGAGGGCGGTCAGCTTCTGCTTCGCCTGGACGGCCTCGTCGATGGCGCGCTGGGTGTTGTTGACGGGCATGGCGGTACCTCATTCTGTGCGGGGTGGTGCGGCGCGCGGGAGTGCGCGCCACCAGGTGGTACTGACGGGGGCCCGGTGTCGTCTACGCGAACCCCCGTCAGGATCAGAAGTCGGGCTCGCCCTGGTTGGCGGCCGACGGGCCCTCCCCGGTCGGCGCGGGGCCGAAGGGGTCGTCGTTCGCTGCGGGGGCCGCAGCGGCAGGCTGGGAGGGCTGGGGGGCCCGCTCGCTGACGACGTGAACCGGGGACGGGGTGTCCGCCCACGGGTCGCCACCGACGGCGGGCGGCGGGGTGGCCGCCGCGGGCGCCTGTGCCTGGGGTGCCGACGCGGCCGGACGGGGAGCGGGCGTCGGGTTGCTGGCCGCGTCCTCGAACGGGTCGACGGCCGGCGCGGGCTCGACGCCCGGCTTGACCTTGGCCTGGAACAGCTTCGGCGCGTTCATCATCGGGTCGTTGCTGGTCTTCGGTCCGTTGGCGCTCCAGCGGACGATCAGCTCGTCACCGGGACGGATGCGACGCGTCTTGTCGCCGGTGTCCTCGACCAGCTTGGTCTGCGCCTGGATCAGCGCGATGAGCAGGCCGCCGGGCTTCTTCGACCACAGCGACTTGTCGACCCACTCGCCGGCCGCGTTGCGCTCCTTGACCGGCAGCACCATCGACATCATCGGGTTGCCGTCGTCGTAGGTCATCGGCTGCTTGGTCTTCGCGTCGCGCCGCGGGACGAACGTGGCGTAGCCGTCCACCTGCAGCGTGACGATCTCGCCCATCGCGTGGCCCTGCTCGCCCGCCTCGTTGGTGCGGCTGGGGTCGAAGCTGACGGCCGGCCGCTTGTCGTAGCCAGCGAGCGGGTCGACCTCGGGCATCTGGTTCGCACTGGTCATGGTGACTCCCTGAGATTCCGGTGACTGATGTGGTTCTGATTCCGTGCGGTACAACTCGAACCCTAGCGGGTCCTTAGTCGGTGTGCAAGCCCAATCTCTTCTCGCACGCTTCGACTATGGCACGCAGGTCCGACTGCATCAGCAGACGCACGCTCTGCTTCAGCCGACGCATGTCGTCCATGTAGAGGACGTGACGCAACTCCCCGACCAGTGCGACCCGCGACGTCGGATCGGGGCGCACCTCGTCGTACTTCAGGCCGGGGTACTGCACCAGCTTGTAGCCGTTGACCTCGACGTGCGGGTGCGCATCCCAGATCGACCGCTGCTGGCGAGCGGGGATCGGCTCGAACGGCAGCTCGCGGCTGACGATGCGCCCTTCGCCGGTGGGCTGCGGCCCGCTGAGGATGCTCACAGTAGTCCCTCCAGTACGGCTTCCCAGTTACCGCCGGGGTAGCACTGCTCGACGTGCGGTGCGACGCCCATGCTGTCTGGCCCTTCCTCCTGGAGCTTGATCTCGATCATCTCCAGTGCCGCTCTCGCTCGGTCGTAGATACGGAACGGGCCGAGCGCTCGTGCTGGCTCACCGTGGATCTCGACGACGACGACCCAGCTCACCACACCTTCTGACTGACCGAGTGACCGATGATCCGATGCTGGCGCCGGAACCGCCAGGCGATCAGCACGCCGCGCTTGCGCGTACCGCCGCTGAGCGCGATGTCCTGCGGCCCGGTGGACAGCATCACGCCGAACCGTTTGCCCTCGGGCACTTCGGTCTCGTCGTAGATGGCGCACCAGGGACCGATCTCGCGGGGAACGTAGGTCTTCATCATGCTGTTGCCTCCAGGAGTCCTCGACCGAACACGGTCAGCTCGTCGCACCAGTCGGTTGACCAGCGGTGGTACAGCTCGCTCAGAGCCGCGGTGGTGATGCTGGGCCCCAGGTCGATCATCTGCCGACGGATGCGTGCCTGCGCCAGCTCGCGCGGGTCGAGCGTCTGCACGACGCCGAGCGATTGGGTCTTCTGCATCTGCCGGATGTACGCCGCGATCTTGGCCAGCCGCCAGCCTTCGTCCAGATCGACGAGGTAGAGCTTCGCGCGCTTCTCGGGCACCGGGTGGTTGGCCAGGTTCGGCGGGATGCGCACCACGAGCCCTACGTCCGTGCGCATCGGTCGGCCGAAGTGCTCGGCGAACGTGGTGCGCTTGTCCGTGTTGACGTCGTACAGCTCCCCGCGGCAGTAGCCCGCCAGCTGGACGATGTGCTCGATGATGTGTAACTCGCCGGTCTTCCAGTCCGCGCAGACCAAAGGCTCGATGTCCGACTGGCAGCACTTGCCGGGGCTGTAGCTGCACTCGCCAAGCCCATCGTCAACCGGGCAATCGGCTGGCCACGGGGGCAGGCCCTGAATGTCTACCGCGGCGTCGAAGGTGCCGGCGACCAACAGCTCGTCGTTGGCGACAAACAGCTCGCTGCCGATGATGTCGATGCCGCGCATGGCCGCCTTGACGCCCTCGACGGACCTGCGCAGCTCGACGTCCTCCTCGGCGATGATGCCCTTGCTGCCAGGCCGCATCAGCGAGTGGACAGCGGTGCCCCAGTTCGCCTTGTCGTGCCCGCCGGCCGCCTCGATGGCCTGCTCCCAGTAGCTGTCCAGGTTCTGTCCGGCCTCGCGGTAGAGCACGTCCTTCTCGGTGCCCGGCGCCTGATCGTAGCTCTCGGCTGCAGCCATGCGCGCGAGGTCGGGACGGATGCCGGCGCCGCGGATGATCAGGCGCTTCATCCAGCGGTCGAGCCCGTGCGTGTTGCCGCCCATGATGTAGTCCGACAGCGAGCTGGCCCGCGTGTACTCGACCCGCGTCGTGAGCCCTTTCGGGATCAGCTTCGGCCGGCCGTACCTGCCGCGCCGCAGTCCCTCCTCGGGGTGCGGCGCGGCAGATAGCGGGTCGTAGTCGGGCACCTGGGGAACGCGGCTCATAGGGTGTACTCGATGGGCATCATCGTGGTGCCGTGGAAGACGCTGATCAGCAGGCCCTTGTCGTACTCGGGCACCGGGGTCGGCCAGAGCAACAGCAACGCGCTCTCCAGGCCGGCCATCTCGGTGTATCCCTCTCCCGAGTTGGCGATCTTCTTGTTGTTGCCCGCGACGAACCGCCAGCGCCACCAGCCGAAGTCGTCTCGGTAGACCTCGATGCGATTGCCCATCAGATGATCGACTCCTCGAACTTGATGCGAAACCAGCGCTTGCGGCTGGCCGACTCCATCTCCACGAGGTTCCTCGTGCGGATGCGTGCGGCGTAGTGCTCGGGCGTGGCCTTCAGGTCGAGCACCGAGCACAACTGCAGCGCGAGTTCCTCGATGCTGTCCAGCGGGCGGGGCGCCACGGCGACCAGCGCCCCGTTGTCGTCCCGCAGCAGCCATGCCCAGCGCCCCTGTTCGGTGCGCAGGACCAGCGTGCTGGCCTCGACCACCTGGAGCGCGGGCTTGCCGCCAGGCGCGAGGCGCGGCGGCGCGCTCACTTCAGCTTCCGCACGGTGGGGCTCGTGGCGCCGACCATGACAAGGTCCATGCGCACCGGCACCGACTCGTCGAGCAGACCCGCGAAGCTGTCCGGCTTCGAGTAGACGATCTGGATGACGCCGGCCTCCCCGGTGATCAGGTCGACCACCTCGCCCTGCTCGTTGTGGCGCTCGGCGCCGAGCTGGAACTTCATGTGCTCGGGGTACTCGACCCGATCACCGATCTCGAACTTCTCACCCACGGTGCACCACCTGTCCGTCCTCGATGACGAAGCCCTGCGACTTCGACTCGTCGACGACCTCCAGCCAAATCTGGAAGTCGTTGTCCTCTGCCATCTGCTCGATCAGCGCACGGTTGACGCTGTCCAGCAGGGAGGCGTCCGCGATGCGGATGACCCGCAGCTTCGGGTTCATGGCCATGGCCATGGCGACGCTCGTGCGCAGCCGCTCGGCCGCCGACGACTGACCGAACGGGATGCCGTCGAGCAGCACGCCGTCGTCGTCGACCGACAGGCCGCCGATCGGCAGGCGGGCGTTGGACAGCAGCACCTGGCGCCGCTCGTCGACCGCGTCGATCTCCTCGCTCGCGGCCTTGGCCGCCTGCTCGCTGGCGTGCAGCTCGCCGGCCACCTCCTCGCGGCGCTCGCGGCGCTCGACCGCGTCGTTGATCAGCGTCGCCTTCGACAGCTGCTCGGACAGCTCGCGCTCTCGGTCGGCTGGCTCCCTTCCGACCAGCTCCCTGCCGCGCTCCCGGATGCCGGCGATCGTCGTGGTCAGGTCAGCGATCCGCTGCTGCAGCTGCGCGATCTCCTCGTTGATCGAGTCGCGCTGGCTCCGCAGGCGCAGCAGCTCCGCCGTCTCGGCGCTGGCGACCGACAGCTCGCGGGCCACCGCGCTCACGTCGATGCGCTCGGCGGTGGACAGCTCGGGGCGCGGGCGAGGCAAGCCCTCCAGCTGCGCCTTCAGCCGCTTCGCGTCACGGTTGTGCACCGTGCGAGCGTCGTAGTGCCGTGATCGTTCCACCTGGAGCCGAGCGTCCTCCTCGGTGAGCCCGGCGACCTCCAGCAGCAGGCGACGCTGCTCGGCCGCAGGCGCCTGAGCGAACGCCAGCGGGTCGAAGGACAGCTTGCCGATCAGGTCGTCGAGCACCTTGCGCGGGGAGGACACTGCGGCGCCGTTGGGCAGGGTCACCTCCAGCGAGGACTTGTCGGCTCGCCAGCGTCGGGTGACCAGCAGGTCTCCGAGGTCGACGGTGACGACGGCCTCCTCCTCGCCCTCGTGGATCGGCCGGTCGAGCTTGAACGCGCTCTGGCCGGCGAGCGCCGCGGTGATCGAGTCGAGCACCGACGTCTTGCCCTCGGCGTTGCGCCCCGTGATGGGGACGATGCGGCCGGTGGGCTCGATCTCGACGGCGACCAGCCGCTTGAAGTTCTCCGCGGTGAGTCGGATCACCTTCATCGCTTCGATTCCTTGATGTAGTTAATGGCTGCCTCCAGGATTGTGATGTTGTCTCGGGCGTACCCGATTGTCGAGTTGCACTTACCGCAAAGAAGTCCTCGAACTTGACCTGTCTCGTGCGAGTGATCCACGACCAAGGGCGCCGACTCAAAACAGATGGCGCATCGCCCATTCTGCTTCTCGGCCAGTTCGCGGAACTCTTCAGGTGTCAGGTCGTACTTGCGTAAGTTCTGATGGTCTCGGTGGCACGATTTACACCAAGACGACAGGCCATCAGGAGAAGCAAGACGAACACCTATTTCACCTGCTGGCTTTACTGTGTCACAACGCGAACAGTGCTTGCTGTCCACCGCAACAGTGGGCAGCTCGCCTGCGATTCTGCGGTCTCGAATGTTTTTGGCGCGCTTGCGAGCATCGACTGCCGAACACTCTCGGCAGTACGGCTGCAGGCCGTCGTAAGATCCGCGGTTCCGATTGAAAGCAGCAGCGTCTTTTGTCTGCTCGCACTTCGGACACCGCTTGCTCACGACGGCCTGCGCCATCAGCCGCGGACCTGCTGCACGCCGGTGGGGATGCGCCCGCCGAGGTCGTAGTCCCGCAGCTCGCGGGTCAGCTCGTCGGCGGCGGCGCGACGGCGCACCTCGTCCTGCCCGCGCTTGGTGGTGAGCCGGAACCGCAGGTCGGCCTCCTCGCGCTCGGCCTGCTGCTTGCGGTAGATGTCCAGGTTCGACATCAGGTGGCCCTCGATCGTCTTCAGCGCGGCGGCGAAGGTGAGGTTCGCCTTCGGGTCCGCGAGGTTCTCGGCTGCCACCATGGCCCACGCCTGGTTGTGCACCCGCTCGGTGACCCGCTTGCGGACGTTGTCCCCGACCGGCCGCCCGCTGATCGAGCCGTTCAGGTAGATGTCGGCCAGCGGACCGGCGGTGTCGACGAAGTCGGCGCGCTCCTGCTGCTTGCGCATCGCGCGCTTGCGGGCCTTGGCGCGCTGGCTGTCGACGTCGCGGTGGCGGGCGCGCCGGATCGAGCGGGCGTAGCCGGTGGGCTGCTCGTTGGCCTTGCCGCCCTGCAGACCGATGCGGTGCGCGGTGCGCTGGGTACCGAGGCCGACGTCGCGGCGCAGCTCGGTGGGCACCAGCTCCCCGGTGACCTTGGTGGTGAGACCGAGCTTCTGAGCGATGTCGCTGGCGAACTTGAACGGGTTCATGGGTGACCTCCTGGTCGGTGAAGTGCGATGGGTAAAACGGTAGCGGAAACCCGCTATGACTGCAAGCTCTCGACGGCAGTCGAGAGTCGTTTGTCGGCCTGGTCGTACAGCGCGTCGTCTGCGTCGTTCTGAACGACGTCCCAGGCGATGGCCGCGTCGAGCACGGCCTTCTTCTCGGGCGTGACGAGCAAACCCGCGCGCCCCAGCTCCCACAGCGTCTGCTCGACGACGCGGCGCCGGGTGTTCGAGAGCTGCCTGCCGTTGGCCCGGGCGATCTGCTCCTCGATGCCGGCCAGCACCTTCGGCCAGACATCGTGCAGCGTGTCGCGGATGAAGTCGACGTTGGCCATCAGCGCTTCAGCTTCCGCACGGTGGAGAGCCGCTCGACCAGCTTCGCCAGCGCGACGTTCACGCTGCCGGCGTGGTTCTCCAGCCAGCGGTCCTGCCCGTTGACGACCTTGGCGCCGTCCGCGGTGTAGCCGCCCCCGAGGTAGACCTCGGCGCACCAGTCCTGCGTGCCGGTGGGGTCGGTCGTGAACGTGATCGAGAAGAAGCGGTTGGCCTCGGGCTCGGCCCGGCAGAACTGCACCAGCTCGTTCATCAGCTCGTTCATGTGGTGCCTCCGTGGTGGTGTGGGGTGGTCATGGTCAGGCTCTCGGCCGCGTGCATCTCCTCGTGCGCCTCGGCCGCCTTCTTGGCGGTCATGCCGGGCTCCAGGTAGACAGTGTGGTACTCGTCGACATGCCAGTGGATGCGGTCCTTGCCGCCCTTGCCGGTGATGTCGATCGGGTCCATGCGCAGGTTCATCGCGCGCAACGGTAGCGTCTTGGTGTTCTCGTGGCTGATCACCGCGCCGCGCAGGCCGCCCTCGCTGGCCAGCATGACGGCCTCGACCTCGCTGGCCTCCATGATCACCGTGGGGGTCTCGTCGGCCGGCCGCTTGATCGAGCGCTCGTCCTTCCACTCGCCGCGCAGCCGCAGCCACCGCTCGCCGAGCGCGTTCGTCTTCTGCGCGAGGATCAGCCAGTGCTTCAGCTTGTTGTCGCGCACGACCATGCTGGGCTCGACCTCGCCCCAGGTCGCAGGACGTGCTTCCATCAGCGGTTCGCCTCGTCGACACGCAGTGCAGCGCGCAGCTCGGCAGCCCGGCTGGACAGCTCGCGGGCCGACGCCGGCAGGTTGCGGTCCCGCATCTTCTGTGCGACCTCCTCCCAGTGTAGGGCCAGTACCTCGACGGCCGTCGTCTCGTTGCCCATCAGTCGACCGCCTCGTCGGACGACATCACCTTCGGCTGAGCGCCCGTCTTCGTGCGGATGACGATGCCGCCCTTCAGCAGCCGGGCGAGGACCGCGGTGCGGTTGTGCACGCCGAACGCTGCGATCACGCCCTTGGCGTGGGTCTTGACGGTGTCCTCGGTGATGTGCAGGCGCAGCCCGATGGTCGCGTTGTCCGCACCGTCGCGGATCAGCTCGTGGAACACACGGCGCTGGCCGGGGGTCAGCAGGATGATCGTGGGCTCGGTCATCAGGGCACCTGCGGCGGGTAGGCGACGTCGAGCACCCGCGCGAGCGGGATGTGCTTGACGTGCTGGTCGTCCTGCGTCTCGTCCACGTTGGCCATCACGATGCACATGATCACACCCTGACCGACCATCTTGCCGGGGGCGACGATGGTGCCCGAGACATCCATCCAGCCGACCCAGCCGGTCATGTGGGAGGGCCCCGAGAGCTGACCCGTGTCGTAGGTGACGGTGCCGTAGTGCATGGCCTGGCGCTGGCCCTCGATGATCCTGCGCTTCTGCTCGTCAGTGTAACGGGACATGGCGACCTCCTGGTCAGTAGTAGCGCTGCGCACAATCGCGGCGACCCGCTAAGATTATGCTGAACAAGGGAGAGGAGTCAAGATGGCGCGACAGAGGCAGTACGACGACCCGATCAGCATCCCCTTCACCTTCGAGGTGAAGGACCGCATCGTCCAGCTGGCCGAAGACCACAACGTGGCTCAGGCAGACGTCGTGCGCATGTGCGCCACGACCGAGCAGCTCGACAAGATCGAGAAGGCGCTGAAGGGCGAGTCGGCATGACGCTAGGGGCTCCAGCTGGAGCCCCTAGCGGCGCGCAGGGTTGAACCAAGCGCCGACGCGCACACCGGCGTAGCCGACGTGCTGCATCCACAGTCCGGCGCCCTCGTCGGCCATGATCTTGCGGAAGATCCGGTCAGCATCGAGCGAGCTGAACGGGGGCTCGGGGGTCGCCTCGGCCACGCGCTCCAGCAGCCAGCGCTCGTTGTTGGTCAGCGTGCCGATCGGTGCGTAGGGCGCCTGCTGGATGGCATACCACTCGTTGCGCAGCCGGCACAGCTCGTCGTGCACCGCGGCGGCCCGGACGACGCGAGCGTCGGCGGACGGCAACAGCCACTGCAGCAGGCGGGGCACGCTGGCGAAGTCGGTCGTGCGCCCCTTCGGGACGATGACGACGTCGCCGTCGCTGCCCTCCCAGATCAAGTCGTCCAGGTGCTGCCACAGCCCATCGGCGGTGAGCCGGACGTCGAGTTCGGTCTGGAACCCCATCACAGCCCGCCCTTCAGCAGTGCAATCCAGCCGCAGACGCAGGAGATCACGATGATCATCCAGACCAGTGCCTTCACCCAGTCGGTCTTCATGTGCATCAGCTCCTCTTGATCATGCCGGGGTGTTCTTCCTTCGGTCGGTAGCGCGAGGCTGCCTTGGCGGCCTTCGCCTCGGCGCCCTCGCGGCTGGACTTCTTCGCGTGGTGCTCGTGGCAGCTGTCCCGCAGGCCGTCCAACTCGTGGTAGAGGCGACCCTTCCAGTGGTCGACGCCGCCGTTCGCGGGGTTCTTGCAGCGCGTGTAGTTGCCGGCGGCCGGGTTGATCTTCCACTCGCATCGTCCGCCCGAGCGCTCGTGGATAGCAGCGCATCGCTGCGGCCAGTCCGCGGGCAGGGTCTCCTTGCGGGTGGAGCCAGCCCAGCCGCCGGACATCAGTCGTGGACCTTCTCGCAGTCGCGGCAGTAGTTCGGGTGCGTCACCGTGTAGCCGAGACGCTCCAGCTCGACGATGACGGCCCTGATGGTGAACTCCTCCATCAGCTTGGCGCGCAGCTTGGTGACGTGCTGCACCTGACCCTCGATCAGCTCGTGCAGCTCGCCCTGGGCCCGGTCGTAGATCAGGTCGGTGTTGATGCGGAACGTCGGGGTCTCGCCGACCGTGGAAGTTCGCGGACGATCCCAGGGCAGCGCGCCGAACTCGTCCCTGCTACCAGCCATGGTCCCGAACTGCGGAGGCAGATCGGGATCGCGGAAGCTGCCTCTGGGAGCCATCAGCTGTACTCAACCTTCTGCAGCGTCAGCAGGCCGCCCAGCTCGCCGTGCACCTCGTACTCGGTGACGCGGTGGAACGTGGTGGGCTCCCCGCGGCGCCGGGCGTCGACAGCACGTCGAGCGTCGGGACCGGCGAAGACCACGATGGGCTCGTCGACCCCACCGCAGCTCTCGATGAACGGGTGGCTGTCCAGCACGCGCTGCGTGATGGTGGCCTGGTCGTCGGCGCGCAGGACGCGGCCGGTCTCGTAGTCGACCAGCAGGCCGACGGGGGCAAGGGGCATGGCGGGCCTCCGGTGGTTGAACTGCGCCTCGAAGCGGGGCTGCAGGGTCATACGAACAGGGCGAGCTGGAGGTGGATGGTGGCGTCGCCGACGTTGGGCAGCTGGCCCACGGTGGCTGGCTGCACGTTGTCGGTGGACAGGATGCGGTAGATCAGCACGCCGGTCAAGCGGCCGGTAATGCCCATGCCGCGCTCGTAGAGCTTGCGCGCGTCGTCGGCGAGCAGGCCGGCGAAGACGAAGGTCTCGGTGGCGACCATGAACGGGTGCATCGACAGCATCTCGCGGGTGATCGTGGTGTCGTTCGGGTACGGCCCGGCCAGCTCGCCGGTGGCGATGTTGACGTGCTCGTCGAGGCTCACGAGGCGGCGTCCCAGAGCACGCGGTCGAGCTGCGCGAGCACCTCGTCGACCGACCAGATGTCGCCCCCGTAGGTCAGCCAGGTGCCCATCGCGGACAGCGTCAGGGCCAGCTTGATCTCGCCGACCTTCAGCAGCACGACCGAGCCTGCCATCTCGGGCATGTTGATGATCTCGAAGAACTCGGTCCCCTCGGCCGCGACCGTGAAGAAGTCCTCGGCATCGGTGCCGATCAGGATGCTGCTCGCGTTGCCCACCGAGCGCACGGGGCCCTCGATGGTCGCGGTGGCGTTCCCGTAGCTGTGCACGGCGCGCACCATCATGTTGCGCTTGATGTCCTTTGCGTCGATCGGCTTGACCCTCTGTGTACTCATGTGTCCTCCAGGTGGAAGCAGGCCGGCGAGTCCTCCGGCATGGGGTGTTCGTGCGGGGGAAGCCCGCACGTCGTGCACTGCACCACCGGCGCTTTGGCGTAGGTGGTCAGCTCGGTCGACTTCAGCTTGACCGGGCCGAGCCTCGGGGTGAGGCGGTAGCCCAGCTCGAATGATCCGTCCCTCCAGCTGGCCACCATGCGCTCGCGGTTGGGCAGGCGCTGCCCGCGGACGACGATGATGTCAGCTGCCTCTGCCGTCGCCGAGCGGTAGCCACGAGCGAACAGGGCCTCAGTCTGCCAGCCGTTGGCCTTCAGCAGCTCCAGCAGCGACGCCGCGGTGCGGGGCAGCTCGCTGGGGAACGCCGGCCGGACGGGCTCGACCGGCGGGGGGATGGCCGCGGGCGGCGCGGCCTCCTCCTTCTCCAGTCGCATGGTCACCCGCGGCTGCGCGAGGTCGATGTGGCCGAGCGCCTCGCGCATCGCACGACCTCGCGCCTCGGCCTCCTTGCGGTCCACCTCGATGCGCCCGTGGTCAGCCTGATCGACCTCGGCCAGCTCGGGCGTGAAGCCGGCCAGCACGCGGTCACTGATCTGCGCCGTGTGCTTCTGCGTGCCGGCGGGCACCCAGATGTGCTTCCAGGACTGGCTGCCCTGGAAGAACTGGAGGTGCCCGCCGCACGACATGCACAGGGGAACGACGTTCGTCGTTTGGCTCACCTGTTGCACCTTCCTGGATCGGGAGGCTGCGAGGTGGTGTGGTACTTGCCGCACTGCGCGTGGAAGTACCAGCGGCACTCCGTCTTCTCGCGCCCCTGCGTCTTCCGCTTCTCGGCGATCATCTCGATGAACTGCTGCGCCTCGGCACGAGTGCGAAACGGCTGCTTCTGGCACCCGTGCCGGGGCCTCACCGAGCGATGCCCTCGTAGCGCAGGACCATGGTCTCGAACTCGCGCCGGCCGCGCTGGTCGCGGGGCAGGTTGAATGTCGGCTGGAAGCCCACAGCCAGCTGAACGCTGTCGGGGTCGAGCTGGAGTCCCGCCTTCACGGCCTCGCGCTTCAGCGCGTCGTACAGGCCGGCGACGACGTGCTCGGTGAGGTAGGCGCCGCGCTGCTCGTACGCCTGGACGGCGACGACCCGCTTCGGCTCGACGATCGGGAGCAGGTCGACGAACGCCGTGGGTGCACGCATGGCCTTCCCGAGCATCCCCCAGCGCAGGGCCTGCTTCGTGTACGGGCTCTCGTTGACCACCGTGCGGCGCCCGAACTGCACGCGCCACGCGACGTCGTCGCCGTCGATGACGTACACCGGCTTGTCGCTGGCGCTCACTGGCACCCCTCCAGCTCCATGATGGCGGACGACGACCAGCCGGCGGACCAGAACAGCTCGGTCTGCGTGCTGGTGTCGAGGGACAGGTCCGGCGCGGCCAGCATGGCGTTGGCGACGCAGCGCATCACGATGTCGCTCACGAGAAGCGACCGTAGCGGGCGCGCTGGTAGCCGGACGCCCGACGCTTGCCGATCGGGTGGTACGTCCAGCTGTACCGGGCCTGCGTGCGGCGCTGCTTGCCGCGGATGGCCATCACGAGCAGCGCGGTGCACGCGCTGAACAGCAGGCCGAGGGGGAACGTGACGATCACGAAGCTGAAGTACAGGAACGCGAGCGCCGCGCGCCACAGGATGACGATGATGTTCATGGTGACCTCCTGGTCAGATAGCGGATACCCGCTATGGCTAGAGTAGCACGTCTTCGGGGATGAAGATGGCCACTGCGATCGGGTCGGGCTGGATCGGCGGTGCCGGCCGCAGGAACTCGGGCAACCGCTCGCGTGCTCGACGTGCGCAGGCTCGCGCCGCGTCCAGGTTGTCCTCGTCGGCGACCACGCACCAGCGGATCGGCCGCATGGACTTGGTCTTCACCTCGCGCACGGTGCCCGTGGTGCGGGTGTAGAGCCGGGACAGCTCGGCGACCCACTGGCCGCTGCCGGGGCTGTAGCTCACCTGGATGCACGCCCACGCCCGCGTGTCCGCGGACGCCTTGGCGAGCCGGGGGTCGCTCGTGCACTCCCACAGCTCGCGGTACCCCGCACGACCGTCGCTGAGTGCGACGGTCGTGCGGAACGCCGGTGCCTTCAGCATCAGGCGTCGGCGGGGTGCAGCGTGCTCGTGCGGACGTGCGCCTGCTCGGGGTCGGTGAGCTTGGCGACGATGCGCTGCATCACCGGCGACGGCGCGGCGACCTGCATCCCGAACTGGACGACCGGGCGGGGCTGGAGCACCTCGGCCAGCGCGTTGGGGTCGAGCACCACGGGCCCGTGGTAGTCCTCGGGGAGCGTGAGCGTGGCGATCGAGCGCGTCGTGGTGAGCACGCCGGCCTCGACGCACGCGGGGAGCGCCTCGCGGATGGCGGTGATCTGCGGCGGGGTGAGCTTGGAGATGCTGAGGGTCTGGATCATGGCGTGGTCCCCTTGCGGTAGTCGGTGACGATCTTGGCGAGCTGGTCGAGCTTGTCCTGGAAGTTGAGCAGGCCGGCGATGGCGTCGGCGCGCTCGCGGGTGCCGCTGATGGCCACGACGACGAGCTTGTCGTCCGTGTCGCGGATGACGAAGTCGAACGTGGCGCTGATCAGGCCGGGGTCGGCCTCGGTGACGACGAAGCGAGCGGCGGCCATCAGACCGTCGTCCGCTTCGTCTTGTCGTGGATGGGGTTGCGGGCGGGGAGCTTGCAGTACTTGCAGTCGTGGTCGCCCATCGGGCCGCCCCGACTACGGTCGCGCTCGTAGGCGTGCGGGGCCAGTGGGGGCGGGCCCGGGGGCACCAGCTTCAGCGCCTCGGGCGTGCCGATCCCGAGCGCGGTGATCAGCCTGCGCTGCGCGTCGTCCAGGTCGGGCTGGTCGCCTTCGAGCTTGGCTAGCAGATCCTCGGTCTCCCGGCGCTCCTTCCTGCGCTGGATGCGCACCTCTTCGCGCTGGTCCGCGGTCATCGTGACGTGGTCGGGGAACAGCTGGATGGCCGTCGCACGGGCGGCGCCGATGATGGCGTCCGTGGGTGGCACCGCCGACACGGCCAGCTCCTGGAGCACGTCGCCCGCGTCGTCGTGCGCGCGGATGATGAACCGCTCGGCCATGTAGTCGCAGGTGAGCTGGAGGTCGACACCCAGCTTGACGGCGAACTCGCCGACCTGGCCGCTGCGCATGTTCAGCTTCATGGTCAGTCCTCCATGGTGATGTCGCGGTCGATCAGACCGGCGAGGATGGCGGGCGCGTCGCTGATGTGGCAGGTGGCCACGCGCCGGTCGTTGGTGGTGTCGTGCACGACGACCCAGTCCAGCATGGTGCGGTGCGGCGTGAGGTCGTACCGCTCGTTGCTGCTGCGGGCCGCGGTGACGGCGGCGGCGAGCACGTCGCGCAGCTGCTCGCGGGCGTGCTGGTTGTCGATCTCGCCCGAGCCCTCGACCGTGGCGAGCCGGACGTCGTGCGGGCCGTAGACGTTGTGCCCGTCGGCCTGGTTGGGGAGCACCTGGCCCCCGTGCACGCGCAGCTGGGCGGTCAGGAGCTGGATACCGCGGATGCTCATTGGTGTCCTCCTGGACATGCGCGGCAGGCGTTGTGCCTGCCGTCGTGCCCGCCGTGGACT
>Ga0066648_10000899_pt1 | contig 17957 bp, 14 predicted proteins | sample CryGeyCG12114_NA_FD_59537 | JGI IMG/M metagenome (GOLD analysis project Ga0066648, IMG submission 59537) | Groundwater microbial communities from aquifer - Crystal Geyser CG19_WC_8/21/14_NA | ecosystem: Environmental > Aquatic > Deep subsurface > Groundwater | place: USA: Utah: Grand County... | reverse complement strand
GGTCAGGCGCTTGGTAAGTAAAGACTGAGGGGAAGTGTTGGGGAGTGTATTGCATTGAAGCATTAGCGACACCGTACGGAAGCCCAGGCAAGTGAGAAAGCATGAGAGATGATGTGGGTAGGATGTACGTGGGAAGAGGAAAAGGCTTCAGAATTCAGCACTCCCGCTATCTAGCAGTAGCAGTAGCGGCAGCAGTAGCAGTTCAGTCCTCCAATCCAAGCGAGTCGCCATACTGCCACATTCCTCTGTGCTCGTTGAACGCTTCTTCCTGCATCTTCTTCAAGTTCGCGAGAACGTCCGTTGCACCCCTCTCCCACGCCTTGAGCTTGACAGGCACGTGTGCCAGACCTTCGCGGACGAGTTCGGCGTTGACCGTTTCGCCAACCGGTGCGCCAGGCTCGCTCAGCGTGATACACAGGGTGCCGTCTTGCTCGATCTGGTCGACGATAGCTACGAGCTGGCGTCCTTCGGTGAGGTCGAAGAGGTATCGGATCGTGTCAGGCAGGTATTGCGGTGATGGTAGTTGGATGAAGCTCAGGGAAGCGGGGACTGCTTGGCCCTTCAGTCTTTGCGTTGAGAACTGTGGTTGTGTCAAAGGCCGCAGGCTCGACCAAGGTAGTGTCTCCCCATTACCGTAATCGATGTACGTCAGCTCGGCCTTCTTTCCTTCTCGATCGACGCGACGTACGCGTGCTCGATACCACTGCTTGTCTTCTGAGAACTGCGCTGCCACTGTGTCTCCGACCTTGGGCGGACCAGGTAGTGACGAAGCGTTCGCTTTGTTCAGGTGGAAAGAGCTGAACGCCTTCATCATCTCTTCGAGGGTACCAGTTGTGTTGGTTCCTATCGTCTGTAACATAAGTTTGCAGGATTCCTGATCGACATGAGTGATAATGACATCCCTGTAGTCGGCCTTTCGTCGTTCTGCTGTTCCGTTCGTGCCGTTCGTGGCAGCAGGTACTTCCTCCTCATCGACTTCATCCTGAGATGGATCCCAGTCCTTCCACATGCCTTTTCTTGCTTCTTTCGCCTTTTGTTGGGCTGCGTTGAGCTCGTTCGCAATGCCAGACTGCTCTGCAGAGTACTGGTGCACCTCAGCCAGACCCTCTTCGACAAGTGCTCTCGAGAAGTTTTCCCTTCCAACGTAAAGATGGCCGAGGAAGCCACCCACTTTATCCAACGAAACCACGTCCAATTCTACATCGCGCTGCATGCACCTCCGGGTTGCAAACTCGAGAGCTTCCTGGCCGAACGGTTCTGCGGTATCACCCGCCTGGCGCGCGGGTTTTGGAACTTTTACGCCAGACAGAACAAAGGTGAGTTTTGCGTTCTCTCGAGGTACGAGCACGACGAAGCGTGAGCCGGATCGGACGAAGTCGACAACAGCTGGAACCTTCTTCTGGCGTTGTAGCACTGAGGCCTCCATCTTGGCCTTCTGCAGGCTCTCCGAGTAGTCCTGGTACTGCTTAGCGGCTGGCGGCTTGGACGACCACATACCCTTCTCTTCTTTCTGTGCCGCCTCTTCTGCCAGCAGCAGCTGATCGTAATCAGGGCTTCGATCGGGATCATCTCTGCGGTGGCGTATGACTGAGGCATAGCCAGCTTCGACGAGAGTCAGAGCGATGTTCTTGTTGTTGATGGCAATGGTAGCGACCTCGCGCTCCTCGAAGCCTTCCGAAGGCGGCTTTTTGCCGTCTATTGTGACCTTGACGTGTTTCCCAATCAACCTCTTTCGCAAAAACTCCTTCGCATCTGCACCGAACGGGGATTGCTTGGGGTCGGAAGGTTTTGGCTGCCGGATACTGGAAAGGTTGACCCTTCGTTCTTCACCAGAGCGTGGGCGTAGGAAGATGGTTTCTGCGTTCATGACACGGCTCACGGTGAAGTCAGCGTCTAGTGGACCGGCCGAAGCCTGGGCTGTCGAACCCTCGAACACGCCCTTCTTAGCGTTCTGGGCTGTCTTCTCCGCTTGTCGTAGCTGCGACATCTCGTTGCCTAGGAGTGTAACATGCTGGTCGTTGGCTCGTGCTAAACCCGCTTCGAGAAGGAACTTCGAGATGTTGCCCATGGGGTGCAACACGATACCAATCAGCTGGTTCTGGGGAGTGACGCCCACGAGCTGTGTGGTGACCTTTCGCTGATGTAGTCTCGTTTCGACGAACTGGTGAGCCTCCATGCCGTAAGGTTCAGCAGGCACTTCCTTGCCCTCGGGACTAGTGCGCTTTGTCGCAGGCGCTCTGACGCCGGCCAGCACAACCATAGTCTGCAGGTGTTTTGAGTCGGACAGCATGAGGCGGGCGATCAGACGGTCACCAGTGAGAACCCTCTCGACGATAGTGTCAATCTTCTTGCCTTTGTACTGCTGCACCAGGGCGTTGGCATCGGGTAAATCGTTTAGCGACTCAATCTGGCCACCCTTGCCCCAGAGGCCTTTGGCGTCAGTCTTCGCATCACCCTCGGCAGATCTCAGCTTGTCGAGGTATGCCAAAGCAGCTTCGTCTTCCTCTTTGCGGCCAGCATCTTCCCTGACCTTAGCCCAACCTTCGGAGACGACATCTTCGGGTAAGGAGGGGCCATTCTGCACGGTGATTCTGCCGTACTCTCGTTTCGTGGTAGGGATGGCGTAGAGGACCTGGAACTGTACTACTTTCCCAAGCAGTTGCTGGCGGAGGTATTCTCGCGATTGGAAGGCGAACGGCTGCGTCGTATTAGTCCCTGTCCCCACCCTGGCCAAAGGGGCTCATACCTCATCTCCTTCTCTTTTCAGTCGTGGTGCAGAAATGTATGCCAGAGACAAGGTTCGCTCTTGACCTTTGGCATTGGTCAAAATCACAGTGTCGCCTGACAGCACCGACTTGACCTTGGCTTGCATTGCTGCCATGTTCGCAAACTTTTAGACTCCAAATATGTAAATGCAAGGACTGACGGACACCAAGAAGTATTTTGTGGACGAATGAAAGGGGGGGTGAGAGGTGTAGATGTGGTTACTTGCAAATTACGGTGAATGCACTTGGTACGCTTCAAATGTGTTTACTGCCAGCGTGGTACTCTCGAACTGTGGGGTAAGAAATGACGTCCGAGCCGCGGGTGTCCCTGCGCTAACTTAGGCTTGTGAAGCCTGGACTTTTATGCCCAGGGTGCACCGGTGAGCAAGAAAGACTCGCCTGGTGGTACAGAACCGCCTTCTGAGAAATAGATCATGGAGGACATTCAGTAGCTTTCTCGTAACCCGTGTCTATTGAGTAGGGTATAATAGCTACAGGAGACTTGGGCAGATGAAAAGCACCATCGCCGATTCCCTGCTTGCACAAGTACTTCGTCTCGAGTGTAAAATTACAGGACCAGTCGACCAGGCTCGACCTGCAGAACCGTCTTCATCCGTTCCAGGAACGTCCTCGCTCTTCTCTCTTCACCAACAGGTACTGTCAAGCTGAAGATGTTGAGGGCACCTGAGGCGCCGACCGAGACGGATGGGCCAGACCCAGCGAGTGCTGCCCGACCGGCCACTGATCGCGCTGGCCTTGCCTTTCCAGACAGAATGTCGATAATGTCCACCGGCTTCTTCGCCGGTCTCGTGCTCGCTGACTTGGGCATAGCTGGACTCGGACTGGCCAAGGGTAGAGCTGTGATTTGTGGTAGGTAGGTACCTCTTGATGTTGTAGGCACACGATCAAGGCCAAGCACTGCGTTGAACAAGTCATCTGCGCTTGCCTTGGTACCTTTCGGTAGGGGCAGATCGTCGTTGGCCTGGTCTACTGCACGGGCGAGGAAGGCGGACAGTGGCATGGTGGTACCCAACGCCTCCTGGACCCGTTTTTGCACTCTCAGCACCTCGGCGAGCGAGACGGTGATGGACACCGAGGTGACTTTGGGTGCCTCTTTAGCTGGGGCCGCAGCCGAGTCGGGGCCAACGGCAGGACCAGTGCTTGCTCCCGCGGGGGCACCTGTGTCTGCTTTTGGTGCGACATTGATGTTAGATAAGTCCATATGGCCTAGCTTCTCGATGCGCTCCGACTGAGACTTGCTGTAGTCTGCCTCGATGTTGCCCAAGTATGCCAGGACGTCGCCTTTGAGAAGACGCCCGCCCGGACCGGTGGCGGTGATGTTCAGCGCATCTTTCTCGGGGATGCCCTTGGCCAGGATAAGGGCTTGCACGGCAGGATAGAGCGGGTATTTGGGGTTTTGGCCAGGGCCACGGGGAGAGGTCAGGGGCCGATCACGGTCTGGTCTCTTGTTCTCCGGCGTGCCTTTGGGCGCAGCGAATGGAGTCTGTTGCTCTTCTACCGCCTGCTTCATGTTGTCGACCGGAGATGAGACGGGCTTGGAAGTGTCGTCTGGTATTTTTAAAGAGGAGAGGTCGTCGCCGGGTTCAGCTATGACGGCAATGCGCGAGCCGACCTGGACCGCCTTGCTGCCATCACCCTGAAAGATCTTGGCCATGATGCCGTCGTCCTGGGCTTCTACATCCATGGAAGCCTTGTCTGTCTCGATCTCCAGCAAGACATCCCCCGAGGAGAACGAGTCGCCCTCTTTGACCTTCCAATTGGCGATGTTTCCCTCGGTCATGGTGGGCGACATTGCGGGCATGGTGAAGTTCTGTGCTTCTAGCGTCCAAGGGGTGTGTGAGAAGTGTCTGCGAGCACATTGGGAGCGGGTATGGCGGGCTAGCAGCCGCACTGGCATTCTTGCAGCCATATTGGCTCAGTCGCGGGTGCTGCAGGCCGTTCTGGCAGAAGAGGAAAGCCAGGCCGGCAGACGAGAAGGACGGAGACGAGGAATGAGTGACTGGAGCAGAGTAGTTGGGTGGTCAAGTCGTCGAAGAGTCGGGTAGTAGAGGCATACACAGCAACAGCTGGCGGAGCTCAACAAATCGCTGGCTCGGGCTGGGCAGGTCCGCATGTGCACCTGCGCTTGGTGGGCCTGTGGTGGACCACCCCGATTGGCTAGTTCTGTCCTCCCATCGCGACTTCCTTCCTCGTCGCGTCCAGATTTATTCCGACTGCAGCTCGGCCTGTATTCTCAGGCTCCGAGGAGTGCGACAATGTATAGCACAGTTGCACCTTGAGGCGTCCCAGCTTCAACATCAACCCCCTTCCCACCATGCTCTCATCTCTGTTCAGGACTTGTCAGAGGCAGCCAGTTCGTGGCCGACTGTGCTTTGGCTCGTCACTTCGACACTATGCGACTGCACCACCAAAGAGGGTCCCTCCTACAAGGGCGGCTGCTCCCAAATCGGCACCTGCCTCTATCGCCTCAAGACCGCGACCTACTGCTGCCAACCTGAACGACCTGTACAAGCTTCGCAGGGTCGAGTTGGCAGAACAGCTGTACAATTCTGGCACTACCCTCCTCTACAACGCCGGTGGTCGGTTAAGAGCATATCGCGCTCAATGCTACTGCTTGAGCGTCATTTGCTTCGCCGCCATCTATCTGAACATACCCGATCTGAGCTTTCTCAGTCCTGAAGAGCTCAGAAAAAGAGGCATCCCTCCCTACCTCGCGGTCGTCTATGCCGCCCTGGGCTTTTTTCTGATCCTCGCCGGAAACTGGACCTTGTACCGTGCCCAGGGCCAGATCCGAAGAATCACCCTGGTCAAGCAGCTCGACAATGTCTTCCTCGAGGTCACCGCGACCCGAAGAATTCCCTTTCGAAGCCATCGCGTCCTGGTGAGGCCATACGACATGGTCGTCGATCCTGGCGTTGTCCGCATGAACCGGGTACCCAGATGGATGCGAGCCCGCCAACTCGACGAATCTTCCCCTTCTGCTACCACCACTAGCGTCCTTCAGAATACCGCCAGAGCCTTTTCGAGGTTCTTCTTCCACATCTTTTCCGCCGCCCGCCAATTCTTTGAGCGAGAGGGTGTCATCTCAACTACCCTACTGCACCCTGACAATAAATCAACCCCGGAAAGATTGGATCTGGATCTAGGTGGCGATTACCACATGCGCAAAGGACCTCAACAAGACCCAGAAATAGAAGTCCTGTTTGACTTGACCACTTTTCAGCACGCAAATCAGCCGGATGTCGACTAAAGAAAACTGACCACCTGCCCGTCACCATAGTACTACACGACACCACGCCGGATTTGTTTCAACCATGAGACCAAGACCTGGCTGACAGCAAGACTTGGCGCCGTCCTTGGTCACACGTGGTGGCACCATGACCACTTCAGCTAGGAAAGCCGCCTTACACGCTTACCTCCATCACAATAGCCATGGTCGGGCACGGGTCGCGCAGCTCGCAGAATTAATCAGGCCTGCTCAGTGGCAAGTTGTCTTTGCTTGCCAAACGGGACGCATTGATGCCTGTCCAGCACTCACGGCCTACCGTCGGGTCCCCGAAGAAAGAGCTTGCTGGAAAACACAATAGAACAAAGCTATCATCGGCTGTACTCTTGCCATGGGTACTAATTTGCCGCAAGTGTGTCCAGCATGATGACAGTCATACGAGCCGCCATGAGCAAGCCGGCGTGTAGAAGGAGCAACCAGCGTTTACGGACGGTATTGTTTGGCCTGAAAATGTGCAGAGGTCGTCCCTGTGTAGGCTGGCTAGGAGGCAAGTGCGAGAGTAAACTTCGATGTGTCTCCACGCCTACACTATCTTGGAGGAAGCGCCTGTTCAACTAAGATATTTTTATTCATTGGTTGTCCAGGAGCCAACTGGCGCACATAGCAAGAGGTGGCTAACGGCAGAAGGATTGGCTACCGCAATTTGATCAGCTTGTTCGTATCAAACAGTCTCTTGCGTTCGCACAGGTTGAAATACGATCACTCCTCACCCGCAAGATACGAAAATATCAACCAGCCTTCGTGGGGAGTCGACAGATCGATACCTTGCAGCCTCCCTCCACCGTAGGCATCTCCTTTCGAGCTTGTCGACCTCATTGTATATACAACAAAGGCAGTCGCCATCGAAGGTAATTTGGGTAACAGCTTTGTCCTTCACTTTGTCCAACGCTAACAATGAAAGTCCTTGCCAACCTTCACTCACCTCCGTTTTGCCAGCCTCAAGAAACCCACTTCTACCTTTCATACGCGCCACTATTCTCTCCTTTTGGCTAACAAACAAAATCAGCCTCATTCCACGTGCGCTTTTGGTTTTGTTGACATCGCCGTCACAGTCGCGCTCACTGATGACTGCACTTTTCACTGCACGCCGCACATGTTTCAAGTCACTGAGGACAAACATCTTCGGCACTCGAACATTTTCTGCTTACCCAGTTGCAAAAGATATCCCTACTTAAACATTCTTTTCCCACAAAGTCATCTCCCATACCCAGTCGCGAAGACACCTCTATTTTAACCTCCTCCTTCGTACATACAACCGTTTCTCATACCAAGCAGCTCATTGCGACTGCTCGTCTCCTTTCCAAACGGCTGCGTTGTGAGCACAATACCCTACATTTGAATAACAACCACCACCTGCGATCACTTCGCTGAACTCCCCATAAAGTCACTGAAGATGTATTCTCTCCTTGCTGCAGTGGTCACGGTGCTCGCGTGCTTCCTCTACCGCGAAAGCCGACAACAGACTCTGGCAGTCTGGCAACCACTCAGCGAAGGCTCAATGCGCAGTTCGTTGGATTCTCTCATCCGGTGGGTTGACAAGCCTGTCGGCGTCCCGCCTTCCTCAACCATCCCCCATGCTTCTTCAACGGTTTCCACCAAATCATCTAGCACTTCAAGTTTTGAGACTGTAGTCACGAGGGCTCCTGTCCCTACTTATCATCCTGTCCGGGAAGATTACCATCACGACAACCCGTCTGGATTTCAATACATATGTCTGAACATCCCTCCGAACCCGTTCGACCCCCCGCAGACTCAAGAAGATATCTGCTTGCCAAGCTGGGTAGGCACCTCACAAGTAATCAAAGACTTTGGTGACGGCACATATGGGGCTCTTGCACCGTGGACGCCTCCATCAACATCGCCGCCACCAGCACCAATTGGCTCGCGTGATATATATATCGCTCTGGTCTCCACGCTCCTAGCAGAATTCCTCGCCATCATCCTCTTACTTGCGCTCCTGGTCTACCGTGAACTGCACCACAAGCAAGAGAAGATGACAATTCGACAACAGCGCGATCGGGCACGTTATGCAGTGCGCCAGGCCGAGGACGATCTTGTTGCTCTGGAACGAAGGGTTCACATTGCTGAAAAGGCCGAAACCTATCGAGGTCACAAGAAATCTGTGCTGGAGAACGAAAAAGAGGATCTGAGACAGGACAAGAAGTCCCTAGAACACAAACTCGAACTCTCAGCACAGATGACCTCGTCGCTCAGGGTGAGGATTGTTTCATTGGAGAATGAACTGCGGGCAAAGGGTCAGGATAATGCCATTCTGACAGAGGCACAAACTGCGCTTGAACGGGAGGTCTCTTCTCTCTTGACTCAACTGGACAAGAAGTCAAGAGAAGCTGACGTGGCCAAGGCTCACTCCATGCAAACCACCGCTGAGGCCAACGTTCAGCCAGAAGTCGATAGGGCAGAGACCTCATCAGGCATTGTTGAAGGAAGACCAGAGGCATCTGCTGATGACTCCGCACCAAAAGCACCGCAGGGAAACGCAGCGTTCGCAGATATGATCGCGGGCCTACAGTCTGCGCCAGAAGACGTCAGTGACATCGTTCGAGGTAGAATTCGAGAAGCAGCAGGCTCTCCAGGAGGCAGCCGATGCAGGGCCCTCAGCGAACACGACTGACGATGCCCCAACGACAACCCCACGAAACGTCGCTCAGATGGTCGCTGAGCTAGACACGCCGTCAGACTGCGAAGATAGTGACGGCGTCGACCCGATTGCCGAGGAAGCTCAGGTCCAAACCGAGTTCGAGAAAGCGCAGGCACGACAAGAGGCCGCAGCGGTGGAGATGAAGAACATCATCGCAGAGGCGCAGGCTCGAAGGGCTGCCCGGGACGATAACGCAGAGCCCGAGACGATGGATATGTTCGCACGGGCGCGGGCTGCGCAGGAGGCTGCGGCTGCTGAGTCGCAAAAGTTGCTCGCAGAGGCAAGAGCTTACAACCACGCCAAGGCCGTAGATACGATCCATGAGAATAGGCATGGGGGTAAGCCGCCTTGGGAGCCTCAGCCTGCTGCTGCGCCGTCAAAAGTACTCCCACCTGCGAAGACGTCAACACCTGCGCCAAAACCTGCCCCAGCACCCGCGGTCAATGCCCAGGGCCGTCAAATAGCACCACTCCGTCGCAGAATTGCACCAGTCCAAGCACCAGTTAAGGATACGGCTGCAGAAGCCGAAGCTCGGATTCAAGAAGCGCTTCTGTTCTCTCGGGAGCCCGACGACGAGTCGGATGGTACAGATGGCGACTACGTTGACGACGCTGCATCAGATGACCTGCCCTCAGAACAAGACGTAATAGATGGCTTCGACACCGTGGCGAGATACCAAGCAGAGCAGGCCGCTCGAGATTTGCCTCCTGAGGAAGCCGTCGACGATGACGACGATGAAGAAGACGACGGCTTGACCCCGGAGCAGCGCCGACGGATAGCTCAGCTCAACGCGGCAGATGATTCCGAGTCTGAGATCTCAGAGGAAGATCCTATCTCCTCAGACGATGACGACGAAGAGTTCGAAGACATCCCTGCTAAGAGCACGAGCCATGGTCGAGCGGTGAAAGAGGAACAGGAAGAGGACGATGAATCCCTAGAAGAGGACCGTCCTGCTCAAACCTCAAATCGCAACACCAGATGGCACGCCCAGGCGCCAGATACTGATCTCCTAGCTGAACAGAGGGCTCGTGCGGCTGCGAGGGATGCTACTGCACGCGATGCGGCGTCTAGCCAGACCATGGACGATGATGAGCAGGCTGCGTGGGACGCGCTCAACAGCAATAATGATGCTGACAACGACGAGGACGAGGAAGTGGAGGAGGACAACGAGGAGGACAGAGAGCGAGAGCAGTGGCGTGACTTGGAGATTGAGGTGGGAGATGAGTAAGTGATTTCGGTTGGGTTGGGAGTATGTGAAGGTCAAGAAGACCAGGAACAAAAGCCATGGATCGCATCTGGATTTGGATTTCAACACTGGTAAAGGGATGGAAGGATGGATAGACAACAAACAGTAGGCGGCGTTCTTCATTCCTGGTGACTATTGATGACATATTGGTTGGACTTCAGGTTTCAAAAAAGGTCGTTACGTAGTTGGGAGTTCTAAGATTCTGGTTGTTTGTTCTATGTTCGAGAGCAATGGTTCAACCCAGCGGGTTACAATAGGACGCGAAAAACATGGCGATTCACATATCACAGCCACAAGAAGTGGAGGTCCGTGAAGTTAGCATAATGTCTCAAGGCACATGTTTTCAGAATGTAAGGTATTGGTCAGACTATAATCCATCATGAGGTTCCCGTTTCTCGTGCTTGGTGCTAACACGAGAAGTCTCGCCAGTCGTCGCTAAATGAAAGAAGTAGACGACCGGGGACATCCGTCTGCAGGCAAACCGGTGTAGACCGTGCGACCCCCCAGACAGATGAAGGCCGAAGGCGAGTCCGTCGTGGAGAAAGAAGTACTTCGCCTGCTTACGGACGTGCGAGGCAGGCACTGCGTCAGAAGCATGTGTTTTAGCAACAGGGAGGAAGGGTCAAGGCGAGTCACTTTCAGAAGTAAACAATCAGGTCCAGCGCTACTGGACAGCAGACACGAGGAGAAGGCACAATTCGTGCACGTGGAGAGTACAGCATGACAGAAGCACAGCGCTAACCGCATTATATTTCACGTATTTAGGTAGCGTTTCCCCCACAGTCTCGAGACAGTCCAGTCCTTCAACCCAACCTAGTCCAATTCATCGCATCCAGGCCTGTTGCTAGACCGCGCTCTGCACGTAATGGTCTCGACGGTCGAACGATACGCAACTTTGATCCTTGTTTGCAATGGTCCTTTACGCCAGAGCGTAGTCCGGTTTCGCTGGTGTCATACATGCTGCCGGTGACTTGCATTGTCACCGTGTCAGGCGCGATGTGCTCCCGGATGCACTGTTGAACGTTGTTCTCGTTCTTGTTGAAGGATTGACTCGAGTCTCGAGTGCCGTTCCTGGAAACACCTTTTGAAGATGTCACATGAAGATAAAGATTGTTCTACAGGGCTGAGCCGGGGGCACCGGTGTGTGCAAGGGTCGCCAAGAGACTTGCGCTTCCCCACCCCGAGGTTTTGACCTTTCGTACTGTGTTGAACGTCGCGGTCTGTGGTGCTGCGGGTTGGCTTCTGCTGTGTCTGTCGTGGATGCGAGCTGATGAGCGGAGACTATAACGACCACGAGCGGTGCGATGCTGGGCACTCCATTGTTGCTAGGCTGTTGTCGATAAAGTACGCATCAGCGGGACATCCATATTCACTGGCAGGAACATGCTGAATGATGGAAGTTGACTCGCTGATGCTAGTAATAAATCATGATTCACAAATTAGCCGTCGGGAACGATGCCCGTCGGCTCAATATCACGGTATCTCTCCGTATCAAGCAACGACAAACGTGTGACTTGAGTTGTTACCTCCCTCAACGTCTCCATATGAGCTCAACATAACTAGTCGCATTGGTCGTATTTACCGAGATTAGCTAGATATCACAGAGGATGATCGTCGGTCTTTGTACGACTTGCGACCAATTCCAACAAGCTGTCCCAGCTCTTTCCAGAATCCGATCGGAGGCGACAGGAAAGACTCCTCGTACGCATCAACAATTGGTCGCTCCCATACCAAATCTGCCTCAAGCGGTTTGACAAACTTGGTCCTCTTGAACAGCTTCCAAAAACCGAACGTGAATGGGGCAATCACCAGCATGGTGTAGTTTGAGAAGAACCCGTCGGTTGACCATGGAGCGAAACTGGCGTAACCGAAACAGAAGACGATCAGGATCATCCATGCAGTTCCGAGGTAGCCACACCAAGGCTGAAACCACCCAGTATAAGGGAACGACTTTCGGTCGAGGCCCTGTGCTTTGCACGCGTTGTAGAAACAGATATATGTTACGCCCATAACAATATAGTCGATGAGACCACCAGCCGTGATCAAGTTGACCAGCCAAGTCAGGACGATCGCTGAGCTGCTGGAGACCTGGAGGAATGAGAGGAATGGGAAGCAGATCACAACAGCAAAGCAGAAATATGGCACTCCGCTCTTCGTGCACTTCGTCAAGACCTTAGGAGCACGACCTTCCAGAGCAAGACCGTACAACGTCCGTGTGGCGCAGTATGTGTATGTGTTACCGGCAGAGAAGATGCTGGTGCACAAGAGGGCGTTGACGACGTGGGGTAACCCTTCGATTCCCAATTCCCTCATAGCAATAACGTATGGTGAGGCCGCAGCAGTACCGGAAGGAAGTTCTCCGCCAACGATGGCGACCAAGGTCGGGTTTTGGTGGCTGACAACAATGCCAACGCACAGGGAGCCAACAATGAAGAAAATACCGAACCGCCAGTAGACAGTTTTGAAAGCATTCTTGATGTAGATGCGAGGGCGTTTTGCTTCAGCTGCGACCATAGCGATATATTCGGGACCGACGACAGTGAATGCAGCGCTCCAGAGACCGGCAAGGAAACCTTCGAATCGACCAAGTGTGCCGGTGGTTCGATACTCAGCAAACGCACCGTCTTCCCAATTGCGAAAGCCATATGCATCGCCTTGGGGGTTACCGCCGACCATAGTCACGAAGGTGAATCTGTGAAGAACGTCAGAATTGCGCGGGGGGATGATATGCGTTTCGTGCCACTCACGCGAAAAGCATGAAAATCAAAATGACTTTACCACCTGAAAGCCAGAACTCGGCCTCGCCATACGCCTTTACCGCAAGAAAGTTTAGGATACTATATTGGATGTTAGTACGGTGTTTGGGTACGTAAAGTCGCTTGAGGGGATCTCACGCGTAGCATACGATGCACCCGGCACATACGGCTGCTACTGGGATATTATCGCTCCAGAAGGATAGAACCAGGTTGAGTGCTGTAATTTCGAAAGGAATAAGGAGAGCTTCGTAGAAGAAGAAATTCCAACCAGCCATGAATCCAAAGGCATCGTCGACAAAGTGGCCAGCCATACGAACGAACCCGCCAGCGACTGGGTGTAGTGTGCCCATTTCCGCCATACCGTTGTTGATCATACCCAGGAAGCAAGATTGTATTGTGAAGGCGATGAACAAGCTAGCAGGGCCAGCTCTTTCTAGACCATAGCCGATGGAAACGAACAATGCTGTTCCGATCGAACCACCAATAGCGATTAGTTGGATCTGACGGTTGCCGAGTCGTCGTTGGAGTAAATCGGCATTGTCAGCAACGAGGCCAACGTCGACATCGCCGTCTGCAGGAGCGACGACCTTCTCCTGGCCGTCATGGTTGCCGTTTTTGTCACCGAAAAGCCCCATTGTGAAAGAGGTGATGTGAAATGCAGATAAGAGGACAAAGAAAGAAAGGCTGGAAAGGCGTCGGGGTCAACGCAGGTCTTATGTCGAGCATGCAGATCTAATTTTTCACAGGCGACTGATGGAATCTGAGTGTGGACAGACTATGCGTAAGATCCTCATGCTCGATTCGCCTCATGCTTACAGGCAAGCGCAAGTCCAAAAACCACGCGACATACCAGACCTTATCACTTAGCGTGGTGTTTCCTGGTGTTCAGCGCCGTTCGTTACGGAGTCTATGGGGCTACCAGGGCCCTTAGTCTGCCGTTGATTCCACATCGATCATGTTGAGGGGTACGCTAGCGACTGTCCAGTCTCCTGGTGCCCCTCGCCAAGCTGCTCGGCCGGGGGTTGATCTTCTTAGCCCCTCGCTCAAGTGGCAGCTAAGCACGCATCTGGGGCTCGTTAAAGGACCCACTGGCTACCAAGTATGCTGCCGTTCGTCACAGGTGAGCAGAAAAGTAAAGCTTCTACAAATGAGGTTGGCCAGTTGTTTAGCGCATGATCGGGCGAGCATGAAAAGTTCTGGGCGTCATACTGGGTGGTGGTGCTTATCGAACCACTGAAGACACTGACATGCGCAATGAGTATGAGCCCATAGAGTGGATGGACGATACGATCAGTCGTATCTGATGAGCAGCCTAGTACTCTGTGCATGCTTGTTGGGTCAACGACTTGAGCTCAGAGCCTGGTTAGGCGGTGTGTGCCCTCAGCAACCCAAGCTGAGATGTGTGCAGCGTAAAAAGTACGGGATAGCGCGACTTCTTGCAGGCGCGACCAAGGTACCGACCTCTTGGTGCTTCGATCTTGTGCGCATTTCGTGTCTAACCAGGGACGGGTAAAATTATGAGGATCATCGATCGCGCTTCCACACGAACAACTTCCCGAGGCTGGGTTCAAGCCTCTGAATATCGACTGCCTTTCAGCCACTCAAGCTCAAGCAAATTGCCAACTAGACTACATGTAGAACTCTGGTCGGGTCTTCGGCTTGGAGTAGAGTAATACGAACCTTATCACGCCAAAAGATCTAGACATATCTGTACCCTACAAGGATTGTCATCGTGTAATTTGCACGTCCTTCCGAGCAGCCAGATGCAGTGCTTGCTCGCTGCACGAGATGAATTGCTGTCTTTGCTCGCGCTTACATTACTGGCATGGGCGAAAGCTGATCGAACAATACGAACGCAACCTCATTCCTCAGACATGCTAGGTCGGTATCCTGCAGCGAGCTTGTCTGATACTCGTGTCGTAAAAGAAATCATGGATGTGTTGTTCTACTTTCAAATAGCCGCAGGCCCCCATGTCCTTGCCATGTGCAAAAGAAATCAAAGTACGCTTGCGCCTTCCTACTCTACCTTCTGGGGCGTCTTGGAAAGTAGCCCGAGCGCTTCCGCCTTCTTGCCGGCCTCTACCAATTTGGTACCCGATTAACCATCATGCTTGCCTGTCCCCAGTTCCCAGAACTTTAGCTTCTTGTACTTAGCTCGAGTTTACTGTTGATGTTCGGCTGCCGCATGGTGAGGGAAAGTATCGGACAGCGTTTCATCCAGAAGCGGCTCGCTGCTGGCACCATCGTGATCCTACTGTAGCTGCCGATACCAAGCTAGCTCTGGCTGTAGGTACCGTAAGCCCATATCATGCATTGCAGTAGCTTTGCTTAAGTCTTCAGCTACGCGTCCCCACTACAATCTGACTGCTACTACAGTAGTAGCATTCCTCGCTTCTATTTGCTTCTAAATGGCAATCAAATTGTTCTCTACGAGTAGGTATCTTTCCGTCAATACCTGGACATTGGACAGCGAGACCTTGGCAAGCCTAGCACTCAGCCATGTCGTATCCCAGCATGCCATCGAGATCAAGATGGCAAATCTTTCCTGTTTATGGCAAACTTTATTGTACCCCAATTGTCATGTAGTTAAAGCACCTATTCACCAATCCAATAACCTTAGCGTAATCGCAATGACGCAGGACCACGCATAACGCCTGGTCGGTATGCTCGCCCCCGAGGAAGTTGAGGTGTCGCATCACGTGTCCATTGTTTGTGCTTCACAGTATAGCGACATCGAACTCGACTTGCCGCGAGGAGCCCGCTATGATGTCGGTGCGATCGACCGAAGGGTTCGCAGTGACTATCCATTACGTCTATCAGAGCCCACCATGATGCAGCTACTACTGTAGCCAACAGACCCTTGGTTTTACCAAGTACTGGTCACTTGAACTCTCAGACGATCGGAGACGATCGTAGTCATACAGCGAACGTCTATAACTGCTTTCACTGCCCTTAAGCACAATTCAGACGTAGTCTGAGGTCATAAGGTGGAAGCTTAGGCTGTCGAACATGCATTCACCATGTACCAGTCAGCCATCACCAATACGCATAACCATACCACAAGCCACCACCAAGAACTGAACATCAGATTTCTTGAGCAACCAAGCCTGCTTCATTCTCTGCCTGGATTGGCCCACGCGCCAGCGTAACTCCCCCCGTTAATTGTCGAAGCATGGCCACCGATACATTTAAGGTTAGCGGCACCACTCGCTTGCCAATCCACCACATCACCCACATGCTCCGGGCCCCCCTCTGCCTTCATGACCTTCTTACCCATCTCCACATCAGCCGAATCCTCGTTATCTAACAAATTGTCCACCAAAGGCGGAAAGACTAACATAGGCACAGCAGCGTTAGCAGGAACATCGCCTTAGCCATCATGAACTGCGACGTCACGGCCTTCGCAGACGCATACGCAACCTGCGGCTTCGCGACATACTTCAGCGCAGTGTTATTAGCGTTATTGAGCATCGGCCTCCTCCGCGTGCTTCTATGGCAAGTCAAGAACGTCCGACAGCACAGAGACACCTGTTTGGAGGTTCACCTCGATCTGCCTGTCCCACACACAGTTTCTCGTTTACTATCCCTAGGTCTAGTGCCGGCACCGTCGTGCCTACTTCTGTGGATTCACGCCTCGAAACATCGTCACCCCGCCACTGCAGCGCCCCCCACAGCCTGCAGCTGACTCCCATTCGTAACCTCGCAACTCGGAACCCCGCAGTGCGCATCAACTCGTTCAGACAGGAGACGTGCTTTCGTGTGCTCCGCGGCTGCCAGGTGAAGGTCAGGGCCGAAGACGCCCACGTCGTCGTGAGAAAGGGGGAAACGCGCTGCTGCGGCGCCGTCTCACTCGAGGTTGTGCTTTTGTTGCTGGACAGCCCCACTCGGTCGACCTCTATGACTATGAACAAGGCATGCTTGCCGCGGAGGTGGGGGTAACTCGGGAAGCTGGAGGGTCCGTCACGACGCGATGCGATGCAGCCTATGACTCCGTCCCGTCCTCTGTCGGTCTGCAGGGAGGCTTCAAGATTGATGCCCGTCAGTGAATCACTCGGAGCTTGTAGGGATGTCATTGCATCCATGGTGCTTTGGTGATAGGTCGTGTACTCTCTAATGGTGCCGTCTCACGATTGATTTTCAGGAATAATCGCATTTTGTGCTGTGCGTCGTGTGTTTCAACAACGAGATATGAAATGTAACGCCCGTGCAGTCTCTCGCATAATGCTGGTCCATAGTACTACGTTGACTCCGCGAAGTCTAGAAGACAACCTTCTTCCCCACCTCTTTCCCGTGTGAGCAACGCTCTTCAGGTAACCGAAAACATGGTGGCAATGTCTTAGTCGGGTGGAAGGGTGCGTGTACAAAGGTTCCGTTCCCATCGTGGTAATCGAGATCTTTACATTGAGCTTTGGGAGAAACTTGTATCTAAGCTGCCTCACCCAGACATACCATCCAGATTTGTCCCGGTCCAGGCTAGACTCATTTCGCAGCAAGCAGATCGCTCAACTTGTCCACATAGAAATGCGGCCTGGTATCTCCTTCCAGGAACTCCTCTTTCGTGCTAACACCGGTCAACACACCCAAAGTACCACCCAGCTTTCCCTCCAGTCCAAACCTGATGTCCGTGTTTGCTCGATCACCAACCATGCATGTCCGGCTCCTGTCGAATTTGAATTTTCCTTCGATGGCGTCCATCATGGCTTGACTCGGCTTGCCCAGTGCTACCGGCTCAGTGCCACCCAACATCTTGACCAACGGCGCGGACATTGTGCCTGCACCGGCGAACAAGGCGCCTGCACTCGGCAGTGTACTGTCTATATTCGTCGCGAGGAAAATGGCACCGCGCTTGATGTAGTGGTATGCTAGACACATCTTGAGGTAGTTAAAATGGAAGTCCAACCCTGTAAGCACGACTCCCACTTCTGGATCCAGCATGGTGGGGTCTCCAGCTGCGATCTTGGTGTAGTCGTCTGGGTTAATCCCGAGACGTCGAAGACTGGGGTCTGTCCCACCGATATGTGGCACTCCTTCACTGTCTAGCTCTTGTTCTATCCCACTTTCACCAATAACGAAGACTTTAGGTTTCGACTTGAGGTCGGGGTGACGCTCTGGAAGGATGCGAGCAATGTAGACTGCGGCGGAGTAACTAGAGCCAAATACCTCTTCCTCTGTCGCTGGTATGCCCATTCCTTCTAGTTTCTTGCAGTAGTCTTTTCTCGACTTG
>Ga0066648_10000897_pt1 | contig 17963 bp, 10 predicted proteins | sample CryGeyCG12114_NA_FD_59537 | JGI IMG/M metagenome (GOLD analysis project Ga0066648, IMG submission 59537) | Groundwater microbial communities from aquifer - Crystal Geyser CG19_WC_8/21/14_NA | ecosystem: Environmental > Aquatic > Deep subsurface > Groundwater | place: USA: Utah: Grand County... | reverse complement strand
TACCCAACTAACTAACTAACTAAACACATATTGATTCCGTTGAATTAACTAGAATGATGCACAAGAATTAAAACGCTTGTCCATTCATTCCTTAATATACTTTTATCCAAATCTTCATTTAGTTAGTTAGTGATTTAGCAATTTTTACTTCCCAATCATTTCTGTGAAAAAACAAAACAAAGCTATCTCTACACCGCATCTGAAACTTACTGCTAGAAAATTTCTTACACACCAAGACACCAACTACACTAATATACATAGCTACCATACTAACTTGTATAATGACATGTTGTAATAATTAAAAGAAAATCCTAAATCCTCTACAGCTCCACCACCAACTAACTATCAACAGCTAATAATTAAAGTCAACAAACTGGCCTTTTAACAAACAAAGTGACAAAATGTTTGCCTTCATTATTCTAATACATTTTCAGATGTTAATTGTCTGCAGAGTTTGAATGAGGGTTGTTATTGCCTTAACTAGTCACACAGACATGTGAGGTTTCCATTATTAACGTTTTTTGTTGTGTGACTCAAAAATATCTTTTGTGTAGGCATGTAATGTAAAATGTAAACTCTGCTATTCACTCACAGCGTCGTTTTATTTCATGGCTCATAGTGAGGCACAAAGCCAATTTACAAGTTACATTTGCATCATAGAGAATTTATTATGCAGACAAGTTGACTCTTGGTAGGCGTGCAGTAAAATTAAGCAAATGAAGCACTTTTTGTTTAAACTAATTGCCGTAGCTCTCACAGTTTTCTCTCACTTCAGTTAGTCTGTATATCTGTTGCTTCATTGATATACAGTTTTTGGTAGGATTTTACCTCCAATCTCATTCAATTCCGTAACATGTCCCTTTCGTAATCATGATTTTCAACTCACTCAGAAGACTACGTTTCCCCCTTGAGCACTTGTATAACCAACGGTTGAGTCGACATCGCAAGCAAGTAACCTGATCATTATGAGGTTATTTAGTTATCTTGTTAGCGGCAATGGCTCGCAAGTCTAGTACTAATACTAGTTAGCTAAATTCTCATCTCCTTTCAAACAACGTATAATATCAGCATAGGGATCAGGGATCATGTTCTTGTCAATAATGACTGGAGCAGGCTAGTGACCGAGCGAGCTGTGAGACTAGTATTACAACTTGAGGGAGTTAATTGTTAAAACAAACTGCTCATACAATCGCCCAAAGTTTTTTCTTTTGTGTAATAGTTTACGACGAGTCAATTTTTTCTGGACCACTGTAAAATGAGAATAAATAAGCGAGTGGTTGCACCGTTGTACACGAGTCTAATGAGAAGGTTAATAATAGTATAGGACGAGTTTATCAATTAGTAGCTATTGTAATGTAGTTTAAAACTATGGAAAATTTTCCAGGCTTTGTCATTATCCTGGGAAGAAAAGGCCTTTTCATGCAAATCAATCCATAAAAGTATAAAGTAGTAGTAGTATGGACTAGCTAAAGGTAGGTAATTAAACTAACACGGTATAGGTGTAATTTCATGTAAACGGGCTGATTACAATCAATCATTACTTAACTATAAACTAGATATTAACACATTTACTATCGAATGTATTGAAATGATGGACTCTAAGGATAACTTTATGCTTTTACGTATCGTGAGAGTTCTCACAAATATGAAATTTACGAGCATTATAATCCACGAATCGAGCTCTTTTATGTCGCATTGAAAATTTTGCGGCGGATATTTGTTTTCACATTAAAGCCCTGTTCCAGTTTCTTTGGTTACTAACTAATAGCAAATACCTACCTTTGACAGCTAATTAATAACTCACCAGTTGGCTATCATATTCGCCGTCTCTGAAATTGTAAACGAGAGTAGAGTGTAGTGAATATTTCTGATTTCATCTTCGTTGGCACTTAAGTAACGAATTTGCGCAGACTATTTATACAATATAAGAATCGCGCACTACGTTAGCACTAGCACTATATGCATGGTAGACCTGGCTCCAGCGCATTCGAGTAAAAGCAATGATAATTGCCATAAGCTATTAGTGCTGCCCTTGCTATAAAATGAATCCTTATGTCATGTCATGATTATTATAATAATATATACTATGCTAAGATACAAGAATATAACTAACTGCTGCGATGGGTTCAAAAAAAAAAGGAACTAAAATTTTGTATCTTAAATGATGGGCTGTGATCGCACAGTTACCATAATCAGTAAGATTTTTGTTTTACACTGCGTTCAGCGCGTTAGCCCGAGCTACTATAAATAGATATCACATACCTAGATACAGACTCATTCAAAAAATTGTACTTTTAGTTACTACAATCAAAGGAGCAGAGAAGGCAAATTTTAACCATGCTGGGATAATATTCACTTAGATAAAATGTAGTAATGCATAGTAGGAGGGTTACTCACTTAACGTGAGCTGAGAGGAAACAGTCTATTTCCAGTCATGTTTTTGTCAAGAGTATGAGTTCTTAAAAATAACCCTTTTTGCATGCAGTGAATAGGGCCATCAATAGTGAATTCGTAGGATGGTATTATGTAAGTCAGGCTGTGATCACTGTTCTACTTCTAGATAAGTGAATGGTAATAAGTATTTTGGAAGCCAGCGCCGATAACACCATGAGATGCAAAATATCGTAGTAATCTTTACTTTACATTAGAATATTCTGTTTCCACTAGACTCACTTAAATTACACATGTCTTGGAGGTAGTTTAAACACTATCTCTTTAGACAATGAGATTCTTAATTAGAATGAAGCATGAGATGAACCGTCAGCATTTACGGCCGCACCATATGAAATAATATCCCTCCGGAACTATGATTATAAATCCAAAGTTACACTCGTCTTGTAAGTTATAATTAGTAGTTATGTTAAAAATTGAACAGCAATATGGTTCTAATGCAATCTTTATAGACTATGGTCGGTTAATAATTCAATCTGAAAGTGGAGCCCTAAATGAGATTGGTTTTAGAAGATAGGGAAATGTTACGAGTCACGACTCATTTAGACACCTCAGACATTTTGTGCACCATTTTACTACAAGCACGAATCCTCCTCCAGAGCTACATAAATTATTTAAACTCTGTGATGGCAAACTCCAATGTATACGGTTCACCACACCACAAGATTTCATGAGTAGTTTTTCAATCATTGTCAAATTTCTAAAAAACTCTAATATTAGGAACGAAAAGTTTTGTGACAAAAAATTTTTAGCTTAAATTTTCTCACTCTTCTGTGTTGAATTTGTTGACAGTAAAAAATTTCACACAGTGGGAGGAAATTGGAACACATTTTGGAGAATAAATATTAAACAGAGAAAAGGTTTTAGACACCACGTGTAGTACTCAAAACTAAGTGATTGGTCAGAAAGAATCCCAAATTTATCTCTTTTTGAATTTTACGAACCACATAATTACTATTATTGCGCTATTTGCTAAGCCAGTGAGCTAATGCATAATTAGATTGTGCACGGAAAACTCACTCAATTTGGTTTACCTACTTTTACTTTAAGGAAATTACCAAAGCATCAGACTGATCACTGATCGATCCAATTGGATTCAGGTTGGAAAATGTGATTATCCTTTTCCTATATACATTATTTACTGCACAGTGAATACTACACATTTTGTTTATTGCTACATTTCCCTTGAGATCATGGAGTTACTAACTACTCATTTTATGTACCAGTGTGGGAGCAAAATGTTGTGAGAATTTAGTACTTGGCAAGCATTTAATTCACTCGTCTCATTTCGATATCTACCTGTAGTCATGTTATAGTATATCGTTGTGTTATCGAATCAGCAACGTATTATTTTGACTATATATGGGCGTTAGCTAGTTAACCCCAACTAACTAACCAACTTAATGCAGTAACAATTTTAGCTAACTCCATCCAGAAATACAAAATGAAAAGTATTGAGGAAGAATCTTTTTTCAGATTAGGTTTATAGCCGGGTTGAAATAAAAACAATAGATCATTCTGGCTTGATTCTAAAACTAGTAGCTAGTAAACGTTTTACTACAAGGCAAATTAGAATAGCTGTAGTTTTAGTGGCTAAATTGTTTTGCATATAGTATAATATACGTATGGAAAAAACTTGCTGAGTTAGGCAACAGGATTGTTTTGAATACGGGTCACATTAGTAAGCAAGCAAGCAGGCATACAAAGCATATTAGATTGTCGCACTGCAAAAAGAGCAGATATGGTATTGAAGATAGAAGATTGCATTATAGAGCAACATAACATATGTTAGGAGAAAAGCGTGAATCACCCTTTCAATTTCAATGAACAATTTCTTCGTGATCACTATAGTTTGGAATGCCGTAACTTCTCTCGTTTCCTTTCTTTCATTCCCAGTTAACAAGTTAAAAAAAAATATAGAAACCATCTAATCTAATGGTACCCTTATACAGCACGCCAAAAAAAAAAATAAATAAAATAAAAACCATGGCTCAACCAATAACAAGTTCTTCCCAGGCACATAACAACGATTACTTCCTTTTCAACCTGAAAGCCTTTGACACCGGGATGAACTTCGGCGGGGACACCACTCAAAATAATGATCTTTTCGAGGCGGAAGAAGTTAAAATATTCCCAAACGATCCTCAATCTGCGCCGACGGACCCCGAAAACAACAAAAACCAAGCGTATGAAGAAGATGGTATCATAGAGAAACTGTGTCAAGCAGACGCAGAAGAAACTACAACACCAGAGAAACGCCCCATACTATCAAATGAAACGATCCAACGACTCTTTTTACAGGCCGTAGAAAAGGTCTACTGGCCCAATCCAGAACCACTACAAGAGGGACCTGGAACCCAACCGGCACCTCATCAGGACATGAGCCCGACAGGATCCTGCCCGGAAACAGCAATACAGGCACAATGTCCACGAGAAGATGACGCACCAAGCTCAGTTAGGAAATTTCGGGCTATTACACCAGAACCATGGCTAGAAGCTAATCGCCAACAAACCCAACAACCACTGCCTCCAATATCGGTGCTCAAAACCTGGTCCTTAAGTATCCCGAGGGTTTTCAATTACGACCCGTCCGTACCCACATGCACTATATGCCTAGAAATATTCACAACATATTTGGCGCTTCTACAACATATGGTCCAACATACAATTACGGAAGAGAGAGCTCGTGAGCTAGTCCACGGAAAAACTTTTAAAGCTTTTTCCTTCCTGGATAACATGCTTGCGGGTGGCAGACCGAAATGCCGCAACTGTTTCAAATTCTTCAACAACTTGGACGAACTCAAAAGTCATACTCTCACTCATAAAGGAGGGTTTAAGTGCCGTGCCTGCAAGCATAGATCTCCGAGTATGGAGGACTTGAACGAGCATGAGGCCATCCACAAAAAACACGAGTGTGCATGGTGTGGAAAGAAGTTCTTCCGCACAGACAACTTGAGAGCGCATATCCTTGTCCACACTGGAGAACACGCGTTCCATTGCACTAATTGTCCAAAGGCCTACAAACATGACAAAAATTTGAAAAAACACCTACGGAAGTGTCTCATCGAAAACAAAAGCCCACTTTCTACTATACGTCAGGATTAAAAATATACATTGTCATTATTAGTCATGTTGTAGAAGCTGTAATAGTAGATGCTATTATTATATATGTAGTATGGATGCTTGAATTTAAAACAAATATAGTCGAATTTGAGTAGAAATTAAACATCGATCTGTGTGTTACTTTATACAAAGCATTGCAAACTATAGGGATCACGGGAATTCACAAATAAACAAATAATAACCGATGAAATACAGATTCCACTTCCCCTGCGTTTTAGTCTGACCATATAGAGAGAGAGTACCTCCTTGCATTACAATAAATGGGATAAGCAGGCAGAATTGCGACATACATGAACCACATAGACTACGAACTACTCCGTTGCATTACATCGTAGTGACAAACACAAGTAGGACTGGCTTTAACCAGTGCATGCCTAAATACAGAAAAGATAAAGTTACCACATTGCATCTTGTGAGCAACAACATTTCTACTTTCTTTATCTCCCCACAAAATAAATACAAATTGCACTTGCTGAGATCTTAACTCATTGCTATGCAAACACACAGGACCACAACTAAAATCACGATGCCTAATACTGCGAGAAAACAACAATTCTGGACAAAAAGCCAACTAGCAGTGAGAGAGTTTGGGAGGTCCCGCACTCGCCCTCAGGAGAGGAAAGACTGTATAATGTTCCTAGAACTTGCCCGGCAGCGAAACAAAACAGATCATTTCCCGATCTTCCAACACCCTCTACGGTCTCAAATCGAAGGATGGAAATTCAGTTTATCCATCCTAACTAGCGGAGCACAAGAACACACGAACACAGACTGTGTGCTCGTGGAGAAGACAACAACCTTTACTACTATGCTCAAGGATTTACTCCTAAATACAGAACTCGCCATTGACGCGGAAATGAGCCTGCATCACCAAGGGTATCATGGTAACTATCTTTGCGTTTTACAAATCTCGACCCCTAAAGTGGATTACATCATCGATACACTAAAAATGGCGGGGGAAATGCACCAACTGAAGCAAGTACTGCAGAATCCAGCCATATTAAAAATCTTTCACGGCGGTGACAACGATATACTAGCCTTACAAGCAGATTACAAAATGTTTGTAGTAGGAGTCCTGGACATGCAGATTGTTTATCAACATTTATTTAATCAAGAACGACCAAAATTCGAAAAACTAGTACACGCATTTCTCAAGGAAGAAATTAAAGTCAATAAATCAGCCCAATGTGCCGATTGGACCCTACGCCCGATTCCCACGAAAATGATGCAATATGCGAGAGATGATAGTCGATTATTGATGAAAAGCTGGATTGCGGCAAAGCCTTTAATTATCCACAAACTAAAAGAAAATCCCCTATTATTGGACTCCGTGACCCGTGACTGTAGGAAAATTGCCCTTCTCCTCAAGAAGTTAAAACCACAAAAATACATACAAGACTGCACTAGGAAGGCGCAACCAGAGGAACGAGAATTAATAGCAGCCGTAGCAAGCTATATCTTGAATTCAGCGCGAGTTAATGACCGAAAGCCAACTGATATTATCTCACCATCTGAACTTATACAGAGTCTTTCGACCAGAAATTTAGCTAAAATAAGGACAAACATCTACGTCGCTCCGGCGGACAAACTCGCCATTGAAAAATGCATAAATGAAGAGTAGCATAACCAAAATAAAAAGAAAGTTACTTGAACAGACCACTATTTCCATGCTTACTTCAGTTAAATGCGTTTCTAACTCTCTCCTTCCCCTTTTTACTTATCACTTTCATATTTAGTCCATGGATGCTGTAACCTATAATCATGGAGGATCTAATACCATATCATATATTCATAATAAAGGGCAAACCCTCAAGGGATCATAGAGGCCGATGAACGCGAAATAGAGTTTATGGGAGCAATATTCCGACCCATCCCACAGCATATTAACGAGCCAGAGGTGATTACTCTCTCTAGTGATGAAGAGTTTGAAGTAATTGACGAATTATACGACTCTGATGAAACTTATGAATCAGATAATGAATCCGTCAGGTCCGAGTCCATTTTAGCCAATGCCAACCCTCTACTTTTTACCAGACCGGGAATAGAAAAAGTAGGGAGCCTTCTCCAGAACCAGAATTAGTTGAGGGATTCGAACCCTCTGAGGAGGAGAATACTCCTTAATATTAATTATTTTACCTTGTCAAAATCATCAATTAGGTGTCATAACCTGTGTAATAACATGACTAAAACAAGAAATAAATAAATTAAAACCCTTCATACAAAACGCAGAGCATTTATAAACTTCGGTGACCATGTAATAATACCTGGAAAAGCATCTCTATACTCCGTATTCAGAACCTAAATTCGCAGTTATAAACAAAAATCTTACTCTACACAATGTATATACTTACTATGACTACACGAGATAACCAGCCAAACAAGCGACATATGAGAATATTCAATCGCCATAGGAGAGCTATAAGACTGAATAATCACATTTTACGATTATGATCTACGAAACGAAACATAGAGATACACGAGATTAATCATACAATCGTTGTTTTATACCATTTAACAATATTTATGGCACAAAACACCCGACTGTGAGAAAAAATGCATTGCACCCCACCTAGCGTAACTCATCCGTCCGCTTCCCTTCATGTACTACGAACATGAACAAAGCACAAATATAAACCCAAACATATCATTGCAGGCTAAAACTGCCATATTGGCTGCTCATAATAGCCATCGCCAAGACAGGCTACGCCCAACTGGCACCTTTCGAACCCGGTCTTGTCTTCCGGAAACTTGAGAACAAAACATACAATTCAGAAACTATCTGGTGGAGCAAGGACATGGTCATAGAACGAACATCTTTTCCTCTTGTTTACCCATCATCTATCTGCAGAGTTAAAGGACCAGCGTACACGCTTGTTGGCCTCTTTAAAAATGGTGGATGTCTCGTAGGAGAGATTCGTTACAAGAACTTTCAATTCCTGGAATCATTTCACAGCAAAACGCTCTGGCTTCCGGTGTTCAATCATCTCACTGCCATGGGTGCCGTAGTTCTGACCGACCCCGAAAAGGACCGTTCCCCTTATCTTGTAGCCTTCAACAATACAGCGCTTAAACCCCGTGCCCTCCCCTACAACTACATAACAGAAGAAAAACCCTCATCAGATACATTAAACTTAGAAAACATCTTTGTCCTTACGGAAATACAACCCTATTCCTACCTGATCTCTGCTTACTCCCATCGAAAGGAAAATCACTCACGCCAGTCACTTGACCTAGAAGCCAAAGAAGGAGAAACCGAGTGTCGAAATGGATCGTGCGCACTCCATTTCACAATCGAACTCTTCGATACGTGGCATTATGTAGGCCTCAAAACCGGCACCCCTACCGAAGTATTGGTTGGACCGGAGGCGATAAAGTTTGCTTGGGGCAGCCGAATTAGAAACCGAACAGAGGTCAGCTATTCTATTCCCGAAGAACGAAAAGCCGAGATGATACTTCATGTCATTATTGAAACAACGGACTACACGTTCCACGCCGAGCGGAAAACGACATACATGGACGGTAGTATGGACTATAAACCGATTGAAGGACGAAGACGTAAAACTTATATTTTGGGGAAGAGTTTCACACGACGGAACGCGGAAGCCACTCCCTCACTCGTCAATAGAGAGCCAAAAACAAATGACACTTCCTCTAACGAAAACCCTCAAAGAGAGTCTTCTAGTATTGCCTCAGATGAGATTCAGTTTGACGTATTTCGCCATTTTCTTCTCCCATGCATAATTTGCAAGATATTATATGGCCTGTAGGCTTAAAAAGCGGCACTGCTTTGTATAAGGATATGCTACATAAGAATAGAAACTAAGATAGAGCTGGCCATTAGAATAAGTTAGACTAAAACGAACGTGTTAGAATTACACGTGCGAAGGGAATAAACGATATACCAGAGTGTATATCATACGTCAACGGGTAAAGAAAACAATAAACTGCACTTGAATGAGGAAATTATGTAAGTACGAAGGAAGTCAGCATGATGAAGCTGTACGCAGAGGAAATAAAAGAGAACGTTGACAAAGGAAAGCTGAAGCAGAAGCGGTACGAAAAGATGTACGAAAATTTGTATTAAACAAGGAGAAATAGCATGCAAGAATAAACAGGATCTGAAAGAATAGAGACTGATGACAATGGAGTTTACTATTATTACGAAAAAGAAAAGACATGCATGCGCAGCGACGGATCAAAACTCATGTTAATAATAACGTAACGAGCTCAGACATAGTTTAGACGCAACCTATATTAAGTAATTATAGCTTAGCAAAGTAAAACATGCATAATGTAAGCCTCGAGGCTTGAAACCCTAAGATATATAGAAAATGTGTTCAAGCTTTAGCTAATTAACAACGCTTATCGCTTGTAAATTGCTTAGCGCTATCATGAACAATGGATGAGGATAAAGACGTGTCCACAGAATCACAATGGGTCAGAAAAACACTTACAACTGACAGTCCAGTTGTCCATACTTCCACGCCAATTCGACCCTTCCCTTTTGCAAAGTTGAAACACGAAGCATCACCTATTTCTATAACCGGACAAGACAAGCCCTATCCCAACAACAGCTCGACCGAACAGTCAGAATCAAGAGGAATAAAACAGGAATCCAGACCACTATTGTACAATAAAGACGGAAGTGCAATGTCAGCACCTTCTTCCCCTACCTTCGGAAATCCTCGGCCAGTGCGGCTCCCAATCACCCCGAAGAGATATAACGGTGCTAAAGGAGCGGACCCAGCTGACTATCTTGAACACTTCGAACGAGCGGCAGAATGCAATTCGTGGGATGGAACAATGCGTCTTACACAGTTTCCTGCTTACTTAACTGGATATGCAGCCAGTTGGTATAAAGCAGCAACAGCCGCACTCGAAAGAAACTTGCAACAGGAATGGACGTGGGGCACATTAAGAAAAGCCTTCTTAAGGAGCGGTACTTCCAGCATCACTCGTGATGACGACGAGTGGAAACTCCTCACAAGAAAACAGAAACCCAGAGAATCCTGTCTGGAATACTTTTTCGCAATGGAGAACATGGCAAATAAGGTCAATGAAGACATGCCGGATCAAACCCGAGTAAAATATATCATTCGCGGACTTCTCCCAAAATTTCGAAAGCTTGTTTTTATGCACAATCCAAATTCAACTGAGACTCTTCAGACGCTGTTAGAAAAAGCCGAAGTGACAGCCAAATTTGAAGGCAGTGACGAGGAAAACGACTCCGAAGACGAGGAAGTCCCTTCATTTCACACTATGAAGGACAAACGTAATATCATTCATCCTCCACAATCAATAGAACATCCAATAAAAGAGGACTACAATGATCTTTCTAAGATTAATGCTCGCCTTGATGCCTTAGAACGAAACCGTAACAATGGATTCAACGGAGGAAACACAACTATGCCATACCGGCAAAGATACGAGCCAGGAAGACAAGTTAGATGGAACATACCACCTCGACCAACGTGGCAACCAACAACGATGCCACCACCACCAAGGCCCCAACTCTGCTACCGATGTAACAAGCCAGGCCATTTTATTAGGAATTGTCCCGTTTCAGACTCGAGTTCGGGAAACGAGCGTCGCTGGAGGCCACAAAGACCAGGTCCTCCAGCGAGGAATTATTAAAGCTTGGAATCTCCACTATCCATAGCCCCCTTTTTGTAATAGACCTCACAGCCAACGGTCAACCAGCCACGTTCCTCATAGACACCGGCGCTGGATCGTCTATAATCACAACCAAGTATGTAAAAGACTGGGGTCCAGTAAAAAACAATGAGGTACTCGTGGGAGCATCCGGAACGGAGCTCCAAGTGAAAGGAATTGCCAACGTGCAAATCAATCTGGGCCGCAAACATCGATTCACTCTACCAATGCATGTCATGAAGAAATTCGCGTTTGACGGGTTGTTAGGGAACGAATTCTTACACAAACATGTCAAGCTCATAGACTATGAAGCCCAAACGTTGTGTCTGAACAACGGGTCTATAGTTCGACTTCGTTTCCATAATCAAGAGCACTCAAAACGAAATCGTCCAGAGACCACAACTCATCTCATCCCATCAAAAAAAGGCCGAAGCCTCATTGCTGTCTCAAACCAAGAAATAATTTTATTTCCTCATGAAAATAATTGGGTTAAAATCAACCTCACCGACCCTCAATCTGGAGAAATAATTTCTCCCGAAAACCACTATGAATATGAAATAAATGATACAGATCAATTTTTATTTCCGGACGGAAGGATCAACATTAAAGGCTCACCTAGACTCAATCTAATCAATTTATCAGACAAATCCGTTTTCTACAAGAAAGGACACGAGCTTGGATTAATAAAACGCACACGACCTACCCCGACTGCAGCTTCCAGAGCCCCGGAAGTCTTTACAATCGACCTTCCACCAGCTAGCCTCGAAGATATTGTGGAGCATAACCTTTCCCCTACAGATCACAAGAAAATACTTGACACTCTTGAAGGCTTCCGATCTATGTTCGCAAGAGAAGGAGAACCGTTAGGAAAAACTCAAATTGTAGCAAATAAAATCGAATTAAAGCCCAACAGCAAGCCCGTTCAACAAAGTCCATACCGTTATTCGTTCAAGGAAAGGGAATATATCACGGAACACATCAAAGAATTGCTCGACAGTGGTGTGATTAGACCAAGTCGTTCCCCATTCGCGAGCGCGGTGGTCTTAGTAGCAAACGGACACAAAGGTTCAGAGAAGCCCCGATTTTGCATCGATTATCGAAATTTGAATGCTATGACGATCAGGGACACTTATCCCATACCACCTTGTGACTTGATTTTAAACAGTCTGCAAGGCATGCAATACTTTTCAACAATAGATTTGCAAAAGGGTTACTACCAGATCACCCTTGATGAAGAGGACATCCCTAAGACCGCGTTTGTAAGTTATGATGGGCTGTTTGAATTCACACGGCTTCCTTTCGGACTTTGTAACGCTCCAGCGATATTCCAGCGAACAATGGACAACTGTCTGGCCGGCCTAAAATACGTTTACTGTCTTTGCTATCTTGATGACGTTATCATCTTCAGCCGAACTATAGAAGAGCATTCAATTGCATTAACCAAAGTTTTGAGCAGACTACAAGAGTTTGGATTCAAACTCCAAACCAAGAAGTGCGAATTTGGGAAAAGGAAAGTCAAAATCCTTGGCCACTACGTCTCTAACGAAGGAATTGAAGTCAACCCAGAGAAAATAGAGTGCATTCAAGCCCTTCAGCCACCCCGAACTATTAGAGATCTACGAGCTTTTGTAGGACTAGCATCCTACTATCGAAAATTCGTGCCGTTCTTTTCAAAGATTGCGAAACCACTAACATCTCTCACTCAACTCGAATCCGATCTTAAATGGGGAGAGGAACAACAAGAAGCTTTCGTCAAGCTTAAAGAACTTCTCTGTTCAGCGCCAATTCTTAGGCACTTCGACCCGAAATTGCCATCAAAAATCCATTGTGATAGCTCGGCCTATGGACTTGGCGCAGCTTTAGTTCAAACAGAAAATAATAGAGATAGGGTTGTGGCTTATGCGAGCCGAGGTCTTAACAAAGCCGAACAGAACTATTCCACCATTCAACGGGAATTTCTTGCTTTGCTTTTCGCCCTGCAAAAGTTCAGACAATATGTCTACGGAGTAAAATTTACAGTTGTCACAGATCACTGCCCGCTAACAGGTCTAAAGTTCGCCAAGGACGCCTCCAGTGGTAAGCTTCACCGCTGGGCAGTTCGACTCTCAGAATTCGACTTTACGGTAGAATACAAGAAAGGAAAAAAGCACTCTGACGCGGACGGCCTCTCACGGTTGCCCAGAACAGACGATATGATTGACCCACCCGAATTCAACATTAAAGAACCAGATTGCCCACTCGAATTTCCGATACTCCACCTCGAAAAACGAGACATGAAGATTTTACAAGCAGAAGATACCTTCTGCAAGAAACTCTTACAACCTAACGGACTCACAGCCAATTTCCATCTTATAAAAGGCATTCTACACGAAATTTCGCTCGGTAGCCCACGCCTAGTTATCCCTGCTTCCATGCGTAAAGAAATTCTTAGAGAATACCACACGATTCCCATGTCTGCCCATCGAGGATTTTTTGGAACTTACGGAAAAATTAGACCTTGCTTTTATTGGCCAAAGATGAAAGCTAGCATATACGCCTTCATTCGTAACTGCGAAGGCTGTCAAACGGGTAAAAGACCATACCGCCCTCCGCAAGGACTTCTTCAGCCTATGCCAATTCCTGATACACCCCATAGCTTTGTCGCAATTGATTTTGCCGGCCCATTACCACTCACTGAAGCAGGAAACCGCTACTATATTATTGCCATCTGTATGCTTACAAGATATGTCACGACAAGGGCCACTCCCGATCAGACGTCAGCAACAGCTGCCAACTTCCTTTTAAACGACATAATCACTAAGTTTGGCCCCCCTGCTGTCATACTCAGCGATAGAGGAAAAAGTTTTATGTCAAAAAGTATCAAAACAATGCTTTCCTTGATGGGAGTAAGTCAGAGATTTACCTCAGCGTATCACCCTCAAACAAATGGACTTTGCGAACGTCAAAACGGCACGATCAAAACCGGACTACGGATATATCTATCTCGGAATCATCAAGAAGACTGGGACAAATATTTACCACAAATTACTTGGGCAATCAACACTACTCCACAGACTACCACGAAAGTGACTCCATTTGAATTAATCTTTGCAAGAAAACCCATCCAACCCTTAGAACGCAGTCTTCCCACACAAAAGGAACGAAGAAACACAGCTCAAATGGAAAAATATAATAAAATCCGTCAGAGCATAAAACAAATCATTGAAAATGAACAAAAACGATCAAAGAAAATTTATGACGATAGACGAGATACTCAGGAATATGCAGTCGGAGACTACGTTCTAGTGTACAACCCAGCCACTAAAGTAAGCGAAGCACCCAAGTTAAAAAAGAAGTGGACAGGTCCATACATCATTGTCCAAAAACTCTCGAACGTCACCTATAAAGTCCAAAGAAACGACAAAACGCAAGTCATTCACGTTTGCCGTATAAAGCCATTCTTCCTCAATTCCTCTTCTTCCGAACAAGAATCCCACATAACAGACGACAATATCGACCTATTGCTTAACTTACAAAGTGAATTTGCCCTTCAAGACCAAAACCATTCCTGGCCCAACCTATTCACCAAAGTACGGAGTGAGTCGTTGCCATTAAAACTAGACACATTAGATCAACGCAAACCAACGTTGACTGTTTTCGCCGGCAAAAATGTTGGTTTCAAAGAAATCTGCAAATACGCAAATGAAGCTAACATCCGACATCTGTCAATAAGCTACCTAAATGAGAATAATAAACAAAATAACACAAAATTACTTAGCCAGCTCAAATCAGACACTCAATGGAAACGAATCCTCCACGAACCAGGGCTTATTGAATACCAATCAGACTCAAACAAATTACACTTATGGACGATTTCCTACATTAAAAACATACCCCGTCAGTCTACACTTATCGGAAAAACGACCCCAGAAATATTCGCTTCACAGACCATAGCCGCTGAAGATTATATCTTGCTAGCCTGCAAACTCCTTATTACTGAGGTGGAAATATCTACATCTACTTGTGTGACAGAAGTATTGAGAACAATTTGGACTAAAGGATTCGGACTTGACACGCCTATTCAACTGCGGTCAGCCATTCAGACCACAATTGAATTCTATGAGTTAACGAATGCCAGAAGAGAAACCTTCCTTCACAGTTCTAGCGAAGCTTCTTCACTGGATCAAGAATTTTCTAATAAAAAACCCTCAGAAGCAGACCCTATATATTCGGAACCACCCCCTCTGGTCGACACTGAAATAGAATCCGAAATCCAACCAAGTGAAAGCTCTTCTGGCGAAGAACCGCCACCCTTACCAGAAAAACGATCTACGAGACCACTCACAACTAGAGTAGGACGGAAATTCGCCCTCCTAAATACTTAGAAGATTACGACCGATCCTAAAAATCTTCTTGCTTTCCTGCCACTTAAAGCTCTTTCTTTGTTAAAAGAAACTATATATATGTATATACAAATTGTCTTAAACTATCATTAGGAAACACTCACGTTACTTCTTCGTACTCTTGGGAATCGTGATTTGTCTACATTCATTAGAAGTAATCAACGCATTAATAACTACGACTCACCCAACTCACAAGGAAGATGATGAAATCCACAAACTTTTTAACACACTGGACGCCAAAGATACACCTTTGTACCAATGCAGCGGAGGATACGACGGAATCAAGTGGCGAGTGCCTAAAGATCTAGATTGCCCCTTTATGCCCGAAAAGGAAAGATCAGAAGTTGTCAGCATAACTCTCTGGTGGGAAGACATTTCCAAACACCCCATCCAAGGATACGAATGTTACGCAATTGTAACAAAAGCAACGAAGACTCCATGCCCTAGCCCCGACTTTTATTTTGACTCCGGCAAGAGTGTTGTCCTCTTAGCCAACAAGACAATCACAACTAACATAGACGTCCTCCCAAAGCCTGGAGAAGGAATGGATTCCACAGATCTGTCTCTACCCCTTCTTTCTTTTAAAAGCCCGAGCGTTTATTCGATGGAGGAGATGACCTCCCAAGAAACCATTATGGGAATGATACGAGAAATGGGGCACCAATATCGTATCGACGACGCAATTCAACTTAGTCGCAAAGGATCAGTCCTAACCCCAGACGTCGCGGACACTATTGCAGCCCTTAGAGATGCCATAACATCCCCGGTTAAATCATTTATTGGAGGTCTCTTCACGACAACCTTCACCCTCCTCCTGATTCTTCTGGTAATCTATGTCGGATACAAATATAAGACTACCCTTAATACCCGACTCAACAACCTAGTACAACGTACAAGAGAGAGACTAGGAGGCGCCACGGTGTACCAACCCGCTACCCGCCAACCGGAGGAGTATATAAACCGACCTCTACCCGCAGCTCCTGTCTATCCACTACGAGATTTGGCAACCGCTCAGGAAGAAGCAGCACTTATGAGCTTTACGGAGAACCGCTACAGTACCATCCGAAGAATGAGCGTTCCTCCACAACCAGAATAACTCGACAAACTTAATCATATGAATTCGATTAATTACTAATACAACCATCTGTAATCTATAACTACACAATACTTACCCTGTAAACATGTGTTCATTGTAAAGACTACTTTATTATCTATCATATACGCGAAATCATTACGATCCAAATCCTGAAATGCAAATGTTCTGTTTCTTTCTGCTTAATTTTCCTATCTATATTATTTCGTAAAGGTTTAAATCATGACCCCTCTTCGCCAATATAGGGCATTTCAACCACTAAACTGGAGGGTGTTTTTCAAAACAATCCGGCTCAACAACGGAACCGTCTGCGATAAAAACATCTTAATTCAACAAGATGTCAGCCCGGACAAGCGGGCAATATATCAAAATTATCTCACACATGTGAGAACTTTTCAGAACGCTCTCAAAGAAGCAGCAACCCGGGACGCAGTACCGCCGAATCCCCAACTAAACACTGTGGAAGAGTTGCCACAACAACTCATTTCAGTAGTCACCACTACCACTTCTAAGGACGCCGCCACCGATGTCGACGCTCTACTCGCGACCCCAAACGTAATACACTGTGGTACCCAAACGGACGACCTAAGCCTACTAACAACACCCATAGACATGGACGACCTTCTAGATGTCGTTCTTCAGAGCTCCAGTCTGGATATAGAGGAATACGACCCGTGCAACCCCGGGATGGATACGAGCATCCCCAACTCTACCCTCACGAAACCTTTAGAAATCGATCAGCTTAATCCTCCCAACAAAATCGAAATAAGACCGACTCAAACCAGGAGGCCAAATAAGCCCAAACTAAGCAAATCGCAAACGACAGAAATTCCCCGACCGGTTCTACGGGCCCCATACAAGGGTCCACGGGTTTCTTCAATCCCACTTCTCCCAGATAGGCCCCGAAGACGGATTGCGGGCAACTACACTCATCCCTTCACTTCTCCACTATTAGACCCGACCATCCGCAAGTCGTCAAGGCCACACAAAGTCACGACCAAGAAAGATTAACTTCACACTAACTAATAAACATAGTCAGTAGTATTTTAACTTCATAGGAGCCTTATAAACTTATATTACATCATGTGTGCAGATGTTGCTAACTGTGTTCAACTATGCTACGATACACATGTTAATTCTAAGGTTATTATTATAATGTATATGTGTTTCAGCGGGACGCTGAAAATTTGGAGGGGGAGGTGTATTATGGCCCAACGTATACTACAAAGAAAAATGCATACTCCTTATTTGGCTGTTTGCAG
>Ga0066648_10000896_pt1 | contig 17972 bp, 20 predicted proteins | sample CryGeyCG12114_NA_FD_59537 | JGI IMG/M metagenome (GOLD analysis project Ga0066648, IMG submission 59537) | Groundwater microbial communities from aquifer - Crystal Geyser CG19_WC_8/21/14_NA | ecosystem: Environmental > Aquatic > Deep subsurface > Groundwater | place: USA: Utah: Grand County... | reverse complement strand
GCAGTTTAATGACGATTTACATGATTGGGTAGAAGATGTGGCGCGTGGACATATAAGCCCGGTGGTTGCCTATCTTATAAAAAATTCGAACATTCAGAACGGTAAGCAGTCACTTGAGTCCTGTATAGAAGCGATGCGAATAACATTTTGGCAGACTGGCCTGGTTGCGCTGAGCAACACCGCCTTGCATTCAATTGAACGCGCCAAATCCCGACTTATTACGTCAGGGCTAATGAGCGCCGACGCGCCATTTATCAAAGAAATATTGCAGCCAATTCATCTATCCCTCGAAAAAGGACTACGTCACCACGCTCAAGACCATGATTTTTACGAGGCTTATCGATCGCGTTCGGTTTGATCTGGTCGCTTTTTACGCGACCGGCCGCCAACGCCGATACCAAAGTGGTACATAACAAGCGTTGAAACGATGCTTAAGAAAATTAAAACCGCCAGGATTTCAAGCAAGTATTTACCTATAACCATAATTGTATTATAGCAAACGTAACGGCGTTTATAGTTACAACAATACATCGGCAGAGTACACTGGTAAGATGAAGAAGACAATTATTATTACTGGTGCGAGTGATGGGATTGGTAAAGCCGCGGCTCGGGAACTCCATAACCAAGGTCACGAGGTGGTACTGATAGGACGTTCGCCAGAGAAAACCAAGGCCGTGGCCCAAGAGCTTGGGGCAAAGTTTTACGTAGTAGATTTTAGTAAATTGAGCCAGGTTCGTGATTTGGCCAAAGCAATTAAAAAGGACTACGTACAGATTGACGTGCTGGCCCTAAACGCTGGCGGGATATTTAGTAAAAGACTCTTAACTGATGACGGATATGAGCAAACGTTTCAAATTAACCACTTGGCGCATTTTTTACTCGTAAAACTATTACTGCCTACGCTTCTTAAAAGCCAAGCTACCGTTATAGCCACGTCAAGTTCGGCCCATTCATTCAGTCGCCTGGACATTGACGACCTCAACGCAGAGCACGGGTATCATAAATGGGCTGTATACGGTAATGCTAAACTCATGAACATCTTGTTCGTCCGTGAGCTGACTCGTCGGTATGGCGCGAAAGGAATTAACGCGGCTGCGTTCCATCCTGGGCTCGTAGCGACTGGCTTTTCGCGAGATTTGAGCCGACCATTAAAATTTATTTTTAGTTCTAAACTTTCGCGATATTTTGGACTTGTAACGCCTGAGCAGGGCGCCGATACACTGGTGTGGCTCGCCACTCATACGCCGACTCGTGATTGGAAACCGGGCGAATACTACAGTAAGCGTAAGGTTACGCGTACTTCCGCAAAAGCGCGTGACGCTGGATTGGCGCAAAACATATGGAACAAAAGTGAAGCGTTGCTAGAGCGCAGCAATTGAGCTCTTGACTGACTCTAATTGGTTATTGTAAACGACAAGCGCACTATTAAATTCCTTAACGAATGCATCTTTTGCGCCATCATTTTTACCATATAGTTCGCTTACTAAGGTATTACGAGCAGCCTCAAGTTTTCCAAAGTAATCCTTGCGGGCGCTCGCAAAATTGTCTAGGTACATATTCTTAGAGGCTGTCGAATCCGGCGCTTTATTTTCTGAATAGATATCAGATGCACTGCGGAGGGCAGTGCGATACTCACCAGTTGCCGACACGTAACTATCGTAAAAGGTAGAGGCAACGTTAGTTGCTGACCCGTCAGACACCTGAAGCTTTAGCAAAGCAGTCTGTACCGAAGCGTCAAAGGCTAGCGGATACGGATAAGAATCGGCTTCGTTAGCAATTGCCTGTACTTCACTGCTTACACTTACGCCCGATGCCCATGAGGTAGTAGCGGCTGATAAAAATCCGAAGCTGACTCCCATGATCACTCCCAAAAAGCCTGCCACCGACAGAATTCGACGTATTCGCATAACGTGTACGTTTCGTCCCATAGTTTACCTCCTCTGCGCACTGCTATCGCGCGGTATAGAGGTATAGTACGTTAGACTTCCTACCGTGTCTGTGAGAATTTGCACGAAGTTGCCACATCTGTTGTACTACTAAACTTCTGGGCAAATACACACGTAAAGGGTCGCCGCCGACTATATAACATATGACTGTTGAGGCCAGAGTGAACTATAAAGCCGCTTACCTTTTTTACTCAGACTCATGTAAAGCTCGCCCGAAACTTGTTTTACAATCACAAGGCCCTTCTTTTGCAGATCAACGGCTATCTGAACAACATGGCCAATGCTCATATTTAATGCACGACTGAGCCCAGCTGCATCGTCTTCAATAACTTCTTCAATTTCCATAAGGACCATTGCTTGTTGCGCGCTTAGGACCTCTCCCGATGTAATTGTATTCGTAGTCAAATTCATTTTCATTGTATTTCCTCCGTTTAAACTGTTACGTTCATGAGTATAGGAGGGCATCCTGAAAAGGAGCTTAAAAATGACCCCCTAGTGGGAGTCATTTGTGGGGCGGTCAGTCCTCTTGCTTCATCCTTGAATTAAGAATGGTAACGCTTATAAGTATACAACTACGTTGGGAGAATTCCTAAATAGTAGCTGGTGCCCTACAATAAGAGTAATCATTATCAATAAATAATACATAAAGGTTATACCATGGAATATAGTGCTGCCACTGTAGAAGGCGTTTTTGGATCAGTCGACGACACGTTACGAACAATTTACCACCAATTTGTAAATGGGTATGCCATCATTTCTTTGATCGCGTGCGTGCTTATTGCGCTGCTGCTTGGCCGAATACTAGCGTGGATCTTGCGGTACGTTGTTGTTATCATTGGTACCCGCGCGGATCGCAGCAAAAGTCTGCAGCAAAGTAATATGCTTCGTCGTTACGAAACGTACATCGTGCTTAGTATCGCGTTAATCCGCGGTTTACTTGTGATCGTTGCTCTTTATATATGGTGGGTACTCATTCATCCAGACGGGCAGCCAACGGCTATTATTGGCGCCAGTGCGCTCGCAGCAATTATTATTAGTTCAAGCTTAGCGCCACTCCTGCGCGACATTGCAGCAGGTGGTGCGATGATGGCGGAGCAATGGTTTGGAGTGGGTGATCTAGTACGCATTGAGCCGTTTGGAGATATGCAAGGCGTTGTGGAGCGCGTGACATTACGGTCAACGCGCATCCGTGGGCTCAATGGCGAAATAATTTGGGTGAATAATCAAAATATTCAAGCGGTGCGATTGACACCACGGGGAACACGAACAATTGCCCTTGAGCTGTTCGTGCACGACCGCAAGGCGGGTGAAGCACTTGTTGTGTCAGCGAACGAGCGACTGCCGCAAGGGCCGTTACTGGTAAGCCGGCCGCTCCAAGTATTAGAAGCTAACCAAGTCGGTGAGAGCCTGTGGCACATTACCGCCATGGGTGAGACAGCGCCTGGGCGCGAGTGGTTACTTGAGACAAGCGCCGTCGATCTTCTAACTGAACTTGACGCTGAAAGCGAGCGACCGATCCTCGATTTTAAGCCGTTGGCACGGTTCGCGGATGCCGAAGCAGAAAAACGATTTAAGCGCACAATCACCAACGCGCAAAAACGACCAGCGGCAAAACAACCGATTAAACGTCGTCGCAGGTCACTTTAATGTGTTAATTATCTTACTTAAGTAACATGGTCATGGTTATATTTAAGTACTTTCACCCTTGTTAAAGAGCAAGATAACCATAAGAAAAAACTACAAAACCATTATGCTTGATAATTGTCAAGTACGAGTATATAGTCCCCTGTAAGTTAAACAGGAGAAACGTTCATGATCACAACTATTAAGTCTACTGCGATTATTGTTGCTGCATTCAGCACAATGGCCGTAGGTGCATTATTCACTGGTAGCTCAGCATTTGCGACTGACCACACTTCAACAACGCCAACTAACCCAGCATGTGTTGATGGGTCTATCGCCAGTAACCTAAAAGTAGAGTGGAAAGGTGACTCTCAGATTACTGTTACTACTCAGAGTGGTTTAAAACTTTGTAACGATGTCGAACTCTACTACTCAACCTACCGTATGCCAGATAACTATGATGGCAACGGCTTTAGTGCTGCTAACAAAACATCATACCCACAAACAGTGACGCAGATTTATAAATTTACCCTTGCTGCCGGAACTTATGGTAGTGGTCTTAAAAATGTTCCTGCTCCAGACTACTGCAGTAACACCCAGGTAGATCTTTACTACGGTCCTGAAAAAACAACTATTGACCAAAATGGCCATGGTTCGCAGTTTATCGCTGGTGAAATCTTCACTCGCGACACTACCAAGTGCCAGCCAGGTATGGGCGGCGGAACACCAACTACTCCTGAAACCCCTAGTGTTCCTGAAACACCCGCTACGCCAAGTACTCCAGTAACTACGCCTGCTCCAATGGTTTTACCTAACACCGGTAATGATGCTAGCCAGAATGTCCTTTCTGCACTCCTTAGCCTCACCTTTGGCGGTGCAAGCCTTATGGCACTCGGTATTCGCGCGTTACGACAGTAATTGCAGAGCCTATACACAAACATCGCTCCCACTGAGGGAGCGATGTTTTAATGTAAGAATTTTAATAGCAACCTATCAACGTACCGGGTACACTATGCTTACTATTGTAATGAACCAAGCAGGAGGTGCAGGGTCATGAGCAGGGTAGCAACTAATGTAAGTATTGCGCTAAGAGATACGGCTGAGTGGTGCCGTACGTACCCAGCGCAAATCGGACGACACATCGAAGATTGTATCGGTGTTTATACTAACACTACATTGGCACGGTTATAGTAAACGTCGTGCCTTTACCTAGTTCAGAATTGACTGTTATTTTACCCTTGTGTAATCGAACAATCCGGTCCGCCCAATAAAGACCAAGACCCGTTCCTTCTTGCTGTAGAATCAATGGATTCTCCACACGCGAAAATATTTTAAACATTTTAGGCAAATCGCTTTTAGCAATACCAATGCCTTGGTCATTAATAGAAATAATTGCGCTACGTGCACTTTTTTGAAGCGCAATTCGTACTACTTTGCCTGGTGGCGTGTATTTATGTGCATTATCAAGCAAGTTATCGATTGCCATGCGTAAGCTATCAGCATCAACTTTAGCGTAGATGGCACTCGCGGTCGGCTTTAGCTTTATTGACTGTTGTTTTTCATTAAACTTTGTAGCTTGATCGCGTACGATGCGTTCAAGTAATTCATTAAGATTAACCCGTTTGCGGTCAATCTTATAGGAGTTTGAGTCAATACGAGCGACATTTAATAGATCGTTCACAATTTTAATTTGGCGCTCATTCGTGTCGTAAGCGATTTGTAGCATCTGTTTTTGTTGTTCCGTTACGGACCCTACGAATTCATCTTTAAGCATTCCCACATATTGTTTGACAATGGTCGCAGGTGTTCGAAGCTGATGGCTAGCAAGGGCTACGAAATCATTTCGCGCTTTTTGAAGAGCTTTTTCATCTGTAATATCACGAGCGGAGCCAATGATTCTCGTAATGGTACTCGATTTCCCTCCATCCCCAAATGACCGTCCATCGACATGGAGATAGTGGATGGTGCCGTCACCTGAAAGCATCCGGCAATCAAATGAAAGCGTCACTGCTCGTTTGACTGAAGCAGCAAATTTACGCTTAATCAGAGAACGATCGTCAGGATGCACTAGCCCGATAAGATCGGTACTATTCATCGTTTGGCTTCCAATTATATTACCGAGAACGGCATAGAGTTCGGGTGAATAGTGAACTTCCCTTGTAAGTACGTCGTACTCCCAGCTACCCGTCTTTGCAACCAACTGCGCTTGTCGCATTCGTGTAAGAGCCTCTTGAGCCTGTGCCTCTCCATTGATAAGTAGTCTCGTCATGTAGTCAATGGCGATTGCTCCTACAAGCAGGACAAAGTCGAAAAAGACGACTGTATTAGCAACATAGCCCGGGTCACGGTCAAGCTCTGGCGTGTACATTGATAGCGGTTGTCCAAGAATACCAAAATAAGCACCTAAAATAATAAACGTAAACCCGATTATTGAAAGCGCCGTTGTTAAATAGGTACCTTTACGTCCTAAAATTGCCGCCGAGGCAATCATTGGTAGTATGTATAAAATGATACTACGGCTTTCAATTCCTCCCTTGGAGTGGAGAAAAAAGGTGATGAGCGTAGTGTCTGCTAACACCAGAATGTAGGCAAGCGCTTTGATTACCCTGGTATTCTTAAGTGTATACGTAAGAAGATGGAATAGGCCATTGCTCATAAGTGCAAAAATGCAAAAGAGCATGTCGCGAGTAAAACGTGCTCCCAGGCCAACATCAAAGTACGATGCAATAAGGCTTGGGATGATTACAAGAAGCAATATAACCCAGCGCAAATAGACGTACCAGCGGGTGCGATCAACGAGCTCGCTATAGCTACGGGTGTCTGCGGGCATAAACTTATTATAATCTAAAGTAGCAATCATCCTTATAATCTATTTCTCAGGTACATTTCAGGATATATACTTAAAGTAAGCATATGAAAGTACTCGTAATTGAAGACGAACACAAACTAGCAAACGCTTTACGACAGGGGTTTAAGCAGGAGCATGCCGTAGTAGAGGTGGCGTATGATGGAGACGCCGGTCTAGCGGCTGCAGAAGGTGATGAGTATGACGCGATTATTCTTGATCGCATGCTGCCGGGCGGTGTAGACGGCCTTGAAATCTGTAAAACACTGCGCGCTGCAGGTAATCAAACGCCAATTATTATGCTCACCGCCAAGGGTCAAATCCGCGATAAAATTAGTGGACTCAATGGCGGTGCCGACGATTACATGGTGAAGCCATTTAGCTTTGAAGAACTGCTCGCGAGAGTGCGTGCCGTTATGCGGCGACCGGGTGATACCGTGAGCAATCTCCTCACCGTCGATAATCTTACGCTGGATACCGTTAACTTTGACGTAAAACGTGGTGGAAAAACAATTACCCTTAGCTCGACAGAGTTTTCCTTGCTTGAGTATTTAATGCGTAATGCTGGTCGCGTTCTAAGTAAGACGAACATTATCAACCACGTATGGGACTTTGACTCTGATGTGCTGCCAAATACCGTTGAGGCGTATATTGGATACTTGCGCAATAAGATTGACCGACCGTTTGCTGATCAAAAGCCACTAATCACGACAGTGCGTGGTTTTGGTTATAAGATCAATGCATAGGGGGCTATACTAAAGCCGTGGATAAATATTTTAATTCAGCGATCATTAAATTAACGGCGTGGTATATGTTAATTATCGCAATTATTTGTATTGGCTTTAGCCTGATTATTTACGGTCTCTCAAGCGCCGAATTTGATCGTCGATTACCCTCAGATCCAAATATTAGTCAGAACCGCCAGATTGACCCTAACATCCTGGAAGATATTCGGGCAGAGCGGGCCATGCAGAGTCGATCACGCTTGGCGGCTAACTTGATTGTAGTCAATGCATTTGCCTTAACACTTGGGGGTTTTGGAAGCTATTTTCTGGCGCGCCGAACCTTGCGACCAATCCAAGAGGCGTCACGTAATCAGGGCCGGTTTATTAGTGACGCTAGTCACGAACTTCGCACGCCACTTGCAGTACTGCAAAGTGAAATTGAAATAACCTTACGCGGTAAGCCGAATCGGGCGGAACTGGAAGATCTTGCACGCAGTAACCTTGAAGAGGTAAATCGGTTACGTGAATTAAGCGACCGGCTGCTGCAACTTAGCAGCGGCGGCTCCTTGCCTCTTGGCGCGGTTGTAGTGGAGGATGCGGTTATTGATGCCGCCACTCCGCATCTTAAAAAAGCAGAAGAGCGATCAATCGAACTTGTTAATAAAACTGATCAAAGCGTTGCACAGGCGAACGCGGACAGTCTTAAGGATGTGCTTTCAATCCTAATTGATAATGCCATTAAGTATAGCCCTGATAAAACGAAGATTACGCTCAGCTGTGAGACGAGCGGCCGCAATGTATATATTAGTGTATCCGATAAAGGACAGGGCATTGATGAGCGTGACATGCCATTTATTTTCGATCGGTTTTACAGGGCTGATGCCTCTCGCACAAGTACCGACGCCCGCGGGTATGGGCTCGGGCTCTCGATTGCTAAACAAATTGTTGATATGATGCACGGTGAAATCTTTGTTAAAAGTATTCTTGGTAAGGGTACAACATTTACGATCAAGCTTGATGTTGCCAAAAAGTAGCCTGTACTCAGGTTTGACTCAGGCAGTCCCTTTACAATCCGCAATGTAGTAATAATGCTCTACGCATAACAAGAAAGGACAAGCATGAATCCACTATCACGCGGGTTTCGAAATACGTTTCGTAACGGTATTCGAGCCTTTAGTATCATCGCTATTTTAGCGGTTATTATTGGGCTAGCCCTCACGATGCTCATTGCACGAGGGGCTGTAAACGACAAGATTACCAGCGTAAAAAGCTCGATTGGAAACACGATTACCGTCAGCCCGGCGGGTGTACGGGGGTTTCAAGGTGGCGGCACGCCATTAACCAGTGACGACGTGGCCAAAATTACCGATACGGTACATGTAGCAAGTACTGTTAGTACACTCAGCGCCCGACTGACAACCGATGACACAAATTTGACGTCTTCAATTGAAGCGGGTAGTTTTGGCGAGCGAAGTAGTTCGACGTCGGATACCACGGGTACTACGGATACGTCTGCCGCTCCGACTGTGCCACAAGGTAGCATGGGTGGCGGCTTTGCCAGTGTTCAAGTGACGGGCACGACGAATGCTGCAACCGTCGGTGAGATTGGTGCTGTTACACTTGCAAGTGGCGATCAAATTGATGCGAGTGGCAACGCTACTGAAGCATTGATAGGTCAAAGTCTCGCAACGAAAAACAATTTAAGCGTTGGTTCTACCTTTACCATGTACGGGCAAACAGTTACCGTAGTTGGGATCATAAATACTACCAATAACCGTTTTGCGGGGAACGCTATTATCGTACCGCTCGCGACGCTGCAAACTTTGAGTGATCAAGCCGGTGACGTATCAAGTGTAGTCGTAACACCAGACTCGATAGATAACCAGGATGCGGTTGTGGTAGCCCTGCAAACTGCTCTCGGTGATAGCGCAGATGTTGTTAGCAGTGAAAGCCAAGCTTCAAGCGCCGTCGAACCATTAGAGAGTATTGCTAACTTATCAATATTCGTATTGGTTGCCAGTGTCGCTGTAGGTGCGGTTGTCATCTTACTCATTATGGTGATGATTGTTCGTGAACGCCGCCGAGAAATCGGTGTGATGAAAGCAATAGGTTCAAGTAACGGTACTGTCAGCCTCCAGTTTATGGTTGAGGCGGCCACGATGACGCTGATAGCGAGCATTATCGGTATCGTCCTCAGTATTCTAGCGGCTGGCCCAATTACAAGTGCACTTGTAAGTAGTGCGTCGAACGGAAGCTCATCGAGTACAGGTATAGGTGGTCCTGGCGCAGGTGGCCGAGTAATGGGAGGCGGGTTCCAGCGCGCCTTTGGTAATGCAGCCACAAACATTAAAGACGTAACGACACACATTGACTGGACTATCGTACTGTGGGGACTTGGCACTGCCATAGTCATCGCTATCGTTGGATCATTTGTAGCAAGCCTCTGGGTGTCACGTATAAAGCCGGCCGAAGCGGTCCGAGCGGAATAGAAAGGAGATCTAATGATTACTGTTTCACATCTCACCCGAGAATTTAATAGCCCGACAGGGACCGTAAAGGCACTTGATGACGTAAGTTTCAGCGTTAAGGAAGGAACTTTTGCCTCAATTATTGGCAAAAGTGGCAGTGGCAAGTCCACGTTGCTAGCACTACTCGGAGCACTTGATACACCATCGAGTGGTTCTATTACGGTCGATGATCGCGACGTCAGCAAAATTCATTTAGGCGAGCTAACAAAGTATCGCCGGACTGGTATTGGGTTTGTTTTTCAAAACTACCACCTTATTCCAAACCTTAGTGCGCTAGAAAACGTGATGCTTCCAATGGAGTTGGCCGGACTATCAGGAGCAGAACGACGGACGCGTGCCGGCGAGCTTCTAATGAGTGTAGGACTCGACGATGCAAAACATCAGCGCAAGCCGGGACGCCTCTCCGGCGGCGAGCAGCAGCGTGTAGCGATTGCCCGGGCGCTCGCCAATAAACCTAAGCTTATCCTTGCCGATGAGCCAACCGGAAACCTGGATTCGGCAACGGGCAAGATGATCTTTGATCTGCTGCACGAACTTTCACGCAAGGAGAACATTACCATAATCGCTGTCACTCATGACCTTGATATCGCCGGCAAAACCGATGTGGCGTTTAAGCTTGCGGATGGCAAGATCGTTACATAGATCCGTACATTAAAAATAGCCTCTCGCAGCGAGAGGCTATTTTTATGGCTCTAACTTATTGGACGTTTGTGTCAGTACGAAGCTCTGGCTCAGAGGGCTGTGTTTTTGAAAACAGCACAACGAGGATAACTAAGATACCAACAACAACATGTGGCACCCAAGCGTTAGCCGCTTCATCTGAGAAGCCGAACAAGAATGGCGATAATGCAAGGAACGCAGCGGCGATAAAGTCGACAGCAAGGTGAATAGGGAATCCGATCACCTTAAACAGACCAAGTTCGTAGCGTGTAAACAAGCTGTAGAGCAAGAGGCCTACACCAAGAATCATTGGAATAGCAACTGCTGCGCCGCCAACGTTATTGAAACCGAATATTGTTGGTGCGAAGAATAATGCTATCGCTCCGATGTAGTCAATTGCACCGTGCACTTTTGTTGGAATAAATCTGTAACTCATAAGGCCCTCCTTAATGGAACTTAGTGATACATTCAGCATATTCTATATTGTAGGTAATACAATATGAAATTTATCACTAAAAAATAGAACTGGTTCTGCCATACTAGAATACGAAATTGATCTAGGGAACGCGGTTAAATCGTTCGCGCGCGTATTCGAAGATGTCTTTGAAGTTGTCGAAGTTGTGGTGGAACGAAGGAAGCGCACTGTCGGCAATGAACTGACGCTCGGTTAGCTCATTGCTCGGCTTGAACTCACCTTCATGGGTAACGTCTGCAATAAAGAGGATTTGGTAGCTTGTTTCGGGCAACGCCTCATTGAGCGGTGAGTCGAAATTCTTACGAAGCACCCACTGGCCTATAAATTGTGGTTCCGTAATATCAACACCCATAGCTTCGGCAATACGGTATACGCAGGCCTCAACGTCTTCATCGTCACGGCGAACTAGGCTAGGTACATCCCAACCAGCTGGATGATGGGCTAATAAGTATCGTCCGTCAATTGCGGTAAACAGTGCACACGAAACAACGCTTGCGAGCGGTGGTTGAACGGCGGCTGGCTCAAATGTTACCGACACCGAGTTATCTGGTTCTTCAGATTGAGTAGAGAAATGTTGCATAGACACATTGTATACTAAAAGGATGGAAATCGGCGTGTATAGTTTTGGCGATGTGCAGCGCGAGCGCGCTGATCGACTTGGGCCAACTAGTGATGCAATCATTAACCTACTTGAGGCCATCAAACATGCCGATAAAATGGGCGTTGATTTTTTTGGCGTTGGTGAGCACCACACCGAATATTTTCCGGCGAGCTCACCATCTACTATCATCGCCGCTGCCGCTAGTATCACCAAGCGGATAAAACTCGGTAGCGCCGTATCGGTCTTAAGTACTGACGACCCGGTGCGTGTATTTCAGCAGTTTTCAACGGCCAACATCATTTCGGGCGGGCGAGTTGAATATATCGCTGGGCGCGGTTCAAGCACTGAATCGTTTCCGTTGTTTGGATATGATCTAAAGGATTATGATGAGCTCTATAACGAAAAGCTTGACCTTCTGCTGCGGCTTAATCTTCTTGATAAAAACGAAGACTTTAGCTGGACGGGCAAGTTCCGGCCGTCAATCGAGAACGCCAAGATTGTACCCCAAGGCGATGTCCCCCTAAAGATTTGGTTGGCAACGGGTGGAAACCCAAGCTCGAGTATTAACGCCGGTATCCGCGGGTTACCGATTGCCTACGCCATTATTGGGGGCCACCTTTCGCGGTTTAAACCCGTGGTCGACCTCTACCGCGCCGCCGCCTACCAACAAGGCCCTGAAGGATATATGCCGGAAGTGTCAATCGCCGTACCGGGATTTGTGGCCGACGATGCGAAAGACGCGAAAGATACATTTTGGCGTCACTGGCACTGGACGATGGCAACGCTCGGTAAGGTGCGTGGTTTTTCGGCGCCAACGCGTGAGCATTTCGATTATGAGGCGAATGGTGACGGGGCTCTCTTTGTGGGCGGTCCCGATGAGATGGTAGAGCGAATTGTTAACGCGCATGAGTTATTTGGAATAACACGAATATTCTTTCAGATGGATGTAGGGCAGATGCCACACGACCGCTTTTTGCACGCAATTGAATTGCTTGGCCGTGAAGTGAAGCCGCGAGTCAATAAGCGCATTGCGGAACTAAAGAAAAATGGATAAGCCTAGTATTGGCATTGTCGGCGCGGGTCGGCTTGGAACAGCACTGGCGCGAGGACTTTCTGGCGCTGGATACGAGGTGGCGATTATTAATTCACGCGGCGTCGATAGCCTATCATTGCAATTAAGTATTCTCATGCCCGGTGTGCGAGCTATGGCGCTCCCTGAAATGACGGGGTGGGCCGATGTAATTATTTTAGCCATTCCACTCCCCAGGTATAAAGAAATTGACCCCGTACTCCTCAACGGTAAAATTGTTATCGACGCAATGAACTACTGGCCACCAGTCGACGGAAAGCTGCCAGAATTTGATGCCTATAGCGGCTCATCGAGTGAGCTGGTTGCCCGCAACTTACCAGGCGCCCGAGTGATAAAAACATTTAACTCGGTTGCCTATGGTGAATTAGAAGAGCAAGCCTTACCTTCCGGTACGCCAAATCGCCGAGCAATTCCGTTGGCTGGTGACGATAATGAGGTAAAGAACATCGCCTCTATGTTAATTGATGCCATTGGGTTTGAACCTGTGGATCTAGGTGGCTTAGCCTATGGAGTTTTGTTTCAGCCGGATACAGAGTTATTTAACGCTCGGTTAACAAAATCTCAAATCATAAATCTAGTGCACAAAAATTGAAAGAGCCAGGAGCACGAGTACCATAGTGGTATCGTGCTCCTGGCCGGGTATGCCTAGGCAGCGATCGGCTCCGACTTGTGGAGGTGGAGCAACTCTGCTTCGATGGGACCCCACGCTTCTCGCGCAACGACAATGCATTCACCGCTGGTGAGTGTGATTTCCACGCTGTCAGCGTCATCGCAGAGGTTCTTCCACCAGTCGATGGCTTCGTTGCGAACGGTGCGAGTTTCACCGTTGATCGTTGTGATTTCCATGTTTCTTTCCCCCTCGTGTGTGATTCCGTGTTGGTTTTCTGTTCTGAAACTTGTGATACGATCCGAAATATATAATAGTACTTTTATTTACATTGTCAACAATATACGACTCGCTCCGTACTCTTGGTATAATTACGGTAACTATGGATAAAAATAACGTTAAAACAGTCTACCTCGTTCGTCACGGCGAAAGCACTGAAAATATCGAGCCTGTTTTTCAGTCGGACGATTCCACGCTTACGGCCAATGGCAAGCAACAAGCCCATCTAGTAGCAGCCAAACTAGCAACTATGCCGGTTGAGGTACTTCTATCGAGCCCCACCCAGCGTGCCCGCGAAACGGCTGAAATTATTGCCGGGGCTACGAATAAAGATATTCTCTACTCGCCCCTTTTCGTAGAGAAAATTAAAGCCAGCGCTATATCGGGTAAGCCTTATGCCGATCCAGACGCTGATGCCCTATGGAGAGAGGCGGAAGAGAGTATCTATACGCCCGGCCTAAGAGTCCAGGACGCCGAGAATTATGATGATATTATTCGGCGCGTTGATGACGCATTGAAACTCTTGCAAGATCGAGATGAGAATTCGATTGTTGTCGTTACTCACGGATACTTCTTACGAACTATCGTGGCGAGGGTGCTATTAAGAAAGTCGATTACCGGAGAAGGGTTGCGGAATATCCATAAAGCCATGAAAACACGCAATACGTCTATAACAACGCTACGGTTTGCGGAAGCCTTTGAAGAGGGTGCTGCATGGCGTTTAGAGGCATACAATAATTTTGACCATCTTATACATCGTTAATTAAAATCATCATATCTGGTACAATTTAACAGATATGGATGCGAGCAAAATTCGAAATGACTACTTAACGTTCTTTAAGGAACGTGGGCACACAATAATTCCGCGTGCCAAGATCGTCCTTGATAACGACCCAACAACGCTCTTTACTGGGAGCGGGATGCAGCCGTTATTGCCATTCTTGTTGGGCCAACCACATCCTGAAGGCGCGCGCCTCGTTGATTCACAAACTTGTCTTCGCGCCCAGGATATCGACGACGTTGGCGACAACCGCCATACAACCTTCTTTGAGATGCTTGGTAACTGGAGCCTTGGCGATTACTTCAAAGAGCAGCAGATCCGCATGTTCTTTGAATTTTTAACTGATAAGGTGGGTCTTGATCCAAATAAGCTCTATGTCACGGCCTTTATTGGTGACAAGGCTCATGGTATTCCGCGCGATGATGAAGCGGCAAACATTTGGCAAAAAGTTTTTGAAGAAAAGGGAATCGAAGCCAAGATTGTGGAAGTTGGATCACAGGCCGATGGTGACGTCCGCGGTATTAATCCTGGCGAACGCATTTTCTTTTATGACGATGGCGAGAACTGGTGGAGCCGCGGTGGCGGTCTCGCGAAAACTCCTATTGGTGATCCGTGTGGCCCGGATAGCGAAGTATTTTATGATTTTGGTCCTGAAAACCACGACGAAAGCTATGGCAAGGCGCATCCTGCAAGTGACAGTGGCCAGTTTATGGAAATTGGAAACCAGGTGTTTATGCAGTATAAGCGAAACCCCGATGGAAGCTTTACGCCGCTTGAGCGCAAAAACGTTGACTTTGGTGGTGGCCTAGAGCGCATCGCAGCTGCCCAAATTAACAGCCCTGACGTCTTCCGAATTAGTTTACTGTGGCCAATCATTGAAACGCTGCAAACTATAAGTGGCAAAAACTATGACGACTACAAAGAGAGTATGCGCGTCATTGCCGATCATCTTCGTGCGGCAACCTTTATTGCCGTAGACGGCGTCACACCAAGTAACAAAGAGCAGGGCTATGTGATGCGCCGCCTCGTTCGTCGCGCAGTTCGTTTTGCGTTTGAACTTGGTATCGAACAGAACTTCATGCAGGAAATTATTCCAATTATTGCTGACCTTTATCACGCCGATTATCCAGAAGTTGCAGCTAATCGCGAAACGGTTATAGAGGTGCTTGTTAAAGAAGAAAAGGTTTTTCGCCAAACCATTCGCAAAGGCCTTAAAGAATTTGATAAGTTCTTTTCAACCGATGGTGATAAAAATTATGGTGAGTTACTCTTCACGCTCTACGACACCTATGGGTTTCCTGTAGAGCTGAGTGTTGAAGAGGCTACGAGCCGCGGCTTTGACATGGGCGACTGGCGCGCCCAGTTCGATGCAAAGATGGCTGAGCAGCGCACTCGTTCCCAAACAGCAGCCAAAGGGACGTTTAAGGGTGGCCTCGGTGGGCAGACACTCCAGCACAAAAAATATCACACGGCGACTCATCTCTTACAATCAGCCCTCCGCGAGCTATATGGCCCTGAACTCCGTCAGCACGGCAGTAATATTACCGAAGAACGCCTCCGATTTGATTTTAATCACGACGGCAAAATGAGCGACGAAGATAAGCAGAAGGCTGAGGATCTCGTGAATGGTTGGATCCGTGAAGACTTGCCCGTAACCTTTAGCGAGTATCCAGCCCAACAGGCCCTCGACATGGGTGCAATTGGTCCATTTGGCGAGCGCTACGGCGAAACGGTAAAAGTTTATCAGATGGGCGAAGGCGACCATATTGCCAGCCTTGAAATCTGTGGTGGCCCACACGTTGACCACACTGGGCAACTTGGTGAAGACGGTAAAGTTTTTAAAATCACCAAAGAAGAGGCTTCGAGTGCTGGTATCCGCCGAATCAAAGCCGTACTCGCGTAAGCAATAGAATAGTTTGGGGTGTAAAACAGGGCTGTGCATAACTTATGCCGATACTTCTTATGGTAATGCATGTTGATACGTGATACGGTAAGCACATAAGAACACTGCATTACAAACGTACATAATAAATAAAAAGGCAAAGTACACTATGAAAATCAACAGTAAGCGCATCGCGTCTCTAGGGACACTCGTGGCCATTGTGTCGGTAGTATCGTTGTTTATCACATCACCGCTCGTACATGCCGCCACTTCTCCTGGCCTTGGCGCGGCTGATCCGTTTGTTATTCTTTCAAGCAGCTATATAAATACCATTGGTGGAACAACACTAAGTGGAAGCTTGGGTTATACAACCGGACCCGCAACTGCTCCAACCGTGAACGGTAGCACTCACACGGCAGATATTTCGTATAGCCAAGCTGGTATCGATCAGGCTAGCGCTCTTTCGGCGTTGAATAGCCAGCCATGTACCTTTAACTTTGCACCCGGTGCAATTGATCTTGCAACTGATACCACTCATGGTACCGTGGGCGTGTATTCTCCCGGCGTCTACTGTACGACTGGTGCGCAGAGTGTTGGTGGAGGTGGAACGATAACACTCGACGGCGCTGGCACCTATATCTTTAGGTCGACTGGTGCGCTTACGACATCTGCTAACTCAGCTGTAACGCTTGCTAATGGTGCGTCAGCGTGTACGGTATGGTGGACTCCGGTTCAGGCAACTACGCTTGGGGCAACATCTACTTTTGTTGGTAATGCAATTGACCCAGCGGGGATTACGATAGGTAATAATGTTAATTGGGTAGGCAAGGCATTGGCCTTTGGCGGGACTGTTACAACGACTGCCGATACGCTTTCCACTTCACTTTGCGCTACACCTCCGACTACCGGGACGGGTTCGCCAACCACTGGTAATACTTCCACGGGCAGCACCAGTAATCCTACAACGCCAGGATTCCCGAATACTGGCGAAGGTCCTATGGATAGTGGTTTCGGAACTCAGTCGCTCTGGCTCGTTGCTATTATTGCGCCAATCCTAGCGATTGCGACTATAACGCTATCAAAGCGTAAAAAAGCATAGCGCTTTAACTCGTGGCACATCGCGCAGCCAGTAGACAAAAGCACTTACTTCTCTTTCGTGCCCTTATTGTGATAGCGGTAATTCTCTGTGCTGGAGTCGCGGTAGGTGTCTATGTAGCTATGAAGCAAACCCCGTCTGCTTCTTTACCTCCTGCGCGTAGTACTGATACGTCGACGGTTAGTCAGGCGGCAGACACAACCGTTTATAGCTCGCCCGTTCGCCTACGCATCGCTAAGCTGTCAATTGACGCATCGGTAGACGAAATGGGTGTAACGTCGTCGGGAAATATGGCCGTGCCAACCGATATTCAAGAAGTTGGTTGGTATAAGTACGGCACTACACCGGGCACTATTGGGAGTGCGGTTATAGCCGGGCACCTAATTGGGCAAAAAGGCGAACCAGGAATATTTATTAAACTTAATACACTAAAGCCGGGCGATGCAATAGCGGTCCTCGATAGCAAGAATCAAACATCCACCTTTACGGTGCGTGAAATTAGAACCTATGCTCACGATGAGCAGCCACGTGATGTATTTACTCCAGATGATGCCGCTCATCTTAATCTGATAACGTGTAGTGGCGACTGGGATCCGGTGCATCATAACTATGCCGATCGACTAGTAGTATTTGCCGATAAATCACGGTAGTGTGTAGGCGTACGTTGTTATATAATGGAGACACATCATGGCGTTTAAGCTTTCATCAACACAAAAACGAAATCCTGACATAAGTAATTACGTCGTCGCTCTCGACATCGGGACGGAGTATGTAAAAGCGCTGGTCGCCAAGTTAGATGGTGACAAACTTGAAATTGTAGGTGTAGGCCGTGCG
>Ga0066648_10000895_pt1 | contig 17975 bp, 15 predicted proteins | sample CryGeyCG12114_NA_FD_59537 | JGI IMG/M metagenome (GOLD analysis project Ga0066648, IMG submission 59537) | Groundwater microbial communities from aquifer - Crystal Geyser CG19_WC_8/21/14_NA | ecosystem: Environmental > Aquatic > Deep subsurface > Groundwater | place: USA: Utah: Grand County... | reverse complement strand
CCCATGTCCGGATGGTCCTGCAGCAACTCAACTGCTCCGCCGATCCCGGCCAGCGGGGTCTTGAACTCGTGGCTGACCGCGTGCGCGAAGTCGCGCAGGTAGCGGGAGCGGCGGTCGATCGCCTCCGCCATCACGCCGAAGTCCTGGTAAAGCGCCTGGATCTCGATGGCGCCCGTGGGCGGGGCGGCCGGCACCGAACCCCGACCCTCGGCGACCGCTCGGGTTGCTTCGCCCAGCGCTTCGATGGGCCTTACGATGCCGCGCGAGAGCAACCCGCTCAGGGCTACCAGCGTCGCGAAGATCAACGCGACGCCGAGCGCGATCTTGCCCCGATCCTCGTAGATGCCGGCGAAGAGCACGCGGGGCGAGCGCGACAGCAGCAGCACGGCAATGACGCGCCCGTCGTCGGCGACGACGGGGCGGGCGTGGTGAATGCGCAGGTCCGAGGCCCGGCTCAGCCATTCGAGCGCGTAGTGCTGTCGATAGGCACCGTTGCGACGGAGCGTCGTCGCTGGCTGGCCGCTCAGCGCCGATCGCACTTCCGGCAGCTCGGCGTAAGACGCCCCGGACTGCGTGCCGACGATCACGTGCCCGTGCGCGTCGAGCAGCAGGATCGACGCTAACGTGGCGCGGGACGTCAGATGCACGATGGAACGGACGCGATCGGCCCAGGCGAGCACCGCGCGATCCGCGCGCCCCGCGCGCCCCGCGAACGGCCGCGGCGGTGGTCGCTCCGGCAGGATGCGCGTCATGCGCAGGTCGATCGAGGGCGGCTGCGGGACAAGCTGCTGCGGAAGGGCGCGCAAGTTACCGCCCGACCATTCGACGGCTCCCGCCGCTGCCAGCGCCGCACTCTGGGCCAACAGTTCTGCCTCCGTCTGGCGGACGAGCGAGTTTTCGTAAACCCGTAAGAATAGCGCGCCGAAGCCCGGCAGCGCCGCTACGAACAGGAATGTCAGCAGCAGGATCGTCCGTAGGCGGAGACGCGGCCAGTAGCTGCGGACGACGCGCTTGAACCGTTCGATCATCCGGCGCCACACGCGCCCAGACGATAGCCGATGCCCGCGCGCGTTTCGATGACGTCCTCGGCGCCCACAGCCGCGAACTTGCCCCGCAGGTTGCGGATGTGGCTGTCGATCGTGCGGTCCGTGATCGCGAAACCGGGGCCGTGGAGTCGATCGATGATCGCCTCGCGAGTGAACACCTTGCTTGGCATCGCGGCGAGCGTACGAAGAATGCCGAACTCGGTGGCGGTCAGCGGCAACGGCGTTCCCGCCCAGCTCGCCTGCCAGCCGTCTGGCTCGAGCAGCAGCCGACCGTGCCGGAGCGGTGCCTCAGCATCGGCTAGCGCTGGCGGCCGTCCCGCCGTGCGCCGCAGGATCGCCATCACTCGCGCAACCACCTCGCGTGGCGAGAAGGGCTTGGTGACGTAATCGTCCGCGCCGAGCTCGATGCCCAGTACGCGGTCTATCTCGTCATCGCGACTGGAGAGGAACAGGATGGGCAGGTCGCCGCGAGCACGCAGGCGGCGGCAGGTCTCGATGCCGTCCATTCGGGGCATGTTGATGTCCAGCACGACGAGATCAGGCGCGTGATGCTCAACCTGCGCCAGCGCAGCTTCGCCATCCTCGGCTTCGATAATGTCGAGCCCGGCCTTGGCGAGCGCAAAGGCGAGTAGCTGACGAATATGGGGGTCGTCGTCGGCGATCAGGATCGTGCGCGGCATGGGACACTGGATCATGGCTGGCGCTCGCGCGGTCAAGGCTGGGTCGGTGCCCCCGGATGCTCGATCGATCCATCGCAGCTGCGCCACCTAGGCCCGTTCACCGCCAGCGGTCGAGCTGGATTGTGGCCGAGCATCGCCGTTGCCTTAGCCAGCCGGCGCGCGCCGCGTGGCGTCCACTCTGCCCAGCTGTTCTGCCGTGCTGAGAGGTCGGTGAAAATCTGATTGCGGACGTAGCGCACGCGATCGCGGGTGATCCCGTCCATTGGATTGTTCTCCAACTTGAGGAGCGGGAGGAGCGCCCCATCGCCGACCTGACCAAGATAGCAGAGGTCGATCGCCGCGGGCGCCTGCCTGCGTACGTTCCACGATGCGGCGAGCGCGCCTAAGTCGACGAAGCTGCACACGGCGAGCACGATTCCTGCGGCCAGCGCATTCCAGTTGATCAGCCAGCGGGCGGTTCGCCCTCGCAGGATGCGCCAAAGAATCAGCATCAGACCGAGCGCCACCAGCGCCATCCATGCGAGCGCGGCGATGCGCCATGCCGTCAGCATGGAACCGTTGATATAGTCGATCGTCCGCAGGGCGCTGGAGGCGACCAGCACGAGGTTCTGCACCACCCACCATGTTACGAGCCGCCGCGCCCATGGATGCCGTGCGCTGGCGCTTCCGGGGCGCAGCATCGCCAATGCCATCACTCCGGCGATCAGCGCCGTGCCGATCAGCGGGTAAGCGCCGCGATGCACATACTCGGTCTGCGTCATGCCGCCAGGCAGCGCTCCCCCGCTCCACAAGAAGGTGATGTCGAGCCCGTTCTGGACGGCGAAGATGGCGTTGAACAAAGCGAGCGCGATCAGGACGGATGGCAGCGACGTACCGGGAAGGGCTGGCTCAGGATCGGGTAGGCGGATCGCCAACCGCATCACGGCGGCAGGCGGCCGAAGGCTTGGCCAGACGCAGACGGTCACAAATGCCCACAGCAGAACCTGCCAAATGGACGGCAGGCGGATCGCCGCCAGCGTTTGCGCAATCAATGGGTTTGCGGCGGCAAATAGTGCCAGGAACAAGGCGCCCCCGACCAGCGGCAATCCCAGAAGCGCCATGATCGTTCGGAGACTGGCGCGCTTGCCTGTCCGACGCCGCCCAAGCCGCCGAAGATCGGCGAACGGCTTCCCCACTCCCGCCATCGCATGGATTGCGAGGCGGGCACCCCAATGCCACGCATCGTCGAAACCTGCCGCCTTGGGCAGCAGCGCCGCAGCGGACAGCGCGCACCAGAACAACGCCCAGGCAAGCGGACCCGGGTCGTCGAAAAGCGACGCCGCGAAGAGAGCTGCCACCGCCAGCGCGATCCATGCGGGCTTGGTCCGCCGGATATCGCGTCGGCCGAGCGCAAGGCCGATCAGCCAAGTGCCCGCGAAGGCGCCGATGCGAGCTCCGGAAAAGCTATCGGCAAACAGTCGATCGAACAGCACCACCAATGCGGCGACAATCACGCCCTTGCAAAGAAAACTGAACCGCACGCTCCGCTCCCGCCGATGAAGCGAACGACCTATCGGTGTGTAGTGGAGGCGTGATCACAACCCGCAGGATTTCTCGAGGAAAGCCGGTGCAGAGCTAGTGCACTGCCCCTAGAACTCGATCCCGCTCTCCATCTGGCAACGGATTCGAATGGGCAGGCGACGAAGGGCCCGCGCTTCCACCAGCCATCCCTGGACTTGAACGAACGTCCAGTTTCAGGGAGCAGCTAAGAGTGCCGAATGACCGCGTATGGGTCAAAGCGGTGGGTAGGCGGTCTGCGAAGAGGGGTCAGAATATGACCTTAAACAGAATCAGATCGTCTGCAGGGAAACGCAAGGAGTAAACGGCAAACTTTTTGGAATGTCTATTTGCCATCCTCCTCCATGCAGCCGGTAGCTTACGAATGTCTGCTAAGCGTCCCTTTTGGACAAGTGAAGGCACGGTCGGCATTGAGCACAACTGCGCCGTGCGAAGGAACGGTGTCGCCGGTGACCAACCGACCGTGCATCTCCGTTCGGGTCCGTGTCATTCGCTAGAACATCGATCTTGATTGGAACGCCATAAGCAGTTGCTACGCATCATCGACGGCATTGGCCGGGTGATTAAGCTATTGGGCACTGTGACGGTGATTGTCACAGTATCATAGTCGGATAAGCTCTCATCAGAAGTGTTGACGGTGAATGTATCGTTGTCCCCGAACTTCGCATCCGCAGTGTAGCTCGATTCACCTGGTGCAGCGTTGACCTGTGCTTGCGTGCCACTCGACGTCACTCTCCCTTTGCCATTGCCGCCGCTCAATATGGCGCCGCTTGCAGCTGCAATCGACAACCTGTCGGGCAGGACACCTAGTGTGGTCGAGACGGTTGTGGTTTAAACATCCGTGATGGTCGCGGAGCTCCCGCTACCTCATTCAGCCCGCCAGTCACGGTGTTTACTGGCATATCGAAACGGGCTGGTGGCGGTCGCTCCAGCGACCAGTCCCGGATAGGCCGCGGCACTCGGAACCAGTTTGAAGCTGTGGGTCCTGCCGTTGGAGATTACGCCAGCCGGCAGGTCCGCCGCCAGGGGAACGTTGACTACGCTAAGCGTGTCGCTGGCATCGATGTCGGAGACATGGGCAGAGCGTTGAGCGTGCTCACCGCACCATCGCCACCTCAGCGACACCGTCGCCGCTGGTGTCTACATAGACTATCTTATTTCCAGACCCATGCGGGGCGATCCACACGCCAAAGGCACTTGCTCCAGAGCTGTACTGGAGCTTGCCGTGTGTAAGCGTATCGAATGCACTCAGATCGAGTTTGCCATTCTCAGCCTTGCTGAGTCCTTGATCCAGTCACCCGCTGCGAACCACCAGGAACGTGTCGGTGCTCTACGCTCGAGCTTGAGATACTCAGCAGTCGCGTCAATGAGGTCGATGCCTTTGCCACCGGTCAGCGTCACGTACTTCTTGGCTGCGCTATCATGGATGCGCGTCATCGGGATGGTGTTCTTCGTGGTGGTCGCCATGCCCTGCTCCAGTCAGTTTGGAACAGGCTGTTAACAGTGGCTCCGCAGCACGCCGCGAGGGCCACTTACTCCTTCTGTCCCCGGTAAGTCGTCGGCGGCTTTAGTACAGAGATCAACAAGCAGTTAGCATGATGAATTTATAAAGGACCAGAAGGAGAAACTTGATCAGTTCGAGGCCGAAGCGTCTTCCTGAGAACGTTATGCGGTTGTTATGCTCTCGCCCAAGCGACTGCGGGCTTATAGATTTTCTATAGCCAGGCATTCCGGAGCAGGGGCCGCAATGAATTCCGTTCTCCTCGTCGATGATGATCCGCAGATTTCACGTGCGATCGTCCCGGCACTGCAGGTGAGTGGCCTGCTGGTAGAGGTGACCACCACGGGGCAGGACGCGATCGATCAAGTAGACGCGGCCGAGTGGGATGCAGTCATCGTGGACCTTGGTCTTCCAGATATGGACGGCAAGTTGGTAATCCGTCACCTAAGGAGCAAGTTTTCTACACCCGTAGTCGTCATCTCGGCCCAGCATTCTGCCACCGAGGTTCAAGCAGCAAAGATGGCGGGTGCCAATTTCTTCCTCCACAAGCCCTTCAGAACCCCGGATTTGGTGCACTGTCTTGGCGAGTTTCTGCCAAACTAAGGATGGCGTAAGCGGTTGCATCGGCTAATTGGCGCCAAGAAGGCAAGCGCGCATTCGACCAAAAATCGCTGATTAACTAGGACTGGTATATTCCGGTTTAATCACGCTAATGGACACCGATGCCAATGGGTGACGCCATGCCTCCTGCGCGTGCTGAAGATAAGGCTGCGCTCGCTAGTGACCTCGTCGCTGCACTGATCGCACCTGCAGTCGCGTTTGTCGCTGCTGAACTGATTTATTCGCTGCTTGGCGTAACCAGGCTCGGCATTTTGTTCCTGGCGTTTGTTACGCTTGCCGCGACTATCCGGGAGAGCCGAGCGGCCGTGTTCGCCGCTCTCCTTAGTGTGGTTGCTTACCGGCTCTTCCTGGATCTGCGCACCAATGATTAGCCAACAACCGTCGAGGATGTGATCAATCTGGTCATCTTCCTGATCGTTGCCCTGATTACTGGAGCGCTGGCCGGAAAAGCTCATGATGAAGCCGCGAAAGCGCGTCAGCATGCCGAGAGCATGGGTCTTCTTTTCCAGACAAGTCGCGCTTTGTCCGAGGAAGACGAGAGAGCATTCTGGCCAGCACTGACCGACGCTCTCGCGCGAGGTTCGGGGAAGGCGAGCATGGCGTTGGATGCAACCGGAGTATTGCAAGCACAGCAGGGCGATCCTGAGCAGGCCGCCGCAGCTAAAGTTCTTGGCAGGTAAGTTCTCAGCCGTCCCGCCGGAATTCAGATCTTTCAGAACGGTAACTGGCGAGCCCGGACCATCCCTGCTGAGGAACCTTACGCCGGCGTTCTCTTGTGGCAGGATGGTGAGCCCGGCTTTGACATGGAAGAGTTTGTCGAATGGGTCGCGGATTTGGGCTCCGCGTGCTTCTCACGCTCGCGCATTCGCGAAGAACAGCTTCGCAATGAGGCGGCGGAGGAGCGAGGCAAGCTGCGCGAGGCGCTCTTGTCATCCATCTCGCATGACTTCCGTTCTCCTTTGGCAGCCATTATCGGCTCGGCGACCAGCCTTCTCGAATATGGCGACAAGTTTGACGATGCAGTTCGGCAGGATCTCTTGTTGAACGTCCGCGACGAGGGTGAAAGGCTAAATCAGTTCGTAGCCAATCTGCTGAACATGACTCGTTTGCAGGCAGGTGTGGTGCGTCCGATCATGCAGCCAGTGAAGGTTGGCGATGTAAGCGCTGCGGCCGTGGAGCGGCTCACGCGCCACCATGGGCAGCGTTTGAATGTAAAAATCCTAGCCGATTGCGAAGTCGCCGCTGACCCGATGCTACTTGAGCAGGCAATCTACAACATCATCGACAACGCGCTGAAGTACGCGCCCTCCGAAAAGGGAGTCTGTGTCAGTTCAATGCCGGCAGGCCAAGCTTGTGAGATCTTGATAACCGATCACGGACCCGGCCTCACGAAGGAAGATCAGACCGGCATCTTCAGCACTTTTCACTTCACTCGGAAGGACGGGCAAGCGAAGGGAACGGGCTTGGGTCTCTCCATATCGCATGGATTTGTCAAAGCCATGGACGGGACAATCGAAGCTCGCGACCGAAGCGATGAGCTTTCCGGGTTGGAAGTCGCAATCACCTTGCAGCGGAGCGAGAGATGATAAAACTCACGATTCTCGCTGTCGACGAGGGGTTGGGAGGAAGAAGCCTTGGCAAGCTTCCGTGGTGCTTCGGCGATGTTGCGCTCGAACTCAGCAATCAGACGCGCGAAGAGAGCTTTTGCCGTAGCGTGGTCTTCGCTCTCAAGAGTAATCTTGCGTTCACGCCTGCCGTCGAACTGGCCACAGCGCTTGCGGGATGGCGCGCAGAGATTGTAGTTTGCCCCGTGCGGGGAATTCGGCAAGGGGGGTGACCATGCCGTTCTCGTAACGTGCTCTGAACCCATTTTCTTTGAACATGATGGGTAAAGATCAGGTAAAACCAACCATTTCTAAGTGCTAAGCTCGCTTGGTGACCCCTACGGAAATCGAAGTAAGCGGCTAAGCTATTACGATTATACAGAAAGCTGGGGCGCCAGGAACCTATATACCCTCAGAGATACCTCCAAGTCTGTTCTGAAACGCGACACGAGGATGCGAGATCTACGAGCGGACTCGTAGGTCCCATGCGCCCCTGAGAGGCTCTGCCTTGTGGCCAGCCTTTTGCTTCGAGCGGGGCATAGCTGTCGTCCGCCTCTTGCCGCTGGGAGCCGAGTGGGCGGACTTCCGACTGTTGTAACGTCGTCCGTTACAACAGCAGACGCGTGCAGGAACGAGCGAGGCTCTTCAGGACGGAGATGTGGGCAGCGCGGCTGCTGACGCACCTGACCTCAGCAGCGCCGACTGGCGGTTGCCTAATGGAGAGAAGAGCATGTCCGATCGCTACCTGCGCCGTACCGACGTCGAGCACCAAAGCGGCCTGAGTCGATCAACCATCTACCGGAGGATCAATGACGGCACGTTCCCAGCGCCATTCTACCTTGGAGGCAATTGCGTCCGTTGGCGCGAGCGGGACCTGGTTGATTGAAAGCAGTCACATGCGCGGTCGTCGCGCACCTCCAGCAATAACGGGAAGTGAAGTCCTTCTCGAGCTCCCGCACCACTCACCCCTGCTGGCAACGTCAGAGCTACACATCTGAGGGCAGGAGGTTGGAATCGTTCTTGGTGCGCCATTCCCTCATGTCCCTGCAGTGACTTGTGCAATCACCTCTCAGAGGAGCCTGCGCAGCAGGCCTGGCGCGCCGGGCTGAATATGATCGGCACTCAAATCATTGGGAATTTCCTTGCGGCTGAGCCGCTAAATCTGCTTAGCGCCCCTTTCGGTCACTCAGCGACGGCTGGCGGTTGCTCGTAAGAAGACGCTTGTTCCCTTACCACGAAAATCGCAGCCCTCGACAGATTGCAGGGACAGGCGATGGCGATCTCGCTTACTCCGGAAGGGGACTGAAAGCGAAGCTCCGGATCACCACTTCAGCTGGCTTGTTCGTGTCAGGCGCCCCACCGCGAAATAACCAGAAATTGAGGCGAACCTTCTCATTGCCCGGGCGTGGCACGCCGCGGGTGAAGCGATGACTTGTCACGACCTGAGGCGTGGCTCCTGCGACAGACGGGCGTGCGGTGATCAGGCAGTCGACGATGCCAGGGCTCCAGCGGAACGACATGGTCCAGCCAGAAGGGTTCTCCACCAGTGGGACACGATGCACCAGGTGGGGCAGCTCCGCTGGCTGAAGGGCACACTGGATGTTCTCGCGGCGCCCATCATTCCAGCGCGACAACTCGATATCGATCTCGCGGTGCTGGTCGGCGGGCTCAATGTCGTAGGTAAACAGGCCAAGCACGGCATTGCCGGGGGTGTCCGTCGCTCCACCAGCAACCTCGAACGTGTAGGTGCCGTAGCCGAGCGAACCGAAGGAGGCGATCTCCGTCGACATCCAGTGATCGGCACGCTTGACGATATTGAGGTGCAATTGCCCCTGGGCATCGACGAAGACGTCCTCTCGCTTACCGGAGAAGGGGTTCGGTCCTGGGCCAACGGGCTGCGGCTCGTTCTTCACCGCCCATCTGTAGCCCGACCATTGCAGGTGCCGCCCGCGCTCGGGTGCGTTTGCAGTCGTCTGGCAGCCCGCCACCAGGAGGGCGCCGGCAATGCCAGCAAGAAGTCGGATCGCAGTCTTCATTGGCGCGCTACTCTTCTGCTGTCGCCCCGGATCATGCTGCGTTCGCTTCTGCGTGGCAGACAATGTGTTCGCAGAGGCGGTGCGTTTCGAGGATGTCTTGCGATTGGACGGGGTGGTGGTCGCGAACCGCCTCAAGGAAGGCCGCGCACATGGCGTCGAACCCGCGCTGCATCGACACGCTCGACCAGTCACCGCGGCGGCGCAGGACCTCCGCCCCATCATAGTCGATCGTGTCCGACAGGTTGAGCACGGCGCGCCGCCCGCCCGGGCCGACAAGCTCGAGCCGCTCTTCGTCGAGGCCTGCCTGGCGGTTCATGAGGCCAAGCGCCTTGTGCTCGGCCGAGGCGAGCGAGAGCAGGACCGCGTGCAGCTTGCCTTGCCGCACGGTGGTCTCGATCGTGATCCGCTGCTCTGCCGCCGGTGAGAAGAAGCGCAGCGTGTCCACGACGTGGATGAAATCGTCGAAGATCGTCTGGCGAATGTCGCCAGCAGGTTGGCGGCGGTGCTTGTGCATCACCAGCGTGTCGTGCGGCACTCCGCGGAGAGAAGCATAAGCGGGCGCGAAGCGGCGATTGAAAGCAACAAAGAGCGGCACTCCCAATCGCTCCGCCTTGTCGACCAGTGCTGCTGCCTGGTCGTATGAAGGGGCGAGGGGCTTGTCCACGAACACGGCGATGTTCATCGACAGCAGAGCATCGACAATGGCGACATGCGCCGATGTCGCCGCATGCACAAAGGCTGCTTCGAACCGGCCAGCAGCGAGCGCTTCATCAAGGCCAGAATACAGATGCGGGATGCGGTAAACCGATCCCGCGGCGGCAAGCACCTCAGGATTGCGCGTGACCAAATGCAGTTCGACACTGGCGTGCGCCGCGAGCACCGGCAGATAGGCCTTATGAGCGATGTCGCCGAGACCGATCATCAACACGCGCATCACGGCTGTCGGTGCCACGTCAGCAGCGTGGAAGCATCTTGCGGCTCCATCATCATTTCAGGATGTGAACAATACCGGCTTGAGGCCGTGCGAAGCCGCGACACCCCGTTTGCAGCGCCTCTTCGTCGATCCGTGCAGGGTCGATGAGCTGAAGCCGTACGCGGTCGTGGAGGTCGCGGTGGGATTGGACGTTCGCTACACCACCAAGAGCCGCCATGATGGAGGCGGGGAGGGCTAGTGCATCACCCGGCTCCACCTGCGCCCGAGGCGGAGCCGGGTCCGGGACCCTTCCGCCGAGAGCCCCGCGGATCTCCTCGGCCACAAGGTCGGCAATGGGCCCAAGAACAACCTGGGCGGCGTTCGCCGAGGGCTGGATCAATCCACGCGAACCGAGAGACTTCAAAGCGGCCTCATCGATGGCGCCTTGATTGACGACGATCAGGCGGAGGCGGGTGGTGCAGGCATCCACACTGGTGAGGTTGGCCGAGCCGCCAAGCGCATCGACAAAGGCCGCGCCTCTATCAGTACCGGTGGCTTTCGTCGCCGCGCTGGGTACAGCTTCAGCGTCGCGGCGGCCTGGCGTTGCAAGGTCCAGCCTGCGGATGAAGAAACGGAACAAGCCGTAGTACAGCAACGCGTAGGCGGCGCCCACCGGGAGCAGCAGCCACGGCCGGGTCGAGAGGCCGAAGTTCAACACGTAGTCGAACAACCCTGCCGAGAAGCCGAACCCAAGCTTAACGCCCAGATAGTTCATCAGCGCCATCGAAACGCCGGTGAGGACGGCGTGAATGACGTACAGCAGCGGCGCCAAGAACATGAAGGTGAATTCGATCGGCTCGGTGACGCCGGTTAGAAAGCTCGTAAACCCGAGGCTGAAGAGCATGCCTCCGACGGCCTTGCGGCGCTGAGGGGCGGCTTCATGGTACATGGCGAGGCAGGCCGCCGGGAGGCCGAACATCATGACCGGGAAGAAGCCGGACATGAACGCTCCGGCGGTCGGGTCACCGGCAAAGAACCGTCGCAGATCGCCGGTTGCATCGCCATAGCTGCCAATCACGAACCAGGCGACGTTGTTGATAATGTGGTGGAGCCCGGTGACGATCAGCAGACGATTGAGCAGCCCGTAGGCAAACAGGCCCAGTTCGCCCGAACCGACGATCGCCCGGCTGGATGCGTCCAGCGCCTGGCTGATATGCGAGTAGCCGTAGCCGATCAATGCGGCGAGCAGCAGTCCGGCCAAGCCGCTGGCAATCGGCACGAAGCGCCGGCCCCCGAAGAAGGCGAGATATTCCGGAAGAGCGATGGTCGCGAAGCGATTGTAGAAGTTGCCGCCGATCAAGCCCGACAGGATCCCGATTGGCACCTCGAGCCGTTCAATCTGGCTGAGGCTCCAGTTCTTGTTGGCAAGCGCCGCTGCAGCGTCCTGAAGCCCGGCCGCAACATCCGCAGGGGCGACAAGGAAGGTCTGGGCGCCGGTCGTCGTGATGAGGTAGCAGGTGACGCCGGCGAGTGCTGCCGCACCATTGCCATCCCGGGCAAAACCGACACCGACGCCGATCGCAAATAAGATCCCCAGATTGTCGAAGATCGCAGCTCCCGCTGCCGAGATGAAGGCGATGTCGAGGAGGTCGGCCTGGCCAAGCCGCAGCAACAGTCCAGCAATCGGAAGCACTGCGATCGGCAGCATGAGCGCCCTGCCGAGCGGCTGAAGCTTTTCGAAAAGGGCCTTCATCGAACAGACCTTTCGAAGCTTGTGGCAAGGGCTCGAACCTCATTTGCCGAGCTGCATCGGAGCGCTTGTGCCGCGAGTTCGCGGGCGTCCTCGATGGAAGTGCCGCGGACGATCGCCTTGCCTTCGGCGACGAAGCCGGGAACCGACGATAGTTCGGTAACGCCGAGGCCGATCAGGATCGGCAGCGCGACCGGATCGGAGGCCAGGCCGCCGCAGACGCCGACCCAGCGCTTGGCTGTTGCGGCAAGGCGGCAGGTTTCGGCAATCATTCGCAGCACCGCCGGGTGAAGCGCATCGACGCCCGCCGCGACCGAAGGATTGCCGCGATCCATGGCGAGCACGTATTGCGTCAGATCGTTGGTACCGACCGAGAAGAAGTCCGCACCTCGGGCAAGAAGGTCGACTGTCATCGCCGCCGCCGGCGTTTCCACCATGACCCCGACCTCGATGGTCTCCGTGACACCTAGCTCGTGCCGCACGCGGTCGGTCAGCATCCGCACCGAACGAAGCTCCTCAACGCTTGCGATCATCGGAATCAGAATCCGGCACTGCCCGACCGGACGCACCCGCAAGATCGCGCGGACCTGGCTTTCGAGCAAAGCGGGGTGGGCAAGACCGAGCCGGATGCCGCGAACGCCCAGGGCCGGGTTCTCTTCGGGCGCGAGCGGAAGGTAAGCTGCCGGCTTGTCACCGCCGATGTCGAGCAGCCGGATCAGCACCGGCCTTCCCGGCAACGCCTCGGCAATCGCCTGGTAAGCGGCATGTTGCTCGTCTTCCGACGGTGGTTCCTTCCGGCCGAGAAACAGGAACTCGCTTCTGACTAGGCCCGAACCCTCGGCTCCTTCGGCAGCAGCCGCGATCGCATCGTCGAGGCTGCCGACATTTCCGCAATAGTTGATCCGCGTGCCGTCAGTCGTGCGACACTCCTGGGAGGCGGCGGAACGGGCCGCCGCTCTGCGCTGCTGCCGTTCGGTGATGCGAGCAGCAAAGGCGCCGGTCTCTTCGGCGGTCGGCGCCGGCTTGAGCTCCCCCGCATCGGCATCGAGGAGCAGCACTGTCCCGTCGTCGATCGCGGCCAAGGCTTCACCCATGGCGACCAGCGCAGGCAGCGCCATTCCGGCGCACAGGATCGCAACGTGGGAAGTAGGACCACCGCCGGCGAGGCAGATGCCGCGCAGTCCATGCTCTGCAAGCGTCACTAGCTGCGAGGGGAGCAGATCGTCTGCGATCAGGATGGCATCAGCCGGGATAGGCTGCTCACTGGATTGGCCCAGCAATTCGGCAAGCACCTGGCGTTCAACATCGACGAGATCGGCCGTACGCTCCACCAGCCGGGCATTGCCGGTCTGGACCAACTTCTCGACCTGTTCGCCCATGGCAGCGCGCCAGGCAAAGGCGGCACTGGTCCCCTCAGCGATCCAGGCCTCTACACGAGAGGTCACATCCGCGTCGTCGAGCAGCGCCAGATGCGCGTTCATGATGTCTGCGACGGTGCCCCCACGTGCGGCCGATCGAGCCTCTATGCGGCCGCCAACGACAGCCCGCGCTGCGGCAAGCGCCGCGCGTTCGCTTGCCGGATCACCGCCTTCCCGCGCGACGTCCACGGCAAGTTCCCGGAGACGGTACGCGGTGCCGAGGGCAAGTCCGGGTGAAGCGATGATGCCGCGGAGGTTGCCGGGCTCGACGGCTTCGGTCCGGATGGGTTGCGCAGCGACTTCGGCGTGACTTTCCTCACCCATCGACGTGGAAAGCAGGTCGATCAATGCCACGACCGCCGCCTCGGCATCCTTGCCGCGCCCTTCGACGCTGACCGTATCGCCGAAGGTAGTGCCCAGCGACAGCATGCCGATCGGGCTGTGCGCATCGGCCCGCTTGTCGCCGTGGACGAGCTGCACCTCCGCTTCGAACGGGCGCAGGCAGGCGCTGAGCCGGGCGGCGGGCCGGGCGTGGATGCCGTGGGGCAGGGAAAGGGTGACGGTCCGAGTGACGAGGGCGCCGCCCGCGGCCCGCTCTCCGGGTGCCTCCTCCGCTCGCACCAGCGTCATCAGTTCTTCGCCGGCAGCGATCCTGCCTTCGGCTACCCGGCGGCCAATCCTGAACTCAGCGCTGGTGATGATCACCGGGGTCACCAGGCTGGTGGCGGCGAGCGCCACTGCGTCGAGGTCGAAGCGGATCAGCGGTTCACCGCAAGCGACGGTGTCGCCCACCGACACAAGCGCGGAGAAGCCGTTTCCCGCTAAAGCCACCGTATCGAGCCCGACATGGATCAGAACCTCGGCACCGCCGCGGCTGCGCACGGCAACGGCATGCGCGGAAGGGTGAAGGGTCGTGATTTCCCCGTCGAAGGGTGCCGTGATCGTGTCGGCAAGCGGCTGGATGGCAACGCCGTCCCCCATCATCCGCTGTGCGAACACCGCATCGGGGACCGTATCCAGCGCAACGGCGCGTCCGGCGAGCGGGCAGGCGACGACTAGTGCCGTCGGCTCAGGCGGGTGGCTCAAGACACGGCCCTGGCGAACGAGGGGACTGGCCCTGCTACGGGCACGCCGCCGATCCAGGTTTCGCGATGAGCAAGATCGGCGCCGAGCCAGACCCAATCCGCGCGCCGACCCGGAGCGATTGCGCCATGCGTGCGTCCGATTGACAGGAAGTTGGCTGGGGTCGTGCTTGCCATCCGCGCGACTTCGGGAACCGATAGTCCGGAGGTGGCAATCATGTTCTGGACCGCGCCGGTCATGTCGAGATGCGCGCCGGCGAGGGTGTCATCCTCGTACGTGCAGCTTCCTCCACGCACCAAGATGCGCTTGCCTTGCAGGGTGAATTCAGGGTCGCTGGTGCCGACGCTCGGCATTGCATCGGTGACCAGCATCAACCGCTCGCATCCCTTGACCTTCACCGCAACGCGGACTGCGGCGGGGTGGAGATGCACGCCATCGACGATGATGCCGCAATAGGTGTCGGAATCGAGGGCCGCACCGACCGCGCCAGGGTTGCGGTGGTTGAGGGGCGTCATGGCGTTGAAGAGGTGGGTAAAGCCGCTCAGCCCGGCGGTGATGGCGCGCTGCGACTGATCGTAGCTGGCGTTGGTGTGGCCGGCGCAGACGATCACGCCGTGGCGCACCAGAGTGCGGATGTCCGCCTCCTCGCAAAGCTCGGGGGCGAGGGTGAGCAGGACCTTCCCGCGCCGCGGTGCGCAGAGGAGTTCAAGCGTGCCGGGGTCCAGCGGGCGGATCCGATGCGCATCGTGGATGCCCCGCTTGGCCACGTTGATAAAGGGGCCTTCGACGTGAATGCCGAGGACACCCGGAATGCCAGCCTCGATCGCCTGGTCCACGGCTCGCAAGCCGCTGGCGATCCGCTCCGGCGAATCGCTGATAAGGGTCGGCAGGAACGCCGTGGTGCCGAATCGGGCATGCGCTTCGCCGATGGTGGCGATCCCGTCGACGTCGGGACGATCGTTGAACAGTACGCCGCCGCCGCCATTTACCTGAGTGTCAATGAAGCCGGGAAGGAGCCAGCCGCCGTCCAGGTCGATGATCGCGCCGGCCGGCCCGCCCTCGGCACGCTCGACCGCGACGATGCGATCTCCGTCCAGGCGGATCGAGGCCCCGTCCAGAACGGCGTCGGGGGTAGACACGCGTCCATTGCGAAGTTGGACGATCATAGCGTTTTGGTGACCTTGTTGAGGTGCGGCGGCCGGTCCGGGTCGCAGCCACGGGCGAGCGACAGGTCATTGGCCATGCGGTAGAAGCTCTGAATCATGAGGATCGGTTCGATCGCCGGATGCGCGGCAATCGCCGGTAGGTCGGCAATGTCGGGGTCGGGATCGGCGAGGAGCAGCCTCGCTCCGCGGGCCCGGAATTCGGCAGCGGCTTCGCGAACGCTGGCCCCAGCGAGATCGCTTCCACCCAGCGCCAAGACGTTGAAGTCGCTGCCGACGATCGCCATCGGGCCATGCCGCACCTCGGCTGCGCTGAAGCTCTCGGCGTGCAAGGCGCAGGTTTCCTTGAGCTTGAGCGCCGCTTCCTGCGCAATCCCGAAAGCATAGCCGCGAGCGACCACGAACAAGTTGCTGGCCCCCGAAAGCATGGGCACGGCCCGCGACCAATCGAGCTGCCAGGCGGCATCGAGCTGCGCCGGCAGGCCATCCACGGCGACCTTCATCGCTGCGTCCTCGAACCAAGCGGCAACCAACGCGGCAACCGCCGCCAGCGAGCAGATGTAGGACTTGGTCGCAGCGACTGAACGCTCGGGTCCGGCGCTCAGCGCGATGGTCACATCGGCGGCTTGGCGCAGCGGAGCATCATCGGCATTGACCAGCGCCACGACGAAACCGCCCGCCCTGCGATGCTCCGCGACTGACGCGAGCAGATCCGGACTCCTTCCCGACTGCGAGATGGCAAGGCACAAGCGATTGCCGGAGGACACCCGCGCGCCGTAGAGCGACGCGACCGACAGGGCGGCGGACGAGACAGGCACGCCGACCGACGTCTCGATGAGATATTTGGCGTAGGTTGCGGCGTGATCCGACGACCCGCGGGCGCACGTCACCACCCCGATGGGTGGCGAGCTCCGCAGACGCTCAGCGATCATGCCTAAAGCCTCGCGGTTGGCGGCAAGCATGCGGCGCACGGCAGCCGCGGCTTCCGCGGCCTCGGCCTGCATCAGGGTTGTGCGGTCGGCCACCGCCGAACTGACCATTCCAGAACCTTCCCAAACAGGCCGAGCGAGCGCCGACAGGCAAGGCCGAGCATCATAGATACTAGATTGGTTCTATCAAGAGGTATCAGCGAGCTGTCGGTCCAGCCTCTCCGAAGATACCGGCAGTGGATCCTAGCTGCCGTTAAGCTCCGCGACGACATCATAAGCGTCGCCGCGATAATAGGTCTGGGTGAATTCGGCCGCGCGGCCATCAGCCAGGAAGCCTCGACGTTCGATCGCCAGCCCCGGCGCGCCTGGCTCAATCCCAAGCGCTTCAGCCTGGGACGGCGAGCATGCAATCGCCCGGAGCCGTTGAAGCGCCCGCACGGGAAGATGCCCTGCTGCTTCGAGCGCTTCGTAAAGCGAGGCATCGACGGCTTCGATCGAGGGCAGGCAATAGGCCGGCACAGTGGCGAATTCGAGCGCCATCGGCACATCATCGGCATAGCGGATGCGGTGAAAGCGATAGACCATCGAGCCAGGGGACAAGCCGAGTGACAAGGCCTCTTCCGGCGTAACCGCTCCCGACGTGCGACGGATCCACTTGCTGTGCGGCGAGCGGCCGCGTGAGATCATTTCCTGCGAGAAGGAAGTAAGCTTGGAAAAGCTCTTCTCGACGCGGGGAGGGGTGACGAAGGTGCCGGCGCCGCGGCGGCGTGAAACGAGCCCGTCCCTAACCAGAGCGCCAATCGCCTTGCGCACCGTGATGCGGGACACGTCGAAACCCTGAGCCAGGTCACGCTCGGCAGGCAGCGCCTCCTCTGGCTTCATCACCTCGTCGTGAATGGCTTCACGAAGAATCTTGTGCAGCTGCAGGTACAAAGGGGTGGGGTCGTTCTTCTGCAGAGATCCCAGGCGCTCTACGATGGACAAACGTCAACCCCCGGCATCGAGCATCTGGTGATAATACCAATGTCGTAGCCTGCATGTGCAATAAGTAGAGCCCAAGGTCAAACCCAGGAGTTTTCCTGTCCGGCGGCCAGGAACCTGGAAGCCCAAACTAGTACCAAACTGGCTTGACGGCCCTCGTGGCTTAGATATGTCTTATTTTTGTCGTGTGCTGGCAAATGGGACGGCACGGCGGCTGGTCGCTGTTGCACTGCAAGTAGGCAGGTCGCGGCGGGCATGGGTCTTCGCGAGGGGAATGACGATGGTTTCGGTTACCAGCACCACGGGCGGTCTCAGCTTGCTGCGCACCTGTTCGATTCTTGCAATCGCAGCGTCGACCACCATTGCGGCGCCAGCCTGGGCCCAGCAGGCACAGGGACCGATCGATTTGCCGCACAGCGCGTCGACGACACCCGACCAAGCCGAGCCCCAGACCACCGAGCCAGCCACCAGCGAGGACATCGTCGTTACGGGCACGCGGGCTTCACTCGCCAAGAGCCTCGAGGCGAAGCGCCGGGCCGATTCGATCGTGGACGTCGTGACTGCCGAAGACATCGGCAAGTTCCCCGACCAGAATGTCGCTGAAGCCTTGCAGCGCATACCCGGCGTGGCCATCGACCGCTCGGGCGGCGAGGGCCGCTTCGCCAGCGTCAACGGGTTGGGCCCGTCGTTCGT
>Ga0066648_10000894_pt1 | contig 17977 bp, 13 predicted proteins | sample CryGeyCG12114_NA_FD_59537 | JGI IMG/M metagenome (GOLD analysis project Ga0066648, IMG submission 59537) | Groundwater microbial communities from aquifer - Crystal Geyser CG19_WC_8/21/14_NA | ecosystem: Environmental > Aquatic > Deep subsurface > Groundwater | place: USA: Utah: Grand County... | reverse complement strand
TGCTATGGGACTTGCATTTGTGTGTATTCGACGTCCGTTTGAGTTTTGAGAATAGAGTACTTATGCTGTTAAATATCCTCAACTCAAGTTTATATCATGCATAGGAGTCATAGGACATTTTTAAACTACAATTCTACTAAACTATAATTTATTACATTTTGAATCTAATTGCAATTGCATGAAATTTCCTAAAAACATGTATAAATAGAAATATACGCCTGAATGTTCAACTAACAATGTCATTATTTTTTTAATGAAACGATTACACTATAGAAAACACCGAGTATTTTTTGCATCCAACAAAATCAAAACGATAAGTAGGAAAGTAAAACGAGGTTTCAGTTTTGGAACAATCAATATCAGCACAGTGGTTTACTATATACGTATGTATGCACCCCAGTTACATAAAATGCATATTTTCATGCAATCTATCGTTTAGTCTGTTGCTTGTCAATTCGGAAAAAGTGTTATCTACAAAGGATTATGAAATAAAAAAATGATGACGAATACAAAATTATAAACAAACATCAGCTGAAGATCAAATGCTCAGCCGGCCGGCAGGCCATGGCCTCTTTTTCATGTCTATATAACACATACACACCAGTTTAACTAACTGCGCATCGTTTTTTACCTAACACTTCCAGTGGAGCCGTTGCAGATCAACATCATATTAAAGTTAATGATAACTGCCAACCAACTAACTACAGCTGGACAAACCCAATCTGCTTAAACTATATACCTAAACCTACCTATTTCCATGCAACTCAATAAAGTCACCAACACGTAAACTGAAACCAATAATAAACTAACTTGCATTGCAATGATGCGCTCATGCGCCTGTGCTGATGATGGTACTTAAAATAAACACTATGTATTAAAATTAACAATCAACAGCAGGACATGTGATAATTAAGTTTAGTCAACGTCTTGTCTCCACTGAAAACTAAAAACAACATTGATACAGTAAAATAGCATGAATAAAACGTAGATTAAACAAAAAAATTGAGCACAATCATTAAAATCGTACTAAATCCTAAATACAGTGACGGCCGAGGACCGAATATTGTGCATGCATGTAAATATCATGTCCTCCATGAATCCTAATTTGCAAATTTCAGCATTACTTTATAAAAACAAATTTAATGATCTCCAAGATAGAAGACAGATCCATAGAACAGAGATTATGATGCATACTTTGTTCGCAATATGATGCAGCCATTCCATTCAGTAAAATTGATAATGGCAAAAGTCACTTTTAGTCACTACTTTTAACCTTTTCTGAAAAGCGGCAAAAACCTTCATAACGTATGATATATGCAAAAACTGTACAATTCGATTGAATATACGAAAAAACTCACCCGAGATAGTCGTCAGATTGGTCTTCTTCTTTGATATCAAGTTCACTTAATTTTCGCTTTTCTGCACGAGGTGAGAGAGCCATGTTGTATGACTTGAAATGGGATTAAAGGGAAAGCCTAAAAAATTCAGAAATCGAAGCATCGTTTCATAACTAAACAACTATAAGACTCGAATGATTGTACATCTTTACTTTTACTTCCTAACGCAATGGCGGGAGTAGCTATCAACAGTTAACTGTCGCTGTCGCAGAGAAAAATCGCGAAGTTTCTAGTGTTGCAGTGTACAAGCAATACTGCATTGTATATTAAGAAAAAACAATTGATGCTTCATCTTAATTCCTAGTTCACGTGAATAATTATGACAATCCAGGAACATGTAAACAAACAAACTACAACAAACTGTCACTTGGGTTTAAAACAGCTGATTGAGTTTTTCATAACAGATACAACAACAGAAACTAACCCAGAGAAACCATTATAAACTGAATTGATTCGCACAAAAAAACCAAAAAAAAAAAACAATGGTTGCTCTGGACGACATTACGAAAAAAAAAGAAACTTCAAAACACTACTGTCCATTTCAGAGTAAAAGACAGCTGCCCTGTGTTATTTGGCGACTCAGGTTAAATGGCCAAATACTGGAAGGAAATCATACTGTAGATTCCAAAAATGCTATGCCAACAAAATTCATATTTTCTACTTTTAAGTTATTTTTTTTTATCATTTACAATTTAACTTAGTTTTCACTGCACCCAACAACCATTGCCATGTAACCTAGCTAGCAAAACGACTGCCTTTTTTTAAATGGACAGTAATTGCGACACTCTCTCTTCTCTAACCTTTACGCAGTTTGTCCAGAAAAAAAACAGTACACAAAAAAATCTAAGCTGTTTCTAACGGAACTGTTTAATTATGTATCACTCATTAAATTATAACAAATAGTTTCCAGCTCCTTCCAGACCCATGCAATTTAAAAACAGGATAAAAACTTACAAGCCAATCAAATAAATATCCAACTTCTTTTTCCCAAACCCTTCACTTGTTCAGTCAGATGATTAAACCAATGCTTTAACCATGCAACTATTTTCCAAAAGAAATGAGTGGCGTAGTTGTAAACAGCACACAAACTTTATCCGTGTTTCTTTACTTCTTAGTACAAAACTGGTCCACCACCACAGATGACAACTATCCAGCACAATTTAATTTTCACTTTCTGCAAATCTGCAATCAAAAACCCCCAACTTCCAACAAATTCGAGAAACTTTAAAACTTGCAGTCAGTATTTCCTCTACAACACAGAAAGACTATCCTTTTCTTACACAATGTTTTTAAAAAACACATCTGACTCAACTTTTCACTCACACTAACTTCACCAAGCGTCCTGCCAAAACTAACTCACCCGGATTTAGAATAAATAATAATAATAACAACAATATTTATTATTATTATTATTATGAAAGATCATATGATTTCACTCTGGTGACTCGCTAGTTTATTAGGAAAATGTGTTTTTAGTACACCAAGCTGTGAACCGTCCGTTCGTTACTAGCTGTACCGGTGATATGGATGGCATAATGGTTGGCAAAAGCTTCCTATCTTCAGACTCATGGCTGCTCCTTAGTCCTTCTATTGTGTATGTTTCATTTCAGAAAATCATACACACCTCTTTCCATCCCTTCTATATATGTTGAAAGCACGCAGAGTATGTATTCATTTGGCTTATAGTTAGTTCATCGTTGTGTACTTGCATATATACTACTGGGTGTACTCCGCACTACAAGTTTTCTGTATACACGTACATACAAGCTTTGGCCGTACTTTTTTTTGTAACATCCACTTATCCCACTAACTTACTATTATATACGTACAAATGCTTTCACGCATTTTGTACTTTGATAGCTACAACCAGCAGACTAGACTATTAGCAACTATAACTACATATAGATTCATCCAAATCCAATCTAAAAACTAACTATTCGCTACTTGCTGTATGTCACTAACTAACCTCACCCCCTCCATCCCCAAGTTTAACAGTGTGAGGAGTAATCAGCTCATTTTAGTCATATGGTGAGTTGGTGAGTCAGTCAGTCAGGTTGGTTGTAGAAGTTTGTAGTAAATTCTCCCTGAGTGAGTCTAGCAAAAGCGAGTTTTATAACCTATAGGCATAGGCATGAATGCACGGAACGCTCGAAATGATAGTAGTTTGTAAATTTGAGTTTCAAACTAGGCTGTAGTTTTGTTGAAAAACTTGAAATTGAAAACAGTTGAACTTTAGTAGTATAGAAGTTTAAAAGGCTGCGCTTCCACGAAACAAAATCAGAAAGAACGGGCTCCAAGAAATATATAGTTAGCTAGTATATTAAAGTACACATGTAAGTAAGTCCCTTTCGTTGATGGTCGTGAAAACGGAGACGAATATAAATGAGCATGCGTGGTACAAGTGCTGCAATGCCAGCTGCGGCAACCATCTGCCCACAAATGCAATCGTAAAGAACTGACATGCTTGCATTTTTGTATTGGCAGCAGCCCCCATGAAAATAGTAGAGTATAGTTAGATAGTTGGTAAGTTAGTTAGTTAGTGCTACTGCTTGAGGCCATTATGCTTTAGGACTCCTTTTACAGATAGAGTTCGTTTGCATATTATTCATAGAATTCCAAAGAATGCAGCACGCATACGTGCACGCATCATTCTTATAGTTTCAGACTCGTTGATGGGTTAAGAAGATTATCTATTTTTCTGACGAAATGCAGCCATGAAAACTATTAAAGTGACCCATGTGGTCATCTGTAGATGGGTAGCTTATTTCTATAGCAAGAGAGGGGTATCGATTTTTGCTTGAGTCGCATGAATCATTTCGTAAACTAGGCTCTTTTAGTTTAGTTAGTAACCATCACCATGGCAGCTAAGAGTTTTCTAAAACTTGAGAATGATGGACACTTATTTTGTTGGAATTTCATTCCATCAATTTTTTGTATATAGACTGATTCATTCAAATCCATCCAGGGTGCTAGAAAGAGGCCAAATTATTTTTTTAGTACAGTGCGCTCGTGCTATGTGGATGTATGTAATGTTCTCGAATCATCTTTCCAGGATCTGATGGTGGCTTGAGTGGTTTAGTAAAGTAGTTTCTGTGGACAATTGAATTCCATAGAAAAAAAAGTAAGTGCTGCTTGCTATTGAGTGGATGGTTAGATGTTAAAATTGTTGCATTTCTGATTTACTACTGATTTACTACTACTTTACTACTGTAAGTCATGTGTGTGAGTAAACGAGCACAAGTGCACAGGACGTTAACATGTAAAACTCCATCACTTTTACTTTGTTGATCAACAACGCTGTAGTACAGTTGCACTAAAGCACAATGCATGAAATTGAATAAGTGGATTATAATTGTCCAACACGATAAATGTAAATGCAAACTCAGTCAGTCAGTCAGGAAAATATGCCGTCTAATCCGCAATCGAAGACAAATCAATTTTTTTCTTTATTTGTATGAAATTGCCCTGGGTCTACATTCAGTTTTAACATTGATTTGAGGTTCGGATTGAATTTCTCATGTCATATCATCAGGGTATTGTTTGTTTGTATACGTTTCCAATTGATTTTTGTCTTTTTACGTCACTAAAGAGAAAAATTAATGTTGCTATGCATTTTTTGCACAAGTGATGAGCGCTGTCTTGGATTACCTGTTAGTTTGATGCTTATGTATTTGTTGCAAGCTAAATATAGTTTGAGTATGTATGTAAATCTTTTTCGTCTGTTTTTTTATCGTTTACTTTTCATGCAACAAATAATTGAATTTTGGCTGTTTACAAGGAAACAAAGTATATGGAAGGGACAGTTGTATTAAAGAAGGAAGAGATGTAAATACGTAAATAGTGTCCTTTTGCTCTAATTTTTCCACAACTTTTAATAAATCACTCCATATTTTAAATTTTTCCAAATTATTTCATTCAATTTTGAATGTTTTACAACTATAATTAATATCCACAATAAGACTTGAGTAATAAAACTGAAAGTTTGCTGGCTCAAAACAGAGTAAAATTGTAAATGCTTTAAAATCAAGGAACAAATTGAAACAATGTGATGCACGACAGAAACACATTTAAAATTCAAACCCAAATCCTCAATTTTAGATATATAAATTTACAAAGGAGCAACATCTACAGTCTACCCTCTCACATTTTATAACAGACTAATACGGTACGACTGTTGAGCTCTATAAAAGGCCACTGACTGTTAAAAGTTTTTTTTTCAAACACAGAGGCATCGTATCTTTAGAACAGAAATAGTTATCACTAATTAATTAATTACTGATCCATGAGCTACTGATTGAACGATAAAGGTCTAACAACACGTACGGCAATTTCCGAAATCACTTTGACACTTACATATTTCTTGCAAATTTCAAGTTACAATTCCAAATAAGTTTTCAAGTAGTTGAAACTGACTCAAGTTCATAGTTTATGATTACTGTTTCGTTACTTTATTTTAACATGAAAATATTCCTTGTTTGCATCTATAGAATACATATATACTCAACGACTCAATCTTACTATTCAGCCAAAGCACATTAACAGTCGCCATGACATGTAATCTTAGGATTGTGATCATTGTGATTGAAGCAAAAGTGAGTATCAGGAGGAAATCAAAATGTGTGGGGATAAATAAGTTGCTAAAGGTCCTAGCAATGTAGCACCAAAGTAAACTATTTTCATGCACACTTAATTTATATTATACAAAGGGAAAATGAGCACACACTCCAACAACAACAAAACATAAGATATCTCTGCTGTCTGCTCACAGAAACATAAAACTCTCTCTACTTCAACATTAATTTGTATAAGAACACAAGGAAATATTTACGATATAGTGATGATTAGTGATCACAGGGCTAATTCCTAAGGCTCACATAAAAATGGATTGAATAAACATAGACATATTGGGTTCAACATACGCATACTCAACAAGAGCTCTATAATATATAGTCGAAATGCAAGTCACAATTAGTTTTAGTGGAATTTTCGCCTTTTTATAACCACTGAAGTTAAAAAAGAGAAGAAAATATAACTCGTCATGACAGGTAGTTTTAATTGATTCTCCCAACTCCTACGAGTAAGTAGACACATAACTAACATGGTTCACAAAATTGATCGCACAGTAGTGACACCACAGTTTTTTTTGTTTTTTAAAAACTAACCCTCATATATGAAGTTTATTTCAAGAACCCTACAAAAGCTCAGCTAAATATTACAACTTAACTACACAGCTTCTGCTTGCTTCTCCTCTGGAACCGGTATCCCATCTTTTGTCTCTACAGTTTCAAAAGAAAAGTTGGTGTCGAAATTCGCCCATTTCTCATCCGGTGAAGACATGTTCGCCGGGGTATTCTTCCAAGGGTCTTCCACGATTCCGTCAGCTTGGGTCCACGGGGTTAAATCATTTTTCTCTACAGTAGGGCTGTCATCTTCAGGACTGTCCAGGTTTTTATTTGGTAATTGAACTTCACTTTCCTGTTCCTCATCTGTCCATTTGCTTATGGTCTCAGTTCCATCAAAAATTTCTGCATTCCTTGATGGACCGGGGTTGTTCCAGTCTACAGTGTATACAATACAATATTGAAATAAATAATCCAAAAAAATAAGTTAAACAAGTCAACAAAAAACGCGACGGTAGATGCTTACATACCTTCGGTGGGGCTAGAATCAATTTTTTCTTCTGGCGAATCAGGTGATTCTTCATTAAAAAGATCATCGTCGTCATTGATGCCAAACGATTTGTCTTCGCAATACACTTCAAACAAAGATTTTGACTTTCCATCGTTGAAACGAGTTTCCAGACTGTAAAAATTAGTAGCAAACGTAAGCACAAACTAGACAAACTATCTGCTGTAGGCACTTATATACTAAAATAAACATAAAAATATAAAATAGAGGAAATTAGCGTTGTAACGACAAACACTTGCCCAAATCCATCAGAAGTATCATCCATATCTTGTGGTAAACCAGCAGTGTTGATAGATGAGTTCTGCATAAAACATAAAAGCATTAGACATTCATTCATTGCAAATAAGTTATGTAAGAGACAGAAAACTAGTTGCATTACACACTGAAAAGCTCAGATACTATCTAGCAATGGCTACTTTTATCATTCCAGTAGTCAAAAGCACATTTGGTATACATCATTGCTTTAAAATTGGGATGGGGCGGGAAAAGAGAGAGCTACTCACTCAGGAAGGGAAATCGGGATTCGAACCCGATGTCTTAGTTAAGATGAATGAAATACAGACCACTACACCACGAGTGTCACTGTCGCTAGCTCAACTCTTTACCTCGCCAAATATCTCGCATTGTTAATGAGTAATGAATCCCAATCAGGGAAACATCGAAACATGTCAATTAAATCAAGTACTTTGAAACAAAATACTAACAAAAAAGTGAAATGAAGTATATTATTTAAAAATAAAAAGGACTAACTTTTGAGAACTCAAATTTAGGAATTGCATTTAATACCTCCCAGACCCCAGGATCTGATTCATAAAGCATTGTAGCAGTTGACAGAAGGTTACTGGACGGAGGATTCACTCCACCCTAAAAGTAAAAAGGTGAGTGAATACATTAACACACGAAACTTGAGGCAATAGTTAGAAAATTATGAACTTTGAATTACTAATAGGGTGCTTTCTTCAGATTGATAGCTCTCTAGTGTGTTGGTATAAAAAGTTTTCCAGCAGGCAGCAAAATCAGGATCCTTATCCAACGACTGCTGCAATAAGCTGTTCATGGTTTCATTGCTCGATGCGCAATTGCCCCAAACAGTAGCAATCCTTGCCAAATGGCCACGAAAGCCGCTCCTAATGTTTTAAAAATATATTTTAATTCTGAATAAAGAAATGAACAAGAAACAAAATTTATATTATATTATTTTATTTATAATTAACTATTCTTACTTTTCGTTGAAGGCGTTAACAAGTTTTTCTAGGAGGCGATAGTCCAAAATTAGCTAGAAAAACAAAAATTTTCAGGGTGAACTGCGATAAAACTAGACTTTAGGCCACTCAGCATCATATATTTTTTAAACTCACATAAGCTGCGCACGCAGAATACTCATTACATTGAGCCGCTTTTACTAAAATGTGGCTTATATATCGGTGCAAAAAATTATTGTATGGATAAGCCCAGAAAAGATCCTGAAAAAAAATCCAGTTTCATACATTAGCGTTCACCAATAAAAAGTCACAAAAAGTCCATAATTATGAAAAACAAAGTACTTACGAGCAGTTTTTTAAGGACACCGGAATCAACGATTCCTGTAACTATGGTGTCATCATTAAGTGAAAATAAATGAGCAATGAATTTGGCAATGGCTAGTCTCGCAGTTCCCAAAGGGGGCTTCAGAGTACCATTTGACAAGGTTAATTCACGCTGATCATCAAGTGGAACATCTAAAAATTTCGAGACTGTCTCCATATGCCTCAACATATCCTCTTTGATATCATCAGGTATCAGTATATGCCCAAAATACTCATCTAAAGCATCGTTTCTTCTGAATCATGAAAGTTAAAATAAAAATAAATTGTTAATTGTTAGTACTTAAATCATGAATTGAAAATATACAAACCACGAAGATAAACTATAGAGCACGTACAGTGAATGTTTGGGCGACCTCTTAGTGATTCCTAACAAAGCTAGAAGTATATCTAAACCATGGGCGACGGAGCTTTGAGAAAATTGTTCTTCATTGAAGATTGCGTTCAACAAAATACCAATGGTGCTTTGACTGCAAAACAAGAATTTACAAGGTATCAAAATAAAATATGATCTAGATGAATCAAAGCCAGAGATAAACCCATGCTGCATTGCACACACCTTCGTAAGGCATTGAGGAAGGGATCAGCGTCATTAGAACGGTCTTGTGATGAGGAAGACAAGTCATCTTGAAAGGCAAATATTAACTCCCCGATAAGTCGACTAACATTCCCATGCACATCTCTGTTGCTGCTAGGTGACATTTTCTTCATAATACGAGAAATAAAGTCTTCTTTTTCCACTGTCCACTATAAATTGATAAATTGCACAGTCAATCATCATAATTTTACTTTTACAGCTTGGGTTAGTACAGTACATTGAACAAAAATAAACCGCACATACAAGATTAATGAATAAAATTACCTCATATAAATTGTTGCGCATATCAGGACCCTCAATATTCATGATCATCTTGTTAATAAGATCACACACGGATGATGTATCCATATGATTTAAAAGCCATTCCAAAACTTCACTTTCGGAACGCAAATACGCTAACAGTTGAATTATGTTGAGCTGATACGAATACCAATTCTAAAAATAGTAATATTAATAAAGTACATGCAGTAAAAAGCCAAAGATAAATTAATGAAGGGTGCAATGTGTATGTGTAATATGTTTATTTACCTGATCTAGTTTACGAGTAAATATTTCACCTAAAACGCGACATACAAAGCTAGCTAGTAAAGGATTAAGCAGCTTCTCAGTGTTTTTGAAGAAATGAAATAATTTTTCGAGAAGGCTTCTATCCGCTGAAATCTTTTCAGCAAAATTATTATCGCACGTTAATATTTCACAAGCAATGTTGGGATATTTGTACTGGGTCTGCAAACATAAAACATTAAGTCAAAAAGTTAACTACTTGTATGAAAACGAACTACAATTATGGATTAATGTAAAAAAACTCACAGTAATAGAAACGTCTTCCGATGGCTCAGTCGTGATGAGATCTATCACAGCATTCACATTTTCAGGTCTTAGCAAACTGCAATTAAATCAAATTCATTATTCATTATTATTACTCTTAAAATGACTGGTCAAATCATTTAACAGCAGTGAGCTGTTCATCAAATCAACAACAAAATTTTGAGTGAGATGAGAGACTTACAATTCGGACAGCTTTTTATTCATAGCACGACATTCTTGAAGTACTTCATCTTGATCTAAAACAGTTTTGATATTGACATCCTAAAACATTACAATTTCATCAGTTATCTACAATGGGCAATGCACATTATATGGTGGCTGTTATCGTCACATGTTAACACAGGACATTCTATTATCTTTACCAATTATTCAAATGAATATTTATTACCGGTTGATCAAGTACGGTGTCGATATTTGAACTGGAAGATGTATTATTCCAAAACATAGTGATTTGTATTTTGGCCTTCTCAATAACCCAGATTTAAAAAGGGCAATAAATTTCACAGTCTTTGTTCAAGTGGCACCAACGAGTCCGGTGATTGATCAGACAAAAAGCTAAAACGAGGCCAACAATAAGATTTTTATTTTAAATACCTAATCAAAACATATTAGCTAGTGCTATCGTTGAGTCAAAGTAATTAAAGCACAGCGACACAATTATAGCATTGCTATGTGCTACAGTTGTAGATGTAATTAGAAATATTGTTTTCTTGATTGTATGAAAAGCAATAAATCATTTAAATACATTGGACAACGAAATTAAACATCATTTTATACCAACAAAAAATTTTTTCTGCACCGTTCCTTTAATAAGCACGACCCGCCACTACCAACTACAGGTTAATTAATTAACTATTTCTGTCCAATATTTGGTTCTCTTGTTAAAATATAACCCAGCCAATATACCATTCCAATGAAGTTTCCATTTAAAAAATTAACATGCTAGCTAATTATCTCATACCGTTTAAAATTTAAGGATGCCACAATAAATGTATTTTTGCAATCAACTTATCAACGCAGTATCAAACAATCAAACATTGCCATAACCTTTCAGAAGCAACTCAACTTAACTATCAATCGAAATGGAGTATCATTACATCTACATCCAATTACTTAAATTAACTAAAAATGACGATTGCTTACCTGAAATTCTGATGTTCCACTTTACAAGATGTTGGACTTAAAATACTATAACGTGAGTGCAATCCTGCGATCGCCAGCAAATTAAAAAAAAAAGTTTACTGGCTCTTCTAAATTTAAATTTAACCAAGACTAATCATGCAGCATACAATACAAAAACAAATAGATCTAATAAAAAACAATGTCCTTTTTTCTGATGATGTCAAACGTTTCTTTGAAGTTGGTAATAATAAATGAGTGCAAAAAAGGACACAGAATATATTATACAAGAGAGTTTTAGTGACTGACATTAGGTGCTTTTTCACGAGCCCAGCAACCGTATTTCACCGCCTCACTCGTTGATCCACTTCTTCAATTCTTATTGCTTTTGGTTTTTACTTACATGGGACTGGATTCCCATGCCATAATCTTATCATGTAACTTTTCAATAACTTAGGCACATGAGACTATGGTGTATATAAGCAGAATGCATATGGCCTAACTCGCCAATGGTTTTTAAATTCAAACGCACACTTTCTGACGTTCAGTTAATTGATTAATTCATTTCATTCAATTTCATTCCATGCTCCTGTATCATATCAGGCGCATGAAGAATCAGAAATACAAGCATTTTATCCCCTATAGTTTCTTGACTAACTAAACTACACAGTAATCTGCACGTATCCATAAGTTAATGCTGTTTTTCAATATACTGCAATTATCATGATATTTAATCCTATCCTAGGAAGGCATTATATTGCACTGCTGCCAATTTGAGACTGAAACATGTACAGGTTATTAATAAAAATTTAACTATACTGCAAGTAATCATACTAGGGTTGCTCATGAGCGGGGTAGGGGGCATTCAAGTATTGTAGTAAAATTAAAATCAGAGCTTAAAATTGAAGACATTGAAGACAGTAAGATTAAACAATGGCAGCTACATATGAATTATTTAGCCATAAAGTTATGCCATGCCTAGGTTACTTTGTCCCCAAATTGAAAGCAGGGCGATTTCGAGGCCTCTGCTTTAAAGTTCGAAGTTTCGAAGGATTTATTGAATTGAATTAGCTCTTTTTGCATTTTTATTCAGTCAAGTTAGGCTAAAAAGTATGCCCATGATTTGGTCATGAGCAACTTGAAGCTTGCTAAAACTTTATAGTCTTTCACATCAGAAAGCCAATGAAACTTGTATTTTTTAAGCTGAGCTATTCATTTATCGCAATGTTTGCTTTCAGTATATGCGTTTTCGGTTGAGGGAGCGGTGTGAGAAATCATAACTGACTGAGAGAAAGAGTAAATAGAAATGAACGAAATCACGAGATGAAATACATTAAGTAGAAAATATAATCAGTTCTTAAGCCATTGAAAATTGTAATAGAGTCTCATTCACCGCGATTAGATCTCAAAGTTTGGGAATTGGAATTTGGATGGGATGGATTCATTCTCAATTGTAGCCGTATTTCTGTTGCATGTGGAGAGTGTGGAATCAAAACTGTGTTAGGAAAAATTTTTTTGTCGATTATTTATTAAATTTCACTTTAATTGGGTTAACTTATTAGTGCTACAAGATAATAGAATTGCGATAAAAGTTCATCACTAGCTAGGCATCAGCAGCTACAAAGTTGGATTGCGTGTGTAACATAACATTTTTTGGTAAGTTTTTAATTTCGGTAAATTAAGATGAACAACAGCGCTTGGCGCTTGTTTTCTCTTTCTCATCTTTCAACAGTGGTGGGGTTGCACTTACACAGTTAATATAAATATATTATATGTAATATACAATATAATGAATAACTGAGGTTTTGAAAACTTATTAGTATATAGGCTAAAGGCTCGTCACTGTATATTTGAATAATTGTGCTTTATAGGTCTCAATCTCAATGCGGTCATTTGTTCACATACATGGCTCGACTGTAGGTTAGTTAAGGCACATCTTCAAAACCTTTCACCGGAAGATTTCGGTCGGGTTTATGTCTCTTTAAATTTAAATAAGAATCATACTCAAAAGTCTAGATCTATTGCATTCTCTTGAAGTTATTTTTTTCTGCATCATTTGAACGCAGCCACCACCGAACCGCCATATTGTTCCGTAAGTATTATCCATGCTTCGTAAGCTCAGATTTTACGTCAATGTAGCATTCATTCATTGAAATTATACATTTGCTATGCTTAAGACCGTAAGGAACGCTGTGAATGTGAATATAGTTTTCCAATGTTTAGGTGTATATTTTTGGGATCTATTAAACCGAATTATATTATTCATTCCCTGTGGTAAAGCTGTCCGATGTCAGCCATTAGAGCCATGCTATGCCGAAATTTGTATCCAATAACGACCTGGATTATCATTAATCATTAGCAATCTAAATGGGCGATTTAATTGTTCATGGGATCTCGTGTGGTTGTAAACCGTTTTAAACTATAAATTCAAGCGTTAATAATGAACTTGTTCTACTAATGAATTCCTAAACTTAGCTTATATTTAGAAAAGAAGGAGAGTAGAATATTAGTTGCTAGATGGTAAAAAAAACTTACTGAAAGAGTGAAAGACGCTTATAGCAATCATATCCTAAGACGTAAAGTTGTTAAGACTTTACTTTTAATTTACCATTATTGGAAGACTAAAAAATAACAAATGCTAAATTTTTATTCAGCTTTGCCTGTCAATTCGGAACTTTTGTCGTAGCTGCCAGCCATTAAAATTAATTCCTGCCAAAAAATGAGCGTCGTAGAGAAAATTGAAGACAATGAAAAAGACAAGAAATTTGAAATTGACACAACTACTCTTGGTGTGAAGGCTGCAATCACTACGCTGTTGTACCCTAACCAGCTCGCTCAAAGTTTGATGCAGGTCGGTTGTTTATAAATATTATTGAAGCATCGGAGCTGAAAAAAGTGTTATTTTGTTGCTCTTTTTAAAATACGATTTTTTTCGAGTGACAAGCGTAACCAGCTTGACTACAGGTGCACTGTGGGTAATCTATTTTTTTATTTTAGATTGGTTATGAGCCTTATCTACCGAAGAATTCTGAAACACTTGTTGGAAGGCCATGTTTGCTCCTTACTAATAGCTTGGATTATAGTACGTCTTTTTGCGTGTATTTAAATTAAGGAAATTGTGTATTTTGTTTGTAGACCATTTTTCTGTGGTGCATTATTGTTATTGTTCCTTATTGTTATCATATATCATATTTGTTTTTTCAGTACGCTACATCTATAGAGTTGACGGGTTCGTAGGCTGCTTCCGTGGACTAATACCTCGTCTTGCGGAACAGTCTGTATTCCTGATCGGATGCACTGCAACAAAGTACCAATTACAAAAACGCAAGGTTGCTTTTGTTGCTCCTAAGCCAAGACCAGATGGAACAAAAGCTCCAGGATTTGTTGATTATGATGTGTTGGATAGGAATATTACCCTTACCGACCATTTTAAATGTGTTGGAAAAGATTTATTATGCAGAATTGCAGGAATTACAGTATCGTACCCGCTGCAAGTCATAGCAATCAGAACAATGGCTGAATTTATTGGTCGCGAGAGTACTTATGGGTAAGGCAGCTCTCTGAGTAGAGTAGTTTTAAAAAAACCAACAAGCGCTATTTGCAGAATTCATTTTTGTACGGATAGGGAATAACTAATTTATTATTTCAGAACGTCAGGAATTATTGGCAGCATCGTAAATATTTTCAAGGAGTCCGGTATCTCTGGATTATATTCTGGTTTGGTACCCCGTTTGCTTGGAGAAAGTGTTCACTGCATCACTATTGGCTTCTTAGGATACTTTGTAAAGTCTCAAATAGCTAACGATGAAGGAAGAACCATTATGAACCTGTCGTTGTCGGTATGAAAAGACCCATGAGTTTTAGAAACAAGGAAATGGTAAATAAATAGTTGAATGTTTATACTAATACCTATAAATATGCTTCATTTTTTAGGTATTGGTTTCATCTTTGACTTACCCATTTACCGTCGTAGCTAATACCATGGCTGTGAGTAGTTCAGGGTAAGTATATATGATTTTTACTAGTTGTATTCTTATTCTTCATGTTCATTGCACATTTTCATTTATTGCCATTTACTTTCCAGTTTGCAAGCTGGTTTACCTCCCAACATGCCCAAATATTCCTCCTGGATAGACTGCTGGCAAAGCTTGTCCAAAACAAACCAGCTTCGCAGAGGATCTAGTATAATTTTCCGGTATTATACAGGACCTTCAAAACTTATAAACGGATTGCGAACTCCGGTTAAAATTCACTTTGGCCCTAATCATTTGGAAAATTCGTTGTTAAAAATGATTGAATAACTGGTGTGCTCACTACTGCAACAGTCAACAATGTCTTATTATGCTCTAGTTCATAGTTAATGATGGTCGATTATCCCCTATGAGTTTTATTAATTTCAATGTATATTTTTTAACGTGCTAGCAAACAAGTAGGTCGACTTTTACGCATTGCACCATGTTTTACTTCAGTGTATCTTTACCTCGGATGTGTTATCAGGAATCGTAACATCAAATCTCTTGGCATTATATATCTTGCCTCATATCTCTTATGAATATGAAAATGTAATTCTCTTATGGCAGAAGAACAAATCTCTTAATAAGTTATTCCAAGCTGACTGAGACAGAAATGCTAAGCTGATGAGTTGATAAGCATTTTTAGGATGTAATCACAAAGCTAAGATTAGAATGATTATGATATTTATGTAAACTAACCTAAAAAGTTGTTTTTATGTAGGAACATTTTGCCACATTAAATGACTAACTAGCTACTACTTAGATTATTCCATTTCTATTCAGTTTCTTACTATTCAGTGTGAGTGCAACCATGGTGACTATAACTACAATGACCAAATTCGGATTTTAGTAGAGAAATTCAGGCAGCCCAATTACAAATCGGAGAATACTATTATTGAAAATGCTGCCCACATTGAACTAGAACCTGTAGAAAATGTCACTCAAGAAAGTAATGCTAATCTTAATTCCTAATTTACATGCATAATTTTATGGAGTTCTTGGTACTATATTATAATGACTATGTTGAAAAAACTTATTTAGAGATTTGTTCTTCTGTCATAAGATAATTGAAGCTTTTTTGGAATATTCATAAGAGATATGAAGCAAGACATTTACTGCCAAGAGATTTGGCATCCAAAAGATTTATGTTAGGATTTCTGATACGGATACCCTTTACTGCCTATGGTATGGTTACAAAATATAAGTGGCTGTTATTTATTGTTACGTGGCGGATCCACTGAATCCACCAGGCTAAATTGTATGTCATTTTGAAGGGATAATTTTTATCTGAGCTCTTGCAGTTACAAATAAATTTGCAATAATTTACCCGAAGAGCTAAGCAGGACTTTTTACCATTTAATCATAGTCGTTGCACACATATTCATATTCATTTTATCCATCCATCATCGAGCTTTCCCTTTTTCAAACTTGAAGATCCCTGAACTCGTATTTACTTCTTTTAACTTCACAATTCAACTCTTCATTAAGTTCGCATTCTTTACTGCCGGTGCCACTGTACCAGTACAACAATTTATAAGGTTTCCAAGGGAGCAAAATAAAATTCTCCCTGTATACGCTCTAAATGTGTAATAGAAATGAAACCCAACTATTCAACAAAAGAAATGCAAATGAATGTCACGAAAACCATTTTTGCATGGCATTTCAGAGCAGGTTGTTGACTCACCGTCACATTTATAGAAGTTTCACACCAGCTTTTAGAAGAAAATAATAAATAATGCAAGCTGACTGTCGATATCGTAAAATGGTAAATATACTCTTTTATTAAGTAGGTCTTTTGTTCCACTACTGATTTTATGCATGCGCATATAAAGCATCTCCTTACATTTCTTCAATTTATGCCTCACAAACAACTTATTAAAAATAAAATATCCTTTAAAAACACGAGATAGCAAATATAATTTTCTAGCAGGTAAGGATAGCACCACTACTCAGTACTCAAGTCTAATTTTTATCATCTTCACTGGATCTTTCACTCGATGAATTTTTTGAGGACGAAGTTTCTAATATAACTTGAGTTCCTTCTAGCTTGGATATTGCCCGAATGGTTTCGTTCCTTTGTTGTGGGGTCATATTTTGAATCAATGCGAGTACAGAGTCAACTGCCAGATCTGGATAATCCTGCAAAATTAACAAGTCAATCAAGTAAACGCAATAATAAAAAAATGAAGTAAGACTATAATCTGAAGACTCATGCATGAAGTTTTTCTTACTTTCAGAATATGTGTAGCCTCATGGACAACTGCATCTCTTCTAAGTGAGACAATATTTTCTAACACTACAGTCCGCCCACCACTGGACTCGTCCAATTGGGCTGACAACCATTCGACGACCTTGCGATTATCTTCGAAAGCGCACATGGCACCATTATCCTCAACAAACCATCGACGAAGCATCGCGTTGACTTGGCCATGAGATATTTCTGGACGTGCCTTCATTATTTTAGATTCCACGGAGTCCTCCATTAGTAGCCTTCTTAACCTCCAGTACAAGGTAGTTCTTGCCTCTTTCCATGGCACTATATCCTATTGTGTTGAAATTTTTTTTCCCATACATGATTCACTTTATGAAATATGTACACTCCTCCATTTCATGCATTCGAAAAACTAACCTGAATAACTTCTTTCTCGAGCATACGCTCAGGTGTGTCGTGAAGGTCAGCAAAATGAATAGCAATTTGCTGATAAATAGGTCTTAAAAATTGTTCGCGTTCGTGTATTTTCTTATCTAAGG